>Ga0131853_10010091_pt1 | contig 17285 bp, 8 predicted proteins | sample TergutLab28metaG_FD_92764 | JGI IMG/M metagenome (GOLD analysis project Ga0131853, IMG submission 92764) | Labiotermes labralis P1 segment gut microbial communities from Petit-Saut dam, French Guiana - Lab288 P1 (version 2) (version 2) | ecosystem: Host-associated > Arthropoda: Insects >... | reverse complement strand
GGATATCAGAACGAATATCAAAATGAACATGGCATGGAATAAGCGAATTTGAAGACACAAGACAAGATGGAGAAACTCTTCGGAGACGCACTACATTCTTCAGCCTGATATGCGTAGAAAAATTAGAAGCAGAAGCAGAAGAAGAAGAAGAAGAGGAAGAAGAGAGCAAAATTATTATTATTATTATCATCATCATCGTTATTGTTGTTGTTGTTGTGGTGGTGGTGGTGTTGGCGATGCTGATGACAAGCGAATGGCTAAGATACTCCCATTCGGGCTATGCTATGGAACGGATGTGCCACTCCCCTGTTATCTACTGCACATGTAACGTGACCGACCGACCTGCTTGAACCTCGGTATAGAATTCAGCCGGTTTACAACTTCATAAGCTGGAATTTTCTCTCATCCGTAACACCGCTGTGGTGAAGGCGGGAATCAGTGAGTTGACAGGTTCATAACCACTGTTGGCTGGGAGAGTTATGAGACGGCAGGTCTTTGAAACCAACCGACTTACCGACTGACCAAGGAACAAACCAATTCCATGGAGCAGAGTCCTTCTTTCCTGCAAGTACTCAAAAAAAGTCACTGCCTTTTATGTCAGTGGAGTTTCGTTACCGCGTTTACAAAATCTCTCCACTTGTTCCTATCTTGAGCCAGATTAATCCAGTACACGCTCCATCCTATTCCTAGAATAGCCAAATTTAATATTAGATTCCAATCTACGTCTATGTTTTCCACGCGCCCTCACCATAAACCTGTGTACATCTCTCCTCTCCCCTTATTTGATCATCCCCACACATCGCACTATTCTTGACTTGGCTAACCGAATAACATTTGGTGAGCAGTAGAGACCATGAAGCTCGCCATTATTCCTTCTCTTACACTTCCCTGGTACATCAACCCTCTTAAGCTACCTTAATGAAAAGCTTTAAATATCTTTTACAGTATTTTTATGGTAAATTTGACAACAAATAGCAAAGACACACATCTTGTCTTTTTGTAAATAAAATACTAGTCGTTTTAATCTGATAAGAGAAATCCTTATAGTGACCCAGAAGTTCATTCAGATCCATCAGTCACCTATTAAACCTACATATCTACTTTTTCAAAAACCTACGATAAACCAAAGAAGAGACAAATTTGCTGCGAATAAGAAGCATATGAAATATATAAAACTTCGTATTTTTTCCGACACATTTTATTCTAAAAGGAAAAATATATTTGTTCTATCATTTCAGACTGTGTCTGTCCTCCCCAAATATTTTCCAAACGTCAGCTGTATTACCGTCCCAAAGAATGAATGTCTTAATGGCTCCATTCGCTCTGCCTCACTCTCTCATGCCGGATTACATTCCCACCTTAGCAAGGCACAGAGCTTCAATAACTAATCAACATTAGAACGGAACCAAAACATTTATTATTGAATGACAGAAATATAACACCAGCAAACGCAAAAAAAAAGTTTACTCGAGGGAAATTTCAATCCAGTATTCCAAGACAGGGATTATATCAGGCATACAAAAGTGTTAATTTCATGGCACATGGTCACAAACTGCTCCTACAATGTACTTCAAAATATACACAACTCGTTTGACCCTCCAACATAATTTTTTAGGGAATTATTGGCCGTAGCGTTGCAAATGACCGAGCAATGCCGAACATTTCCTCTAACTCACAGATACTCGTAGGAGAGAGACAGTTGAATATAATTTGTACCGTGTTCACCACGCCACAAGAAGGGGAGGAGATTTCAGTTGAAATATCTAAGAATACAAAACATGAAACTTCTCCTTCCCAGTGCCATCTCCTTATAGTCACGGCCTGCCCGTTGCTCAATTAGTCGTGATAGGACAAGAATTGTAATTAAATGAAGCTCGACTTTTAAACAGGAAGATCGATCGAGAAAATCTCTGATCTATGGAATGGTATGTTGGAAAATGTGCGAAACGTACTCTGTGCATTAGAAATCAGATCTTTTATGAGTGCGAGAAAAAATTTATGTAAGTTACACTTGTTCTGGATTTTCACGAGCTGCAGAAAAAAACAGATCAAACCACAATAAGACAAGATTTTTTTCTACCGTGTTTCACGTTTTGTATACTGAGTTTTTGTTTAGGCAAACCTGCATGAAAACAAACAACACGTTAAAAATTCAAATTAAAAAATCTGAAACTAAACAAAATTATTTGCTCCTAAATTCTTATTCTGGGTGCACTGTATGTAGTGTTCGTACTAATTTAGTATATTTTCTCCGTTGCTGTAATTTTCAGTACCAGTACAATTACTACAGGTTTTTTAAATAACATGCAGCCCAAAGTAATAGCCTCATCAGAATTCTAGCATGTTATGAAAGAGGAGACACGAAAGTACATGATCTGCAGAGAGCTATCTCAGTAAATTATATTCAGACGACTGCATTTCTTGCAGTCGCAAGCTTCGCTATACAGGCACTGCTAGCAGGATCATAATCACTGTCGGAACAGATAAATATTTGCGAAAAACTACAAACACAATGGAAATGGATCACCACAACCCCACATAGATGCACTGTTAATTTTAAGGCCTATCCACCGTCACGGTTCATGTTATGGACAAGCGAAATTACGCTCAACTCTGTGACTTCTAAAATAGCAAAGGGCTTATAAGACATCTTAAACCTTCGTACTTAGTTGTATTAAATTTATACATAACAATATTTCCTTAACATTACGTGTCACAAATATTAACCTCAAAACGACTCTGCATCTTCTATGATAAAGATTCTTCATAGAACTACTGAACTGGGCATGGCCAATTTATGTGAAAATAAGGGGCGTTACAGTAATTGGCGATTTGACTATGTATATATATATATATATATATATTTTAATTTTTCTCAGCATTTAGGAACGACAGGTATAATCGAAGCCGGGAATCTGACACATTACTGTAGTACTCAAAAGATCCAGCGCCTTCCCCACACGTTATTAATACTTTAATGACCAGTAACAACTATAAACACTACTTGTTATAAAATCACAAAAGTCTGCAGTTTTCAGTTATGGTTTGTTATGGATCTCGTATGACTTTTACAATAAATAATGATTATTTTCCTACACAGCTCTTTTCAAGTACCAGCCATTCTAAAACTCGTATCCCTGGCCGGTCCTATTCAAACGCCAACTATGTGCTAAAGCTCTTAGCACAAAGTGGACCAACTAGAGATAAAACTGCCATGGCTGTAGACAGAATGTGGCTCATCTAGTCTTTAAAATGGAGACGGACTGCGTCGTCTGTAAGGTCGGATCTGAAGTATTGACGTTTTCACACGACAGAATTCAATCAAATCTCGTAATTACAACTGCGCCAGGTGACTCAAATAAACCGACGTTTCGGAGACCGAGTCCAGGCCAATTATCAGAGTTCTGATTTTATTCGACACCAACCCTCTCCACATTATGCAAATGGATCAGTAGCACTCCGCGGATCTTAGTGCTGATATCTAATCATGGTTGGTTGGTTGAGGAGCCAAATCAGAAAAATGATAATGGAGATAGAGTTGGTCTCCGAAACGCCTGATTCGGCTGTCAGCACGAGAAGATTGTATTATATTAATGTCATTCTTCGATCTGGACATCAGCGTTAGGAACGAGAAGATGCCAACATGTCGGAGCGACCGCTTGTCGTCAAGTGAGTCTCCTCTCAAACACAGTGCCTCGTATACACACTGCGCTCCTCTACAGCACCGCAGTACACATTTATGTACAATCAATCCCACAAACAGAAATAAAAGGCAATGAAATTTAATTACGCTCTGTCTTTAACTCCCCATTTCTGCTAACCAGTCCCTCATGACAGTTCGCAAAACTATTTCAACTGTTTTATCCTTAAGGGGGAAATACCGTCCATTGAGACACACTCGGCAATTCAGTTCATGTCTGAGTCATATACACAAGTTCTCTTCCCTATTTCTGTGAATTCAATTAGGAAAGCCAAAACATTTCATTCCTAATGCGAACTGAGATATTTGTACCTGTCATATGCAATGAACACGGATTCACTGGACAGTGCAGTGCATGACACGAACGCAACGTAATATTCTGATTTTGCTACCAGAGGCGCCCAAAATATTACACGCAAATTAATGGAATATCAGGTGATATGTGGTAAGAAAAACGAGGCGCATACAAGAATTGAAGTCTTTTAAAAACAATAATAATAATAATGTATGGCTTAAAGTGAGTTTTTGTTTTACTGTGACAAATCGCCATGAAAACGTCTGGGGGTGCTGCAGAACGGATCCGTGTCCGATAAAGTCAGGTGCATTCTAACTACACTTGATTTTTCAACCCGGTTCATGGTTAAGCTAAATATGCGAGGCGAACCTTAATTCGAAAATATTGTCGTCGCTGTTACTAGTCATTAGGTTCCGAGACTTTAACGGCGTGAGAAATTATTTTAAACTTGTCACCCAGTAAGTCCGAACGCGTCTTGGACTTGAAAAGGAGAGTATTCGGAAAAACTGGGTGGTGAATGCGACGCTGTCCCTGAGTACACTCAGCCACAGATTGCACGACGTCTGTAGACTCGGAAATTACTGCTCTGTAATAATATGCCACAAATTATTGGCTAAATTTACTTGGCAGGGCATGCAGATTATTTTCAGTGAACGTTGTCGTTCCGGGCAATTCCGTCACTTGATGCTCGGCAAATAGAGTCGGGCAAGCCTCATAAAGTTCGGAAGTGGCTGCAAAATACAGATTTACTTCGTGTACTTTACGACACTCACACGTGACTCCACATTATCTCTTACTAACTACAGTAAAACTAACGAAACGCGATGGAAATAAGGTGGCGAGCCAGGAACACGTCATGGCCAGATACAGTCTGTCACGCAACGTGTTTCCTACTGCAACGCTGCGCCATTTGTTTCCTACTGCAACGCTGCGCCACGTGTTTCCTACTGCCAAGCTGCGCCACGTGTTTTCTACTGCCAAGTTGCGCCACGTGTTTCCTAATGTCAAACATCGCCACCTGTTTCTTACTGTCAAGCTGCACCACGTGTTTCTTACGCCAAGCTGCCTCACTTATTTCTTACTACCAAGCTGCGCCACGTGTTTCTTACTGCCAAGCTGCGCCATGTGTTTCTCACTTCCAAACTGCGCTACGGGTTTCTTACTGCCAAGTTGCTCCACTTGTTTCCTACTGCCAAGCTGCGCCACGTGTTTCCTATTGCCAAGCTGCGCCGCGTGTTTCCTACTGCAAAGCTAGAATGGCGTGTCTGTAGACAACTGAGTGGCTCCACAGAAAGTAGTCCTCCTTGAGCAAATAATGTTATTTTCTCAGCTAGTAAGGAAATTACCTTACTTTCATTTAATAGTGACATAATTACCGCGTTAAAAATGCCACAACTTTTTTCTGCCACAAACAACATGAACCCACATGAGTTTTCAGGCTTCCGCCGCGAAGTTGATGAACCCAGAAAAGCGCAGTTCCCTCTAAATGAATTCAGTCCACAATCTCTTAAAACATCCCACTCAGGTGCACAGTACTGCCGTCTTCCCACGTACGCCTTGGTCCCCTATAGGATCTCTTACCTTCAGGGCCCAAGACTGTAATTTCCTACATGCTTCACAGCTCTGACTTTTCATCTTCCTTCACGTCATCACAGCAACTATATTTATATTTTTCAATGTAATCCTCTTCATGATATTCCGCATTGTGCGGTTCGCATTTGGCTTACCGTCGGTAACTGTTGGTGGAATTTCTATCCAAATTTTTGCCTTGGTACACTTACCGCAAGATTAGAACAAAAAAAGCTAAGCTTAATATATGAGACTGGAACACAATGCAAATATTTATTTACCGTCCGCTGTGAATGTCGTCATTTGGAATTCTCCCGTCTTGCCCACTATCTCCACGTACTTACCTGTAAAAGAGAATGAAACTAATTAATCTTACTCTGTTAAATTAAAGGTAACGCCACTTCTTAATGCTTGCGCTCTGTCTCTGTCATTCCTTCAATCGCTCCAAATGAGATTTGAAACGGAATCTCTTATCCTATAGTAGAAGAAATGAAATGAGTTTTCCTGCACGGAAACGAATATGGCACATGTGTATTCAAATAGAAGGGTAAAGTGGCGAACAAATCAACTCAATCTGATTTGTTTTTAGTACACAGATATGTGACCAGAACAGTCAGTAAGCACACCTCAGCAGGATTATTACGTAACAAAATAATTCTTGAAAATAAGTTATAACAAAATGACATAAAGACTTCAAACAAGACAACTTATGCGAAATTTTCGAATACTCCAAATGCACTTAATATTTAGGCTTCAACCTAGATCACCTCATTCCAACTTCCGGTAACGTGGAAACAAAATGTTACAGTTTCACACTTCAGTTTACAAGCCTCACAGTTCTTACACTGATTGCACAATTTGTGGGCAACAACTTTTGTCCTTTCATTCCTGAATGCTGGAATGCCGTCAGGAGTAGTCCAAATGCCAGTAGTAACATCCTATTTCTGGTCATAATTATTAATTAATTAAAACTTTGTGTATGTTCTATGGGGTACGAATGATGGAATTCCAGTACACAGTCACCAGCTCTCATACAGCCGGTGGCGCAGTTAATTAACTAAATGAAACTATCCTCAAGGCTGCGTCAACAAAATGGACATACAAAGGTTGACACGACGGACGAACGAACGGACGGACGGACGCACAGATGAACAGAGAGAAAGGGATGTCAGGTAGCCTAGCGGAGAGAGGCATCCTAACTCACAGATCGATGGACAGAAACAATGTGGGTAAGTGAGTTGGTATGTGAGTGGAGTGTGCCAGCGAGCTACCAAGTGAGTTAATAAGCACAGAAGTGACTGCGCAGGCGGCCATATAAGAAGGTGCTTAATTCACGTGCCGTGTGTAGACTTTCTTAACATTTCATACCTTGAAGTTAGCGTCTGGTAATCCCAAGGTGTTCCTCCAAACTGCAAGAATACCCATATGGACTTCGACAGTGCCTATAGCTTCAACATATTCGCTGATACTTCCATATCTGACATCTACTTTTTCCATCCGCAACCTGAAGACGGGCTGCCATGAATTAGTAACTTCAGGAAACAGTCCCGAAGATACTGGTTAGATGCAAGAATATTGAGAAAAATTACCTCCCTCCCTTAATGGAAGCTAAAGTTCATTTTCATGTCTGCAGCAGCGCGCCACTGGAATCTAAAGTGAGTTAATTTCAGTCAGAATCTACATCCTAATATTCTGCTTCCAACTGGTCCCATTTCAAAATCCAGGTTTTAAAATTGAAAAGTCAGGTAATAATTTATGGTAGAAACTAGAAATTCTTTAGGTGTGCAATGCATTACTTTTATGTATCTACCAGACCATAACAACACAAAGAATTGAAATTAATACAAAACAAAATCTCCGACACATTTTCGACATCCAGGGTTTCCTGAAGAGCCATAAAATTTCATAAGCTATTGCAGTTTAAAATACGAAAATAAACCGGACATTAATTATAGTGTTAAATATTCTTAGTCATAAAAACAACCCTTTAACTGCTTAAAATCAGGTTACAAGCTTTTAACTTAAAATCAATAATGGTAGTCAGATAAGTGCCGCTGTTAATTACAGAGTTAATTTCGTAATTTTTCCCTGTCCCATAGATATTACGTTAATGTCACTATAAATTTACTTAATTAACCACTGATTATATAGGCAGAGAAGAATTTGCAAATCATTATTGTGTTTTAAGCCGAAGGGTTTGAAAAACGTTTGGGAACTAAAACTTTCAACCTGGTAGTTACTTCAGCCCAAATTATTGTAATGATTTTTGAATAGGAATAGAAATAGTCCTGTATGAAGTGTGGTCTTAACGAGCACTTGATGGGCAATTTTATTAAATTAGTTGCGGCAAGCCAATCGAAATTAATAAGAGAATATTAAAACTTTTTTCTCGAATAAAATATTACTACATGACAATAAAACAAAATATTTTAAAATGACAAAATTAAATTAAACAAAAATAATATTCGCATATTAAAATGTTGTAAATGTGGTTTTTGTTCATTAAAATTTATTTGAAAATCCCGTATTATGAGAGTATATAAATATATGAATTTCAACTGCAGCGTTCCATTGTATTGCCTGTAATTATTTCAACAAGTGCGTACGTGCAGTTAGAAAATGTAGAGTTTTTACTTGACTGTCAAAACAAAAATGTTTATTACGGGTCTATAAACACATGTCAACTGATGGTACAAGTGTGTGATTCCCAGTGATAAAAGACTTCAGTCTGAATATATTCATTATATGAAATAAAGACCGTATTCTCATATAGTTATACAATCTTTCAGATTATGTAATTTGACACTGTAATAAGACCGACAAAGATTTTGACATCACACTTGATATTCCATTACTTGTTAACTCACAGTTACGCAACTCAATCCAAAAAAATACAAAATACAACCAAGCTATCTAAAACATTGCCTGCAAGGGCTGCAGAATGTGATACGGTGGGTAGTAGGAATGCTGGTGGTGATGGTGGTGATGGTGGTGTTCGTAAACAGCTCAACCCGTGTGGGCAGAACCACCAATTTGGAAACTGTAATAATAACAATGCAAACTTCCATAACTGCCCACTGACAAGACAGGAAAGAGGTGGTATGTGCTTTCATAAAAACATGTTTTGAATAGCCGCTAGACACTCATGGTCGTCGTATAACAGATATTCAGGATAATCACTGCATACACTAAACGCGGTCAAACACAACAGTACCTCAAAACATACCACATATAACACGGATACACACAAGCCATTATAACAATAAAATGTTTCTAAAGTGATACACATTGCAGAGATCATTAGGGCCATTGTAAGTATGCAGTTTATCAGTTACTATGGAATGCTCTTTTCCTCGCTTCTATACACAAACTCGTTTACCATCTGATGCAGAAAATTGCTCACAGTCGAATGTTATCTAAATTAGTGATCATTACGAAAGGCGAAATATCTTGCAACGGTAGGAACACAAAGAAGAGTATTTTCAAGAATTTAAAAGAGAATGCAATGTGAGATCTGCTTGGTGCCATTTTTCTTCATATAATTTAATCTTCTCGTTCTGTATATGAAAAAATCAACCCTGAACACCGAAACAGAGAAAATAAAAGAACAAGTATGAAACTTGTGTGAAAATGGATCGCTGAGGAGAAAATGTGTTAACAGAAGGGCGGTGAACAGTAAGAATTTTCACATTTACAATATTCATTAATATTTTATCATCATCATCACCAACAACAGAATCAGAATCATCATATGGAGAAAGATTAAGTGAAGGCGCAGGAGAGATAAATGACTACAAAATTTCAAATAAGAAACCCAATATAATTGCCTTGGCAAATTGCCACCTAATGGAGCATAATAATAAAATTAATTACAGAGATGTGAAATATGGATATGCACTGGACTGAACTGACCCACAATAAGGCTTAATGCTTCGTTCTTTTAAAAATTTTAATAAAATATCACGTTTCACGTCAGTCGGAAAATTTACCTGATTAGCTGAGAAGCTACCAGATTCTCAGAAAACTGCGCTATCACAGTCGTTGTCAGTATTAATACACTATTATTATTATTATTATTATTAGTAGTAGTAGTAGTAGAAATTAGTGGGTTTTGAGATGCAAATTTTTAAAATCATGCTCTTAAATAAGGTAGCAACTTGACGAACACACACACACAAACAAACACACACCACGCACGCACGCACGCACACTGGTTCTTGTTAATACTGTAAACACTTTTCTTTGGATGTGACTAGTAACACCAGGTTCTTGTCAGCGAAAATCCACTTCATTGTTGGTTAATAAATTTTATCTGTAATCTAAAGGAAGGCATCTCGTTGTGTTACAAAGAATTAAAATTATTTATTGTAAGCTTACAATATGTGTTCAGTCAGCACAACAACATAAGAAAATTAATGTGTTACCGCAACATGTTTCGACTCCGGAGAGTCATCATCAGGCTGAATATTTAAGAACCATTAAATACATTACCCTTTGCAGTACTTATACATGTAAACATTGCATTATGGATCCCGTATGCATTACATTGAGTGGGTATAAAATCTGGTTTAGTTACTAATTTAGATAGGTATAAATTAAGCGCATCCGGAGTCATCATCCGGCGGAATATTTAGTTAGTTTATACCTATCTAAATTAGTAACTAAACCAGATTTTGTAACCACTCAATGTAATGCATACGGGATCCCTAATGCAATATTTACATGTATAGTACTGCAAAGGATAATGTATTTAATGGTTCTTAAATATTCAGCCTGATGATGACTCTCCGGAGTGGAAACATGTTGCGGTAACACATTAATTCTCTAATGTTGTTGTGTTGACTGAACACATATTGTAAGTTTACAATAAATACGTTTATCGTAATATTTATTATGCTTTAAAAGGTTTTAGGCACATCCAAGTTATTCGTAGCCCTTCAGCCCTAAGTACATCATTCTGTTTCTTCCCCCAACCGCAGTTCTGCCTTCATCACATGGTTTTCTCATTTACATTTAATCTTTTATACGATTGGACCTAAACTTCTTAATTCAGAGACCTTGTGGACAGTGAGTAGCATCCTGAGTGCTACTGCCTTACAGATGTGTGTCCATGTGTTGTTCAGTAGCTAGTCTTTCTGCATTTTCTGCGTATTGCAACAGTGGATGGGATTGGCTCCCAAAGAAATGTAATGACAAAACTCAACTAATAAATTCAGGCACATATAATGGAAATTCTATAAAAAGGCCGGTCCATTCCATTTAGAAAAATAGGTTACGAACTAGACTTCGATACAATTACATACAGAGAAGCATCACAAAGGAACAAAAACACGTAAAAAATAAATGCCTCTGCTTCGTACATACTTGCATGAAAAACACTTTTGGAGACTATCTGCAGCATCAGTTACCCTATATGTACCAACTGCGTTTATATAAAAAGATAGGCATTTTAGCCAAAGAATTTACTAGTAAGTTACGAACGATCCTCAGAATAAACAAGAATCATTTCACTGCACAGCACTAACTGATTTGTCATTGTAATGGAGAGTCAATACGTTTCTTGAGACAAGAAAGACACTCTCCATGTTACTTAATTGAACTTCATGTTTCAAATTGTTAACATAAATTTCCTACTGTTATCAAAGTGTTGCAGACCTCAAAGGAATTTCAGTCAGCCGGTCAAGCAAACTTGTTCTTTGCCTTACATCATAATTTTAGGACTAACCTGTGAGGTATACGTACTTAAATGGAAGTAATGTCTTTATGAAATGAATTCTGGAGAAACTATGTCGGAACGGCAGTGGAAGGCTCAGAAGTGATTCACCTAAGAACGTCATTTCGTGTGACAAAGACACACTAAATTGCAATAATATAACATGCCATTTCAACAAGCAATTCGATTCTTTACCGCACAATATTTATAGCAACAAGCAACTTCATATCTTTCCAATTAAGCAAAGCTGTAAATAAAAGAACTAATTGTATTAAAAGCACAAGTAATGCTGCAATGTATCCCAGATGTGGGATATAATAAATAAAACACAGTATATTTATCTCAGTAATTAACCAACTTGATGCACAAAATTTTTGTTTTACAATAAGTTTATTTCATGCCTTTATACGTTTCGAGCACATGTTAGTTGGTTAATTGCTGAGATAAATATACTGAGATGCACGGTCAGCAAAACGTAAAAAAAAACACAGTATGTCAGATAAGCAGAACATTGCATGTAAGAAGTCAAGAAGTGACATTCACATAAATTTGAAGATTCAGAAATGATACTTTAAGGTGATTAGCTGAATGTACATGATCAGGCAAAGCCTCGGATACTTACGGAATGTTCATATTTATAGGAACGGGAAAGTGTAGAAAGGTGTTGTGTACTGGACCAGCTTCGTGGAGCGGATCGGTATACCGTACCTTTCTGCGCACGACACATCAATAAACGGCACGGGGACTTGATCTTTTTAAATCAAATATTTCGATATTATATGTTTATATAAATGTAATCCCAAACATTGTAAACATGGCAGATCAACAAACTGTAACCAAGAACATGTCAGCATCATACTAGACGCAGTAGGCCTTTCCATATTATTATATTTATAGCTGCTAGTTATAGTTGTAGCATTGTGCATGTGTAACTGATGTACTAATGTACCACCACCATCATCACTTCATCACCATCATCAACACTTCATCACCACAACCACCATCATCATCACTTCATCACCACCACCACCATCATCATCACTTCATCATCACCACCACCACCATCACTTCATCACCACCACCACCATCACTTCATCACCACCACCACCATCACCTCATCATCACCACCACCACCACCACCACCATCATCACTTCATCACCACCACCACCATCACTTCATCACCACCACCGCCACTACCATCTGGTACGTTGCAGGTTTAAGGCTCTCCTGTCTTGTGAAATTCATTCGCTTTTAGATGAATTTACTAATTAATATTACTCGTGTGTATGTCCTTCCACTTGCTTCCATACTACTACTTTCACTAGAAGTACTACTACTACTGATACTACTACTACTACTACAACTACAACAACAACTACTACTACTACTACTACGACGACTACCACCACCACCACCACCACCACCACCACCACCACCAATGTTTAATCACCTAACCTATAAAAATAACTTCTTTGTACAAAACTTTCTGCATACAATCTACTGTGACACTCAAAGATGATATATTACGATTTAATTCTACAGTGTTGACGGATAGGAGACACTGCACTAATGACAACTGTCGTTGTACGAGTACTGAAGTGGGAGTTACAAAATGTCTGCAGGTAACTAAAAAGACAAGAGTAGACACGGCATTCGAGAGGGTTTCTTGGATAAAACAACAGCCAATTACCAAAGAAGAGTCCTCTGGAATCCAACGAAATCAGCTTCAGAGGTACTTGACAGACGAGGCTTAGAGAAAGGAGCTTGTTTGTCCCCCACTGAATTTCACAACCAGCACTCACGGTTCCTAACAAAAGTTAATTCTTATGCAAATACTGATAAATGTCAACGACGCTCACTCAAAGAGTTTGAGGGTTAAGGGTTTATATCACGGATGCAAAAAATTTGCAAAACGTTGGAGTCAATTCAAAATTCTATGGGCCATGAAGCAAGTTTCAGACGAGGACCCACACGTAATAGACGCCGTCGTACAAAACTTTGACGCAACGGCGCCGTGGCGAAAGTTATTTGTGCACTCCTGGTTTATACCACAGACGGTCTCTATGTTTGTTTATTTGTACAGTCCGTATAACGACCGATCAGCGGTTCAGAAAATTATAGCGTCGAACGGAACGATGATAGTGAATGACGAACTAAAACTCGCGTGGTTAAAAAGGGATACTATTCCGGAATTTGCCTGGATATGAGGAATCTTGTCGAGATTCGAAACTCTATCTCAAAGTAGCCGTTAGAAGCCTAAGTACTTGAGCTGCAGTTTCTCGGTTGACTTTTTATTGTTATCCAATTTCATTCATTAATACAGCTAATAAACTATTAGTAAGATAAGAATGTCTTTATCAAGTCTCTCTTCATCTTAAAGTAGAACAACAGGAATTTGACGTTCAGGTAACTGTGCATCGTGATAAATTCTTACAACAAAACCAACTAGATGCATTAATTTCTCAAATTTATTTTTGGAATAGAACTCTACATGTTTCGGACAGTTCCTCTGTCCATCATCAGGAGTTTTTCACTCTACACACAGCAATGGTATATGTCATACAGGTTTGCTGAGGGTTTGCGAGCGGGATCAGGACGGAACGAGAGTATGTGTACAGCGAAAAGCTCCTGATGATAGACAGAGGAACTGTCCGAAACACGTAGAGATTTATTCCAAAAATAAATTTGAGAAATTAGTGCATTTAGTTGGTTTTATTGTAAGAATAGAACAACAGGACTTGAGATTCATTCCCCAGAATTTCTGTCTACTTGGTCTCTACCCATACACACAAATTCTTATATACTGTGTACATACATTAATTCAGTGTCTGTGGTTCAGTAATCCTTTCACCTAAGTCCGTAACTCACCCTTTTCATCAGGTACACTATAAATTGACGTAATCAGGTTCTTTCAGCCGCTGTTCTGTAGGCAGAATACACCAGAGCCAGCGAACAAAACAATGTCAGCGGGATGGCGCAATGCCACCTTCATCTGTTTGCACGGACGCGTCCTGTTGGTGTTGCGGGGGACAAATGACTGCGGCTGATGTGCTGTTGTCAGTTAGGTTTGTGGTTTTGCACGGTCCTCCATGTTGTTCTAACCGTGGACCTGACCGTATAAGCGTTCCCTAATTGAAATGGCTACTTTCATGACTGATGTGTGAGCGACGTTATTTACCTCACAAACGTGCATTGGCAAAAATCGGCAATTTATGTACGTTAATCGATTTCAACATCCATCTTCATCATTTTCTACACCCTTGCGATTAACTGGCGAATTCGTAAATCTCTCGTACGTATCCTTTTGAAATAAAGACATCGAAACAATTTAGATGCTTATTTATTATGACAATGTCACAACATACAAATACCAATTCACCAAACTCCTATTTTATTCGCCAAAGTACTACACACTTCCTGTTTTGTCAGATAAACTGTTACCAAACAACGAAATGCAAGTATAGAACATTCCCTTTCGCTCTAGGAAAACAAGTCTGGTTTAGACACACAGTGCATTTAATTAATACTATGAAATAGAAAATATTTATCTCAGTAATTAACCAACTCGATGCACAAAAGTTTTATTTTACAATAAGTTTCATTCATGCCTCTACCTATAGGTGTGATGATACCAGAGGCTGTGTAATGCAATTCTGACCTCCTGATGATGAGCACATGTGCTCGAAACCTGTAGAGGCATGAAATAAAACTTATTGTAAAACAAAAATTTTGTACATCAAGTTGGCTAATTACTGAGATGCACGGTCAGCAAAACGTAAAAAAAAAATATTTGTTTTTAGAAGGATGGAGAGGACAGAAAATTGACTTACACACACGGAAAGGAAAAAGAGGAACAGTTTATGTCAGTGTAATATGGACGCAAGTAGCCCGAGGAATATGATAATTTTTCTAATTTATTTAGATTCGAAACGTTTACTGCATTATGTACAACGTAACCTCAACAGAGGGAAAAGAAAGAGTTTAAATACTGTATAATTCAAGCATAAACGCAGATTTTTTTCAGCTCAATAGTGGCCACACACCGCGATATCGGACGATATAACTTGTGCACCCAGAGCGAATGACATTGTACACAGGTGCTGATGCATATAAATTTGGGTTAAACGATTAACGGAAGTTGCAGAATAAATATTTATGAAAGGGTTAACATTATTGATAAGAAAACTCTTATAGCAAATGTTTAATTATAACAGCAAATTGTATTTAAAAGTAAGTAGAATTACGTGTTTCAAGGAAGGTTACATCGTGTAGATAAGGGAATAAAAATCTAAAATATAATATCAACGAGAAAAATATATTCAAATATGTAATTTGGTAGCGTGGAAAAAATAAACAGCAAAGGCATGTCCCAAGCAAATACATGACACGCGGAAGGACATAATGTGGTAAACACAAAAACAGATCAACAATTAAGATACAGAATTCAAATACTGATGTAACAAAATTTAAACTAATCTGAGATTATGTTGATAATAAAAGTTTCGTGTAAAATGTGCCCGTCTTCCTCATGTGATAGAACTAAGGAATGTGATAGGCATCCGAAACACTCGCATACGGTTTAAGGAGGCCTGATAGGGATGAAATACTTTCTGATTATTTATGTACAGGTGTATTTAAAGTAAAATTTCCACCCAATTTAGTCGCAACAGATAAATCAAGTTATGGATGCCGATCAAGGAAACTATGTATTATACTGTCCCAAATTATTGACAGTAGTAGCGAATCGAACCGAAATTGAAAGGATGGCATTTGAACATAGCAGAGTGAGAGAGAGCTAATGGTTTGGTACCAGAGATTGTGTGGTTACAGGCAATCAGCGCATCTGGAAATTATCGGTATGGGAGGGAATGCGACGAAAGTTCACTCATATTTATATAGATGTTTTTAGTACGCTCCTTTTGGTGGCACATGGGTCTTCAACTTGTTGCCTACCGAAGCGACCCACTTGACACACACAAGAATTGATATGAGTAAGTACCTACTGTTGATGGTCTGATTTCCTATAGCATATATCTGCAGCTACGTATTCATATCATGCATGTATTTTATTTCTCTGATAAAATAATCGCTTAAGTAGGAATGCATGTACTGAATGTGATAATTTTTAAGGATGTGACTTCAAAGATACGCGTTGTCGACGTGTTTTAAGTGCTGAACACAAAACAGTCAGGCAGGTATGACGTAGCTCCATACTAAAATTCATAAAGGCCTCAACGGTTTATTAAATGTTGCTATCAAATTGACAGATTGAAACAAAATTTCGACTATTTCCAACTCCAAAACATTATTGTCCCAAAACAGATTATTATGTTCCAGACATCTGTTCCTATTTATATTTTATCAATCCTCAAGTAAGTGTCGCTACTCTCGCAGCCACCTGACACGTACGCTTATCCGAAATTTTGTTATTACTAATTTTAGGAAATTAAAAATTCTGGCATTTAGGTTCTCCCCAGTGCTACACGTTTTCTACGGCTTCGTGAAATCAACTGGACTAAACAGAGAAAGCATACAGAAAATGCAGTAACTTCACAGGTCTATAATCTGATTTTCAGAAAATATTTTCAATTGTGTATTTTATTAATTTATTTTACAAATTAATTTTTACAGTTTAATAATGAGATTGGTAAGTGGAACGTAGGCTTTTCTTTATTCAAAACTTTCGAAACAAGTTTTATAGAACTTTAAGATAGTATCTTAACGTGCTACATATTCTGTGTATTTGTAATTCAGTTGCTATTAACCACTGAACTATCTGATAAGTGTGGATAACTATTAAGTTATATAATATATTCGTAAAAGTGTCTGGGTTCTAACTGAATCGTCGTCATGGAGATTACAATTTCAAGGTAAATGACACATTTAAGAAATACACTTGCATATTTGTATATAAATATAATATTTATCTCAGTAATTAACCAACTTGATGCACAAAATTTTTGTATTACAATACGTTTTTTCATGCCTCTACATGTTTCGAGCACAT
>Ga0131853_10010090_pt1 | contig 17286 bp, 5 predicted proteins | sample TergutLab28metaG_FD_92764 | JGI IMG/M metagenome (GOLD analysis project Ga0131853, IMG submission 92764) | Labiotermes labralis P1 segment gut microbial communities from Petit-Saut dam, French Guiana - Lab288 P1 (version 2) (version 2) | ecosystem: Host-associated > Arthropoda: Insects >... | reverse complement strand
ATGCTTAATAGGCGGCCGATGCTATCGTGGGTAAAGGTTTCCGTTACGCCGTTTGGCATGGCCAGTGACATCACGCGCCCAACCGGGTCGTGGGTGTAATTAAACAACCCATCCGGGGTTTGTATTGCGGTTATTCTGCCCAGGCTGTCGAAGGTGCGCGTGACGGATACCCCGTCCGGGTAGCGTATTTGCGTTTGGTTACCCACCGCATCAAATGTGTAGCTTACCACGCGGTTGTTTTGATCGTTTACCGCTGTGATGCGGCCAAGCAGGTCAAGTGTGAAGTTGGTTTCGCCTGTCCAGTCGGTCATGCTTATAAGCTGACCCGCGGCGTTATGAGTGAAGTTCGCGCTTCTGCCGTCTGCGTGGGTGATGGTGTTGATTAGGTTGCGAACGTCAAAGTCGAACGTGGTTACATAACCGTCTTCGTCGGTGCTTGATATCAGGTTACCGTTTTGGTCGTGGGTAAATACCCGTGCGTGGCCAAGTGGGTTTATTTCGCGGATTACAAGCCCGCGGCTATCGTATTCGTAGATGGTTATCTCTCCGCTATTGCCAATCACGCGTACAAGGCGGTTTAGCCTGTCGTATTCGAAGCGCGTGACGTTGCCCATGGCGTCGGTTACGCTGGTTAAGTTGCCGTTGGCATCATAAGCGTAAGTTGTCACCGCCCCGTTTTGGTCGGTCACGGTGGCGATTCTGCTGTTGGCGTCATAGGTGAAGTGCTGCGTGTGCCCCATGTCGTCGGTGATGCTGGTCACACGGCCCAATAGGTCATGCGTGAACGTAGTGGTTTCGTTGTTTGCATTGGTTTCGGATATTAGCCAGCCTAAAGCGTTGTATTCGAAGCGTGTTACACCGCCCAGCGCATCGGTTACAGTTGCCAACTGCCCGCGGCGCGTGTAGGTGAAGTTTGTCCGTGCGCCCAGCGGGTCGGTCATGCTGGTTACGCGGCCCATGCTGTCGTAGGTCATGGTCGTTGTGTTGCCCAGCGCGTCGGTTATGGCTGTGATACGCCCGTTTGAATCGTGGGTGAAGGAAGTCTCTGCGCCCATTTGGTTTACGGTGCTTGTCAGGCGGCCTGCCGCGTCGTGGGTGTGCTGAACTGTTCCGCCTGCGGCATCGGTTACGGTATGCAAGCGGTTTAGCGCATCGTGGGCAAACGCCGTAACATTGCCGCGCGCGTCGGTTTGGCTGGTGATATTGCCGTTTGCGTCAAATGCGAAGTTGAATATATTGCCTTCCGGGTCGGTGAACGATGTCATACGGTGCAGGGTGTCAAAGGCGAAGTGGGTTACGTTACCTGCCGCATCGGTGGTGCTTGTTACTCTGCCCATGGCATCGTAGGTGAAGGACGTGACGTTGCCCAGCGGGTCGGTTATGCTAGTCAAGTTGCCGTTCGCGTTGTAGGCGTGGCGTATTACGCCGCCCAGTGGGTCGGTTATGGTCAGTAAGTTGCCGTTCGCGTCATAGGTGAAGCGCGTTACACCGCCCATTGGGTCGGTCACGGCAGTTACGCGGTTGTTCCTGTCATATTCGAAGCGCGTGATATTACCTTCCGCGTCGGTTACGGTCAATACGTTCCCGTTTGCATCATAGGTGTACGAAGTTGTGTTGCCGTCTTCGTCTGTGGCGCTTATGAGCCTGCCCACGCTATCATACACGAAGGATATGCTTGTCCCGTCCGGGTTTGTTTGGCGGGTTAGGTTACCCATGCTGTCGTAGGTCATGGTGGTTGTGTTACCCAGCGCGTCGGTTATGGTTTCCAACAAGCCCATGACTGTGTAGGTGAAGTGAATGGTGCTGCCCGTTGCGTCTGTGGTGCTTAGCAGCCTGCCCCTGTTATCGTAGGTGTGGGTGGTGATGCCGCCCAGCGCGTTGGTCGCGCGAGTTAGGTTACCGGCCAAGTCGTACTCGAAGTAAGTCCGGTTGCCCAGCGGGTCGGTTATTGACAAGGGGTTGTTCATGGCGTCGAAGGTCAGCCGTGTTACGCCACCCATCGCGTCGGTCATGGCTGTGTTAAAGCCGTTGGGGTTAACTTCAAAGCTTTCCACGCTGCCGTTGGGGTGGACTATGCGTATCAACTTACCCGCAAGGGTGTATTCGAAGGTAGTAATTTCGCCCATTGGTTGTGTTTGGCTTATTAACCTGCCGAAAATATCGTAGGCAAAGCTGGTGGTGTTGCCTAGCGGGTCGGTTGCGGACAAGCGGTTGCCGTTTATATCGTAGGTGAATACGGTGGTACCACCCATGGCATCCGTGAACGTAAGCATGTTGTTATTGTTGTCGTAAGTGAAGCTTATCACGCCGCCCAGCGGGTCGGTTATGCTTAGCAGGTTATTTCTATTATCGTAGGTGAATGTCGTGACAGCACCGTCGCGGGCTGTGGCCCTTGTGACCATGCGGTTGGCGTTGTGTTCGAATGTCTCGGTGGTGCCGTCATGGTAGGTGATGCGGGTCAGGTTGCCGTAGCGGTCGTAGTCGAAACGCGTAGTATTGCCAAGGAAGTCGCGTGACCACATGAGCAGGCCGTCGCGGAACTCTTGCGCAAATTCGCCGTCTTCATCTACCCTGCGTGTGATTCTATAGTGTGCGTCGTAGTAATGGCGTGATACCGCGCCGTTTTGGTCGGTAAAGGTCGTCACACGGTTAGCCGGGTCGAAGTCGAAATAGAACGTACCTTGGCCTTGGATATACTGCCGTATAACCTTGCCATTCTCAAAGGTGTTGTGCATAAATGTGTTGCCGTTGAAGTCAGTTAGTTCAACTAAGTTGTGGTTGTCATCATACACAAAACTAAGGTAGTTGCCATCGGGATTAGTAAATTGGATAAGGTTGCCGTCTGCATCGTGCTCGTAGCTTACCGTGCGGCCATGGTTATCGTGTATGCTTGATATTCTGCCGTTGGTATGGGTGAAAGTGAGTGTCCCGGCCATGTTGGTTACGCTTTGCAACAGGCCGTTTGTGTGCGTGAGTGCTGTGATATTGCCGTTGGCATCTGTGATTTGTGCCACGTTGCCATTTGCATCAAAGACGATACGGGCGCTATTATGCTTGATGAATACATAACCTGTACCGAATGGTTCGAGCCTTACATACGCGGCGTTTAGCGGCGCATATCCGGTGCTTAGTCTGGTGAAGAAGTATTCGAAGCCGTTGGGTAATATGACGGTGGTTATATTTCCATCCGTGCGTAGTTCGTACAGGAAGCTATGCCGCCAGCCCACACTCATAGCGGAGTTGGCCTTGCTTAGCGAATTGTAAAACCGCTCAAAAGTAAGGTTTTGTGCGCCAAACAGTTGAATATCAGTGTACTGCCATATCAGGTTTCCGGTTATCAGGCTTATCGGGTCACCGGCGTGGCTGTTTAACTCGCCGGGGAAAGCTCTGCTGCCTATACTTGTTTGGCCGGACTCTGCGCGGCGAGCCGGTGGCTGCCCGCCTTCCCACATAACCACTACATTTATATCAGACCGCACAATCATGTTCATCAGCGTAAAATATATCTCATAGTTCGGGTCACCTACCGATACATAGGGCAGACGTAATACAACCGCGCCATTTATGGTGCCGCCCGGCGCAAGTTCTCTGACATTAATCTCGTCACCGTCTATGGTTAGGTTTACCATATACAGGGTTCTGCCCGATGTGTTACGCAGTTGGTATCTTACCGTGAAGTCATGCCCGGCGAATGCGCCGCGTTCGGGGAAGAATGTCAGGGTTAGTGCATCACGCGGGTCGTTCACAATAATCGGGGTTTGGCTTACGAAGGTAGCACTTATAGGCGCAAAGAATGGGTGCAGTGTGCCGCTATAGACTACATTTACGGTATATGAGCCGGGGTTATCGCCACGCACTACCCAATGGGCTGCGCCTGTGCCTCCACCCGGGATTGTGCCTATTTGCTGGAATAAGCTTTGGCCATCAAAAGTTGGCGCAAGTGATAGGCCGCTTGGCAAGTTTAGGAACACGTAATTGTCTGTGAGGGTAAATGGCTCAGCCGCCATGTTGTGGATGAACACGGACACTTGGAACATGTCTTTAAGGAAGCTTGCGGAGCCGGAGAAGTACAGGAATGCGATAATATAAACTTCTTCGTCTTCGGTGGGGACAACGATTGGCTGTAATACGCCGCCACCGCCGCCGCGTGAACCGCCGCCTCCCCAGCCGCCACCACCGCCGCCAATCCAGCCCCAGCCGCCGCCTCCCCAGCCAAAGCCGCCGGTGTTACCGTTGCCGTAGAAGTTGACCCTTACCGGGTGCCCGTGGAACTCAAGTATCACATCAAAATGCATGATATGATGGTTAGACGGGTCGTTTGTGTCTACGCCAAGGGCCTCGATTTCAGCCAATGTCAAGCGGCGATGGGTTACCTCGCCCACAGCCACATCGCCGGGGTTAAGCCTTATGGTTCCACTCGTTTCTTGGAATGGCTGCATCCTAAAACTGGATGCCTCTGGCAGGTGGCCCCTTGCATAAGCAGAAACGTCTATAATTTCGGACGTGTTTAATTCAAGCACGATGTGTGCAATACCGCGATAGTCAGCCCTGGTTACCCTATCTTGCCCGCCGTGGCTGTAGGCAACGTGAGCGAAAGGAAGCGGTACGCCTGCACTGCTTTCTACATGCAGGTTAAGCACACTCGCATGTGCGTTAAGAATGGCCCGCACTTCTATGGTATCGCTGTCCTGGTTGCCTGCGCGGTCTGTTACGGTAAGCGTTACTTGATTAACGCCTGGGTTCGTGAAAACATGTGTTGCGATGGCTGTATTGGCCGTGTTGCCGTCGCCAAAGTCCCAATGGAACGTGGCAATCTGGTCGTTATCGGTCGATGCACTGCCGTCGAAAAGCACCTGAACACCCGTAGGCACAGACCTGTCAAACCCGGCGCGGGCTACAGGCGGGATGGTATCGTTATTGATAGACCTGGCGGTTACCGTCTCGCTGACGGCTCTGTTGCCGAAACGGTCTACGATTTCTATAAAATAGGAGTAGTCTGTATCGGGGTTGCGTAATTCGTCTACAAAGATACGCTCTTGGGTTGGGGTTATGCTGGCAATGCGGTGCGCTATACCATCGTTGGCACTCCTAAACAACATATAACCCAGCAAGTCTCTAGTGTCTGTTTCTTCCCAGGTAACGGTAAGGCTCCAGTCACCCGGTGTAACGGTTAATACAGGTGGGGTTGGCTGCTGGTTGCGCACATCGTAGTAAACGCTGAAATAAGCACTGCGGCTATTGTCGCGGCCTGTCGCGAAGAACCGCAGGTTGGTTATACCACCCGGTACATCCGTTGTATCCCAGTTAAACCGGGCAACAAAGCTTTCGACATTATTACCACTTACATTTGCTGTGCCAATATTTCGCCAAGTGCCGTTGACAGAATATTGCGCAGTTACGGAAGCGATGCCGCCCACATAATGAGCCAATACAGAAATAGTTGTGTTTGCTCCAGCTGCGCTGCCGGTTGCAGGGCTGACACTGACTATGCGCGGTGGTGCGCCGGGTGCCAGCCGGCTTCCGCTAACGACCGCAGACGGTAAGCCGGGATTGTCTGCAAGGTCTACCGCAACAACCCTATAATGATAGGTGTGCTGCCCAAAAGACGTAGCCGTGTCCATGAACGCTAAAGCCGTTACGTTGTTGGCTACTAGCACGAACGCGTTGGGGTTGTAGCTTTCGCCCAAAGCACTTACATAACGGTATACCCGGAAGTGACGGATATGGTCACTTGCTGCCGGTTGATCCCAACGTATCGTTACCGCATGGTCGGCTTCCTCAATGCGAACACCCGTTGGTGCGGCCGGTTGGTTTCGCAGTATGCGATGTTCTACAACAGACGATGCATTGCTGACGTTGCCCGCTGTGTCTGTGGCAAAAGCGCGTACAAATACGGAGCCTTCCGGTAAGTGACTTATATTAATGTTGCGTGTGATATTCACAAAAGAGCTAGGGTTAACGGCAAAGTCGTCCGCAACCAACCAGTTTTGGCTGTCTGTGGATATTTCGATGCGTATCGACTGTACCGCTACGTTATCCGTTGCTGTAACATGCACAGGAATCGTTGAAGAGAAAAACCCAGGCGCGGGGCGGATGGATGTAACCACCGGAGGTATATTGTCTGTGGTGGTCGTGACTTGGACAACACTGGAATATGGCCCGGGGTTGCCCAGGTTATCATATGCTCTAACTCTAAACCAATAGGTGGTATATGGCGCAAGATTGGTTACGTTAAAGCCCAACTGGCGGCTTTCTGTGCCTATGCGTCTAAATTCTCCGCTAATGGAATCGCGTTGCTCTATGCCAAAATGGGCAAAGCTTTGGTCGGGTATGTCACTCCAGCGCAATAGAACACCCGTGGCCGAAGGGGTTGCATTCAGTCCTTGCACTTGTGACGGCCCTACAAGCCGCAAGTTATACATGCGCAGTTGCGTATCGTTATCCGCTCCCGCTTCTAACCCGGATAGGTTAGTGACAATGGTACGGATAGTAATACTCTTATAGTCGGCATCGTATTCGATACTGCTAAGGTTAAACACTGCCGAAGCGCTGGTTCCGCTTACGTTTCGGTGTTCGACAGTAACCCAGTTGCCGTTGTGCAGGTATTGGAAGGTGATGGAAGCTAAACCAATCTCATCTTCTGCCCTGACGGTGATGTTAGTATTCCTGCCGATGGTGGTGCCTGTGTGTGGCAGGATGCTTAGTAATATGGGTGGAACGGGATCTCCTGTTATTCCTTGTACAGGTACAGAAGGGGGACTGGCTGTGCCGTATGTGTTTACTGCAACCACATAGTAATAGTAATATCTGTCGCGTTGCACGTTACGGTCTGTAAACGACAGAATGTCGCGGCTGTTAATCGTTGCAATACGCGTGAAGCCGCTATCAGGAGAAAGGCTGCGGTAAATACGGTAGCCTGTAACCGTTGCTTCAAAAGCCATATCCCATAACAGTTGGATTTCTGTCTGGCGTGACACGGTTCGTAAGCCGGTTATGGCTCTTGGGATTGTGTCGTCGCCTATTAGTTCCACGTTACCAACGTATAACTGATACCTTAACTGCAAATCATTTTCGGACAGGTAAATACGCCTGGTCACGAATCCCGCTTGTACAAATGAAATGATGCGCACTTGATTGCCGGCTACGATGTCTGAACCCGCCGTACTGCTTACAGGAATAAGCACCGCAAAACTGCCGTCTGCGCTGCGTTCGATTAACGCTTCGCTATGCGGCTGGTCGTCGATATGAATATTTGCAGTTACAGGCGTTATTCTGCCCGTAACAAAGTATCCACTGTTTTCTATGACTGCGGCGTCGGCTATGGCGCCAACAAAAATATTTGCTCCGCCATGCACCTGCGCGCTACGGCTAAATGTATCGCGTATTATGGATGTGCCAAGTAACTGTCCAACCACGCTGCCTCTGTTCACACTGCCTGTTATATTTCCATATACCATGCTATTTTCTATGGTTGAGGTGAAGCTGTCCGTCGTTATTACATGGCCTGCTATTCCGCCTACATTTGAGCTGCCGAATACGTTACCGCGCACTTCACTATCGGTTATGACACCGTTTGTCAAAGTGCCTACAATGCCGCCTATGGTACTGCCCTGTGTCATGTTGCCGTACATACGTGCATTTTCTATAATAGAGTTGCCTGATAAAATGCCTGCCGTTCCCCCGATCATGTTACTACCCAATACAGTGGCACGAGTGGTAACATCCGTTATTGTTGTATCATTTATGGCTTGGCCTGCTATACCGCCCACGTTGTTGCGGCCACGAATACTGCCCTCCACTGTTACATCACGAATATTTGCTTCGCTTACTACACGAAACAGGCCCACATTGTCTTGTGCTGTTGTGTTTATATTTAACGTCACACTATGGCCATCACCGTCAAATACACCGCGGAATGGATGCATCACGCTGCCAAGCCCAAAGAAGGTATTATGACCACTTACGTCTATATCTGCTGTTAAAACATAACTTGCCTGTGCGGCAGTTACACCCTTAACTTGCCCGCCCATACTCATAGCAAACGAAACAAACAAAAGCTGCTCTGCTGTACTTATTTCAAATGGAGATGAAATTGTGCCCGAACCCTGTATGCTGTTTTCAATGCCGTAGTATTCCAGTACAATACTTCCGACATTTAAGTTATAGCTTACCTGTTGGTTATTTACGGACAAGTAAATGCGGCGCGTAATATACCCGGTTTGTGCAAATGCTATTGTACGAACTTGGTTGCCCGTTACCACATTCGAACCCGCCGCGCTGCTCACAGGAACGACAACTTCAAAACTGCCATCTGCGTTGCGTTCTATCAAACTTTCGCTATGCGGTTGATCATCTATAAAAATGTTTGCGTTTGCAGGCATTATACTGCCAAATACAAAGTAACCACTATTTTCTATAACTGAGATGGCGGTTATCTCGCCTACCAAAATATTTGTTCTGTCAAGCACTTGCATGCTGCGGCTGAATGTATTACGTATTACAGAATTTCCTTGCAACGAACCCACTGCGTTGCCTACGGATGGCCACATAGTTGATGTTCTCGTTACATTACCGTGCATCATACTGTTTTCTATTAAAGATGTGTTGCTTGCAGTTGTTATAGCAGAACCGGCTATACCGCCAATGTTTGAGTTACCGGCAACATTGCCCCACATTTCGCTTCCAGTTATTGTGCCATCGGATACAACCCCGGCTATACCGCCAATGAAAGATGAATTGGTTTGTATGTTACCAAACATTGTACTGCCAGATATTGTACTGCCGTTAATTCGACCGGCTATGCCGCCCAGTGTGCTGCCCTGTGTCATACTATTGTACATACGTGCGTTTTCTATTACGGAGCCGCCCGATAAAAGTCCTATCGCTCCCCCAACCACGCTGCTGCCCGTTACTGCTGCATGGGTGGTTACATCCGCTATTGCGGTACCGTTCGTGGCTTGACCAGCTATGCCGCCTACGTTATTACGGCCGCGGATGCTGCCCTCTACGGTTACGTTACGCACGGTTGCACTGTTTAACACACGGAACAAACCTACGTTATCTTCTACGGTTGTGTTGATACCTAGCGTAACAACATGACCGCCGCCATCAAACACACCGCGGAACGGATGCGTTGCGTTGCCAATCCCGAAGAAGAGATTATGACTGCTTATGTCTATATCTGCCGTCAGAACGTAACTTGCCTGTGCGGCAGGCACACCTCTAACATATCCGTCTATACCTATAGCGGACGAAACAAACAAAAACTGTTGCGTGGTGCTTATCTCGAACGGCGATGCAGCGGTGCCTTCGCCCGGTATGCTGCTCTCAACGTCACTGGGTTCCAACACCACGTTACCAAGGTTTAAGTTATATCTTTGCTGTTGGTTATTTTCGGACAGATAAATACGCTGCGTAACGTACCCGCTTTGCATAAATGTTATTGTACGAATTTGGTTGTTTGTTACCGCAGAACCTCCTGCACGGCTTACAGGGATAAGAACAGCAAAACTGCCATCCGCATTACGCTCTATCAAATCTTCGCTGTGCGGGTTCGGTTGGTCGTTTATTACTATTATTGCATCGGCCGGTGTTAAGTTGCCTTGAATAAAGTAGCCGCTGTTTTCTATTGCGCTACCGTTGCCTATAGTACCAACAAAAACATTTGCTCCGCTATGCACTTGCGCACTGCGGCTGAACGTGTTACGTACTGTAGATAAGTTACTTAACGAACCTACTACGCCACCTACGGTTAAAGCTGAGCCTAATGACCTTGTTACATTACCGTACACTGTGCTGTTTTCTATTAAAGATGTATTACCCGATGTTGTAACAAGGCCGGCTATGCCGCCAACATTTGAGTTACCGCGTACACTGCCCCATACTTCGCTACTGGATATTGTACTGCCGCTAACCCGGCCGGCTATGCCACCCGTAGTGCTGCCCATAGTGTCGCCTCGCATTGCACTGTCCGTTATGCTGCTAGTAATAATCTCGCCAACTATGCCGCCAACAAAGGTCGTACCTGTTACTGCGGCACGCGTAGTTGCTTCAGTTATTGTAGTGCTGTTCGTGGCTTCACCTGCTATACCACCCACGTTATTGCGGCCACGGATGCTGCCTTCTACGGTTACGTTGCGAATAGTTGCCCCATTTAACCTACGGAACAAGCCCACATGATCTTCCACTGTCGTGTCAATATTTAGCGTAACAACATGGCCGTTGCCGTCAAATGCTCCCATGAACGGAAATGCTGCCGTACCTATACCCAAAAACGCCGCATCACCGGGCACATAAATATCTCCCCCTAGTATATAAGAAGCAGACTGCGCGGAAACGCCGCCTATTGTCAGACCACTCGCAACTGCATCACGCACATACAGGAGATCATCAAGGGTCTCTATTATAAAAGGGGAATATGGCGTACCGTATCCATATAGATTGCTTGTGCCAACAATGGGCACAACACCATCCATTTCCCCTGGAGCTTCGGGATTTATATCTATTTCTTTATCATCATATTTTGCATCCTCCAAATCATTGGATTCTCCCGGTACGTCAGGGTTATTAATGTCCTCGTATCCCGGCTCATCAGGCTCATTTGTTTCCGGATATGAGTCTAAGTCTTCAACTCCAGAAAGCCCTTCGGCTCGGATAATACTTGTCCAACCCAATGACGATATGTCTCTGCCAAGTGTTGGTACAGAGCCGGATACCATCGCGATTACTAATAGAAAAAATACTATATTACGCGCGAAATACTTTGCTGCTCTCATTCAAAAAACATCCCTTCTGGCGATATTACAATGGATTTTAAATATTTAGTGACATTTATTGTATCAATTGATAGTATACGACAAATATATACTCATTTCAACAATAATTGAATATATATCCACATCAGCCTAATTACATCTTTTCGCATAAAACAATCTTTTTGATCATGTCGAAATATTCCGGACACTTATGATGGCCAAATTACGATAAAATTTGCACCTAATTGTGATAAAATTTAGGACAAATATTATCATAACTCCGCACAAATTGCACAGAGTCATGTAAAGCGCGCCGAGGTCGTCACGCCCTACAAAAATCAATTGCTGTGTTTTATGCAGTTTGTACGTTCAAGCAAGGCCGCCTTTTATATGCAAATAAAATAAGACAAGTCCGTTTAACTTCTGGACATGCCTTCTTTTCCATTTCTTTTATGCTTTTGTGTCGCTGATGAAGTTTCGTTTTAATCTCCTGCACTTCTGCGCATTACATCTGATGCAGTTTGAAATTCAGCCATCATTTCCCCACTTAATATATGAAAATTGCTTGCAATCTCAAATATACGCTCAATTTCCTCTAAAGGTATTTGCTCGTCAAGTACTGCCCTGGATATGTTGTTTAATATCCATTCCGGGGAATAAACATTGCCGTTATGCAATACACCAGCCCCAGGAAAAGCAGCCCAAAGTTTGCTAATATCGTTTGAAAATAGTGCGTCAATATCGCTTTGGGAATATGTTATGGCCCAAAACTGTGCATTGGATATTTCTTCACGAGTTGTGTGCACGCCATACCGCCCCCAGCGGACAAGAGCATCCAGCTCATGCATAGGCATTTCATAAAACGATTCCAGCGCATTTATTACATCTTGCTTAGTAACTTCAAAATGTTCGAATAATACCCTCAAATTTCCTTCGCGGAAATCCCTATACCCCCAGTCAGTATGCCCAAATTGGGATATCCATTCACGAAATGCTTCTGAGTCAATTATATCGATAAAGTAAAAAGGAATATTATGCATGTTAAAACCAAAAGGCATATGATACCAATCAAACGTATCCCCATCTTCACCTACGCCTTTGCCAACACCAACAAACGCACTTCCTTCTAGCGGAGGGATAGTAATATTTAAAATTATCTGAGAAGCAGACCCTTGGTCCGAAGAATAGGAGGTTGCACTCGCTTGATATTCCTGCAAAATGGCGCGCACATTTGCCTCTGTTTGATGCACATCAATGATTCCGTACTTACCATTGTACATAGCAAAAGCTATCTTACCATCAATAGCAAAAATATGATCAAATAGAAACGGAACTAAAATATTTCCATATCTATCAATCAAGCCATGCTTATTGTTATAAACCGCAACTGCTCTGCCCCAATCAAAATAAGTAATTTGGTCATATATGAATGGAGTTACTATGTTTCCATATTTATCAACAGTACCCCATCTGCCATTTATACTCATGGCAATTGCATCAAAAGACCATTCGCTAAGGTCAGCAAAGTGCCTGGGACACAAGCCCCCGTCAAATATAAAGTCTGTTACAAATTCGCCATTATACATAACTGCAAACTTGCCTAAGAATGCCTCGTCAATCAAAAACGCATCATTCAGCAGCAACGGTTCATCTGTGTAACTACGCACCAACATCTCGCCGTCCCAACTCCAAGAAACCCACATAGCAGAATCGACAGCTTGTACAATATTTAATCCATCAAGGTAAAAGTAAAACAACTCAACAGCTTCATCAAAAGGGTGCATACCCATATACGAGCGATCGTACCCGTCGGAAACACCTGGTTCCCCAAACAGGTGACGTTCAGGGTCATATACAAAGATAGGAGGGCGCCCACCCCAGCCATGACCTCCTCCCCATTCACGCAAGCAAACTCCCGTTTCCGGGCAAATTGGTCTTCTCTCCGAATCAATGAAGCCCCCACACTGGCTGCAATAGCTGATGCGGCCATGTTCAAATGCTGGCGGAACTATCCATGCAATACCCTCTTCTGTAACTAATAATGGGGAGGGTTCCGGAATTTCGACAGTTAGCGATTCTGGCTCTACAGGTCTGGTAGAAGCCACTGGTCTTGAAGGAGATGCGCCTGCTGCCTCCCGTTCCTGGGCTGCTTCCACTTGCATTTGCAATACAACATCTTCCTCATATTCTGCACTTTCTCCAGTGCAAGCCGCAACAGACCATAACACAATTAGCATAATTATAAATGTTAGCAATTTTTTTATCATTTCAACCACTCTCCTTGTAATTTTCTCCGGCCAGTCTAACATCCAGCTAATATCGAGTTCGCCGAATACGGCTATGTCCCAAGAGGGCAAACGGCTTAATATGCAATTTCATATGCAGGCGAAAAAACCTCTTTATCTGTTATATTGCAAATACGCAAAAAGCGCGGCTTCTAAATCTATGAATATATTAAGAGGTGTTAGGCGGATGTCTGTGCCAAATATGGTGGGGCTGTTTAGCCCATAAATATGCTCATACCATGCGGCTACAGTTACCCTATCACCTTCCTCACTTTCCATAACAGCTATAGGATACAGCATTACATATTCATCTGCAATAATGAATTGCTCGTATGCAGCAAAATTTCCCTTTTGCAGACCGCTGTCCAGCGTTATTGCCATGGATGCTGGCGATGATGCCGTTGGCTATGGCGTACACGGGGTCGCCCGGTGCGCCTTGGATATTAAGCGCATTGCTGGTTACTTGCGAAATATGGTCTAACTGGCCAAACCAGAGCGTGACTTCCATGGAAGGGGTTGGCCAAGATAGAGGGAGGGTGTTGTCGGTTGATAACGGCTGCCACTGCGCATATAGGGTGGTGTTGTGGTTTAGCGCGAAAGGCAGTGTGACTTGGCTACCGTCTTCTGACGCGTCGAACCAGCCCAGGAAAGCGTAACCGTCGCGGGTGATGTCGGGCAAGCTGTTGATGGTGGTGCCTGTATTAACGGTCATACTGGACGGGGTTTGGGCTGCGGTGTTTACATGTTATGTTTGGAGCAGCAATTCTGTCTCTGCAATAATTTTAGCTATAGCTTCCGAACCTTTTAAGGTACGCTCATTTGTTACAAGTGTAACAAACTTAGCGATTTGTTCTATGTTATCATTTGCGTACTGTTTCATTTTCTTAAATTGATACATCAACATAGACTTGTCACTCTCATTTGCATTGATATATGCTGCTACTAACCTTTGATGGAACAAAAATACAATGTGTTCCCGTCTCGGGATTTCAATTACGATGTCTAAAATAGCTTGCATTGCTAAAAACTCACCCAAATTAGAATAGCATAATGAGAGCATCTCAAAACAAATCATTCGCTTTTCCAAATGCTTATCATCAGCCAGTGTCAAAATCAATTTTTCAAGTTTCTTCTGAGCGCATGCATAATTGCCAGCTTCAATCAACTTGTAAGATTCCCGCATATCTCGATTTAACCTAAAAACCAACATCATGGATATATTTCTGCGCGATTCCGCATGAAATATTATTTGGGCCATGGAAAGCAGGATTAAAAGTGCTGGCGCAAGCAAAAAACCAAACAATGCGCTGGTAAAAAAATGATGAAAAGATAAAACTTCGGAGAACCAAAACAGAGGAATAACGAATATTGTAAGGTAAATTGAACCTTTTTTAATTATCCTTAAATATTCATGCATACTTTTTGGCACCTCTTCTTGTTTACGAAGGAATTTGTTGATGATAACTACAAGTTTTTTGTAGGTAAATACTGTTACAACAATTGATACAACGGCAACATATGACCATCTTATACCCAATAATAAAGCCCTAGTCCCCCAGTCCGGCCTCAATGAAAAGACGATAAGTGCCCCTACTACGATTATACTCAAGAATATGAATAGCCCCCAAAAACCAGGTTGATATTCAAAAGTGATATTATTCTTTTCATTTTCGTCTTTCATAATTGTCAACTCCTGTTAGATGCATGGTAGCAGTGACACCTTGACCAAAGTCTTTTTTCACCAAATTTCTAAAAAATCATCGCCTGAAACATCATCTCCCAAAGGAAACCAGCAGGTGTAATAAGCAAGTCTTTTGCCTTCATGTTCCACTGTAATTTTAATTGTAACATGACTGTAAGTACACTCTGGCCATTCGCTCGCCCTCAATCCAACATCATTGATGACAAAAGCTAGATCACTTGCAGAAATACTCGCCAACCTTTCTACATCTTCTGCACGGCACTCATTTCTATAGTTATGGAATGCAACCCAAAACCCTTCTATCGTTTTCTCCATTAAATCATTTTTTTCAACATGCTCTTTTAGCTGTTCAACCATTCCTAACCTCCTACTACGAAACTGTATTGCAGAAAAAAACAGATATTTATGCATTCCAAGAATCGCTGACATATTCACCAGTCAACGAAAAATAGCATGAATAATAACTAAACCCACCACGACCAAAGCGACTGGCATATATTGTAACTCTAACGAGGTTAGAGTTACAATTAGGCCAATCATATACCCTCATTCCAATTTCATGAATAAAGATATCTAAGCCTTCTACCGGAGTATTGCGAAAGCTTTTAGCATATTCTTCTGGGTGGTCTTTTTGCCAAAGTTTAATCATAGCCCAAAATCTATCAATTGCTTTACTGTGTAAATTGTTATTGGATATAAACTCCTTTAGTTGTTCAACCATTTCAAACCTCCCATCAATGCAGTGCTGGTGCAAATATCTCGAACACAATTTGACCATCAGCATTACGATTACCGAACAACCTCCAATTCGCTAATTCGCGGTCATACACTTTAACTTCATATTGGAACAAGCGACCTCTAACATAGACACCATTGCCACTTAATCTTTTGATTCCACTTTGTCCTTGTGGTCCGACAGCTCCTTTATTCATAGCCTCAATAAACCGATTTGCACCTTCACGGCCTATCGTGTTTCGCATATCATTGTAAGCACTGTGTCGGATATAATTCTGTCTATCCGGCAATCCACCCCCTGGCATATTTCCACCTGGCGTACCAGTCCCCGTCCCATTTGCGACATGTACTTTAGCTGCGGAAATCATATCTGCCATCATTATAATCTGGCTTGGTGAAAGGGCAGCAACATTTGAGATATTGTAACTAATGACAAGCGGAGCCTGCCAGTCGATTGTACCCGGAAGCACAAATTTTTGTGTTGTAAAGCCTGTGCCTGCAAGTACTAAATCTCCGGTACCGCTGGGGGTAAACCTAAACGGGCTTCGTGAGTGAATCTTTATTTCTAAGACTTTGTATGTGTTGTATGCTGCTACAGAAAATGAATATAAACAGACTAGCGCAACAACAGCAGCAGGGGCGAGTTCTCCCCAAAATCTAAGCGTTTCTCCCCTGCGCTGCATTGCATCTGCTTCCCAAAATGGGCCTACTATGCTAACAAATTCTTCAAAGGTAAGTGGCGTTTCATCTGCAAAACGTCGCGATTCTAGATAGGCCGCATATTCCGCTTGCACATTTACGCCCCAGCGGCTTGCCTCACGGCTAGTAAATGATCGACTACCCCTGTACTGGATGTCGTTGTCCAGTACATATTCTACTATGCTTACTCCTCTTAATAGAGAATTTCTTACCTCTCGCGAAAAAGGAAGTGACATTACAAAACCGCACCCTGGAGTCCGGCGCTCGCAGTCGATACATGGTGATGTTATAGGTCTATCACAAAAGGCTTGGTGCCATGCTACCAGTGCTCTACGCTCGCGCTCTCTTATCCGACGTGCGGCGGCTTGCCTCTCTTGTATTGCTGCTGTCGGACGCACTGCCCTAAAATTAAACTGTAGTAAGTCTACACCAGGTTTGCCCCAAGCAGGAGACTCCCTTGCTATTGGTGTAACGCGTATAAATCTACCGGTCACAGTGACAGGCGGGCGAAACGGTATGCGTCCTGCCATCATTGGCTCTATTCCCATTGGTGCAAGCCTTCCATCCGCCGCAGCAAACGATAGCTCACCTACAAAATGCCATTCTTCATCTTCTAAGATAAACACTTCACCTATATCGCCGCCATCACCCATATAGCGGGTTACGCCAACAATAACATTTCTGAACGACCCAAAGACCTCCAATGGCTCTGCAGTTATATACAGCTCTCCGTTGGCTTCCTCGTCGAAATACATATACCATTCTATGTCATCCGACAAATGATACACTGTACCGTCCCCAAAAAACACAGTCCCCAGCACCACAACCCGGTCGTTCTCTATCCGTAAAAACGCATGTTCCTGCACGTCGTCGTCCGTTGGTATATCGCTAAACGGCGCAAACAAACCACGCGCATTACGCCCTTCGTATGCCTCGGGCGGCATAAACACATGTGTTGTGCCAAACAGCCGCACCGTTACGGTGCCCGTTTCGCCGCACCACTGCAATACATCTTCCAGCGTGTACCCCGCGGCGGCCATGTTGTTGTTGTGGAAATGGTATTCTACAAGACGGCGAAGGTATACTTCCTCGCCTTCGATGATATCCCAGT
>Ga0131853_10010089_pt1 | contig 17286 bp, 10 predicted proteins | sample TergutLab28metaG_FD_92764 | JGI IMG/M metagenome (GOLD analysis project Ga0131853, IMG submission 92764) | Labiotermes labralis P1 segment gut microbial communities from Petit-Saut dam, French Guiana - Lab288 P1 (version 2) (version 2) | ecosystem: Host-associated > Arthropoda: Insects >... | reverse complement strand
ATATTATATTATATTATATTATATTATATTATATATTATAATACTATAATATAATCTTATGTGACCACTGTCAGATATGCGTTCCGTTGTTGACCGAAATGTCGTTATGCGGCGCATACCTGTATAATAGAAACTAAAATGCAGTATTCACTAATAACACAGGTCACCTTGACAACACTGTTACGTTAAGTTCATATTTTCTAACTTGCTATTACTTTTGTTTGTAATGTGCAGAACAGTCAGAGTCGATCCTGCAGTTTTGATTCCACGTTTCCTGTCTACGCGCCCAACTTTCATTACAAGACCCCCAGCACCCGACGACAATGATACTGGAACAGTCCGATGATCTGTACCCCATATACAGTATAGTCGGTAGTAGTTACAGATAGCGACTCAAAGCATGCTCAACTAAAGGCTAAAGATAAATGTGAGGTGTTATCACAGCAGGACCTTACTAGCACCTCTCCAGTTTCACGAACCCCACCCATCCAGCTGTATCACTCAGCACCAACATGATCAGTCCAACAGTGATCACGTCTAAATATACTCAGTTAAAATGAACAACTGAACGTATTTATGCGGTATTAAAATCGAAGAGACGTCACGATAAGTAACGCTGAACGTTCAACGAGGTTATAAGAAATAATATACGTATGTTTCCTTCTAGGGACGGGCTGGACGACCGAGGAGTCGTAGTTCGAATGCCTACAGCAAAAAGAGTCCCCCCCCCCCCCAAAGCGTCCAGACAGGCTCTTTTGCCCATCCAGCCTCGTTTTCCACGGGCACAGGCGACTTTCCTCATCGAGTGGTAAAGTGACCAGGCGCATGCAACCGACCACTCCTCCGCAACTGCCGACAATGATAAATGAGTGGAGTTCTACCTCCAGGAGGTAGTGAGCAATCTAAAATCTAGGGAAAGTAACAGACCGAACGCGCCAGAATCCCACCTCTTATTCAATGGGAATACAGGTTCCTTCCTGGGGGTAAAGCGGCCGGGTTGTGAAACTGACCACTTCCACGTGGTGCCGATGTTAAGAATGAGTGGAGCTATATGGGCTATCTACTCCCCCCCCCCCCATTCCTGTATGCCATCATGTCGCGGACACGGAAAACATAACCCTTTCTTACCCGCCAGAAGTGTTATGCTCCTAGAGGGGTGCTGCTGTTGCGTATCCAACACGCGCACACTGAACAATTCGATTGTTCTACTTCATTTTCGGAAGCATTCATTTGCGGTGTCGATTTTGATTTTAGAATACATTTTCAAAGGTATGAAAAAATCTTATCTATATTTCAAATAAAGTTAGGAATTATTGACGAAATAATGCACAGTTAATCCCCGATGTAATGCCACTGTGTGTTTTCCGCAGTTTTTGGCAACGTAACAACTTATGCAGGAAGTAAACTTAAAATTATATCCAGGATTTCTACAGCAAAAGCGGCATTCAACAAGAAGACATTCAACCAGCAAACTGGACTGAAACTTAAGGAAGAAAACTAGCGAAATGCTGCATTTGGAGCATAGCTTTGTATGGTCCTGAAACTTGGGCACTTCGGAAAACACATCAGAAATATTTTCGTTTTGAAATATGGTGCTGGAGAAAGATGGAGATCAGTGGGACGAATCGTGTGAAAAGTGAAGCAGTATTACATACAATCAAGAAGCAAGAAACATCCTGCATACAATAAAACGTCGGCTAACTGGATATGTCACGTCTGGCGTAGGAGCTATCTTCCAAAACACGTTACTGAAGGAAATATAGAAGTGACGGGGAGACGAGAAAGAAGAGGTAGGCAACTACTGGATGACTTCAAGGCAAAGAGAAGATACCGAAGCTTGAGAAAGAAGCACTATATCGCACTTTGTGGAGAAGGGGCTTTGGAACAGGCTAAGCACCTGTCCCAAGAGAGACTAGGGAACGAATGAATGAAGATGGACGGTGGCGATATATCGAAATACTCATAATAGGGAAATTCTGTTCACAGACGTTCATGGGCACTAAGTGAGGGTGGCCCTATACCTGGGGGAGCTATATCCGGGTTTGAATCTAGATCACTTTAGAGCTGCGAAATTCCAGGTTTCCGCCGCAGTGTAGATGAGGCCTTTGCTCTTCTGGGATGTTACGCGGCGTTGTTTGGTAGTTGGTTACCGACGTTTCGGGACAGTTGGGAGCGACAGGCTCTCCCGAAGTGTCAGTAACTTACTCGCAACTTACTCCCAACCTACGCCCCGTAGCATCCCACAAGAGTTCATGCCCCGGTTTTAAAGTTAGTGATCTCGTCCGTATACGTCACAGTCTTCAATTATGTTAGGACCATAAATGACGGTCATTAACTGAAGATGTTACGTAGATTTTGAATGAAAATGCCCAATTCGAAGTATGCCGTTGAATAATATAAATGCTGCATTGAAAAACCAACCTAGAAGTGCCCAGAGCCAACCTACGCTATTCATACTGGTTTAGTTTCATTCCCTGTCGCTCTTAAACATGCTACTGTTTATTTTAATGTAGTGGATCCAGACGCTTATATGTTACTGCATTGCTATGATTTTGCTGCTACGATCATGAACGTGTACTCTGGGAAAGTTAACGAATCGGTGCATACATGACAGTTAACAGCCATGAAATAGTTTGTTTCTGTATCGGATATATTACTAAGGGTAAAGGTCGCCCCCTGACATGCCGTGCAGGCACAGAGGTATAGCCCAACTCATCCTTAACCTCGGTGCTAGACAGATATGAGTAGTCAACGCCGTGCTCCGGTCACTTTAGTCCGAACAACAAACCCGGGCGCCCTTTGTGCAAGAGGCTGGGCTGACCCCTGTGTCGGTCTTGACGGGTCTGGAGAAGGTAAAACCTCTTACGCCCACTGGGGCTTGAACTCCAACCGCCCAGCACTTAGCGAGATGCTATACCGACTACGCTATCCCGGGCCCTCGATACCACTGCCAAAGTTACACATACACTTTAGATGACATTCGGCCACTAAAAGAAACATTGTCCCACGGATTGCTATAAATTCTGGCGCCAACAAGGCCGAAGTTAATAAAAGTCTCCATTTTGGAGATAGTATGATTTTGTGAATTTGGTTTTTTTAACGCATTAATTCAGGGGCACCACCCATACTGCTAGTGTGGCAAAATGATAAACCATACTGAAATAGGATGAGAGGTGACATTTATGGTGTCCATCAGGGACACGATAAGGAGCCATTCCCTTTGTTGAAAAATAAGATATAACAAACGCCCATTTTTTGTACCACGCGGCCCATACAGATTTCCTGTCTACTGTAATTTTCATTTTCTTTTGAAAATACGATAAATTTCGGACCACAGCAATCAGTGGGCCTATTCTAACAACCTGACACTTGCTTTAGCATGGCTCGAAATACTGCGCATGTAGACAGTGCCATGAGCAGAGGACGGAATTTCAAAAGGTAATTGCTTTTATACGTTATATTTTATGGTGTGCTACTCTCATAAAATTCTAAGTAACAGGAAGGCGCGAGACATTTTGTTTGTGTCAGGGGAAATGAAATTCTGATGGGGCTTTTCATAAGAGAAGGTGTACGAAACGAAGACCGCGACCTTTACAAATCCTGTTAAACCAGGTGTGTACAAATCCCGTGCGCTAGGTCTCCCGGTCAACAAAATTTTGTATAGTGGATGCCAAATATTTGTGAATCCTCAAAATTAAACTTGTTCCATATAATCTGTCTAATGCTTGTAATTTTGATGCGGCGCCTAGGAGTTTTACTTTTATTTATTTTATTTTATTCTTATTATTTTTTATTTTTTGTGGCTCCCTGTATTAAAACAAATAGATGTTTGCACATTGCAACTGTTTCTTTCATGACAAAGGCTCATGCCTGAAAAGAACTGTGTGTACTGTGGACGGTAATTTTAGGTACACGTGTTTCCACAACTAAATTTTGTAGGTGAATGCCCGATAGATAAAACACTGATTTTCTTTTGTTAAGACTTCACTGCTAGATATTAACAGTTCGCGAGACTGGAAATAACTGCAAAACACAGAGACTTCAAGGTCTCGTAATGACATTTCCACTCAAAACTGCTTCCCTGCCATTAGTCCTAATTTCAGTAATACGCTTACTTTGCCTGATAACAGACACCCTCTAAAATTCAAAAGATGACGACGACGACGATGATGATGATGATGATAATGATAAGTCACAATGTAACCAAGATAGAGTTAATTACAACTGCAAATTTATTTAACAATTGGCAACGGTATTTATCACAGGGGCCGACCCCAGTGGCCGCGCGGTCTAAGGCGTGGGTCTGCAGCTGCCCGCATACTGGGGGCATGAATGTCTGTCTTTTGTGAATGTTGTATGTTGTCAGGTAGAAGTCTCTGCGTCGGGCCGATCACTCGTCCAGAAGGAGTCCTACCGAGTGTTGTGTCTCTGAGTGTGTTCGTGAAGCCTCGATGCTGAGGAGGCCCTGGCCCACTAGGGGCTTTTGTGTCATGAAAAAGAAAATCTTATCACCGGGCTGGGAAACTGCAATGAGCCTTCTGTTTGTGTCATTTAACAGATAAGTGTTTATTTACACACATTCCGTTTCTGACACACTGAGCTGTTTATCAGAAACTTAATACGAAGAAGTGACTTGGGTACAAAGATCGACCATAATAGAAGATAACAACAAAAATAACCATGCAATGTTGTTACGGTTATTAAATGTTTATCTATAGGCACTTTAATTGTTGTAGCTTTCGAGCGGTTGTGAATTTTTGTACGGAAGTTACTGAAATCGACGAGGCACGATTAATTGGTTTCAAACAGCTAAACAATTTATAATAATTTTATATAAGCTTGGCTATCGGATTTAGCCACACCGTATGTAGAAGCTGTTCCAAAGTTGTGGTATATTTACTGCAAACATCTTCCGATTCCGAAACCCGGAATTGCACGCAGGCCTACAGAATAGACAGGCCGCCGAAGGCTAAATATAATAATAATACAATTTGAGGCAAGTTTGAGACAACAGGTTCCTCCGAAACGTCGGTACATACCTGCCAGATTGCACAAATTACTTTCCAGGACATGGTGATCGCCACCAATACTATAACTCATTTTAAATCAATCATGTTATGATCTGCTGATACGCTTGTAGGCGTGTTCACAACAATCGTCATGTTCGTCCGTCCTTCCTCATAAAACAGCGCGATTCTCATCCGGCAGATCTTCGTGAAATTTCTTATTTGTTACTCTTACGGCAGTTTGTCGGCACATTCCTATTTTGGTTAAAATCGCACAAATACAAAAGACACTTCACATGAAGACCTGCATATACTATATCTGTGTCACGGCGTGATTTTATCTTTGTAATTGGGACTGTGATCTCTGTGAGGTACGAGCTGAGGCCGAAGAAACAGTTGGCGATCTAAACATAACAACTGAGGAAGATAAAGTGATCCCGTTACAGGCCCGTTGTGGCCCAGATGGTGGGTAGAGCTATAGCTCAACTGTTCCATAGCCGCGGCACTAGAAGGGGATGAGTGGTCAGCAGCACTCCCCGGCCGCACTTTACTCCCAGGAAAGACCCGGTACCCATTTTACAGGAGGCTGGGTGGGCCCCAGGGCCGGTCTGGAACAACTGAGGAAGATATGAGGAGATATTCTACTGTGTTATACGTTAAAAGCGGAAACGCACATTTAAAGTATTCTACTCGAATAGCTTGGATATCCAGTCAATTAGCTGTACATTCAGTTGGCTGTTTTTAACTAATTCACAGTTCTAATATTAATCTGACGAAATAATTTTTCTTGAAATATTCAAGAAAAATTATTTTGTTAATAGCTCAGGTGAGGTTTATATGTACATTTCTCTTATCCTTTTGCCCTACATAATGTATGCCTGCTATAAATTATACGCTGACACTGTCGTGTACTGCTGTTTTTTCTTGTGTTGTTTTTAAAATTAATAAATTTAGTACGAAGTTTGCTAGACCTAAAGCAAAGTCACAGCCCAAAAAATTCTAATGTATTGATTCGCCAAAAAGTAATACTTGTGAAAAGTAAACCAATTACAACCCACGTGGTTATTTATGCGATGGATCGGGATAGCGCAGTCGGTATAGCGACTCGCTACGGGCTGGACGGTCCGGGGATCGAATTCCGGTGGGGGCGAGATTTTCCGCACCCGTCCAGACTGGCCATGGGGCCTACCCAGCCTTCTATACAATGGGTACCGGGTACTTCCTGGAGGTAAAGCGGCCGGGGTGTGGCGTTGACCAATCACCCCCTCTAGCGCCGAGGTTAAAGAAAGAGTAGAGCTATACCTCTACTCCCTCTATAGGTCTTTGTGGCCTATTCTAGGGTGAATTTTACCTTTACTTTATGGCAATAGTACTACTGCGCGCATAAACCGTGCAATAGTACTTTTGCCTAGATACTGGAAATGATGAATTACAGGAAAAGTCTACACGTAGTTACATTAAGTACTGTAATTAATGCTGGCAACGTGGAAATCGAAGGCAAGAATGCTTGTATTGTCTCGGTTTGAAGACATGTGTGTGTTATCATACACGTGTATGATCCAACCAATCCCAGTGGCCGCACAGTCGAAAGCGTAGGTCTGCGGCCGTTTGCTTGCAAGGCCTGCGGGTTCGAATCTGTCCGGGGACATGGATACCTGTCTTTTGAAAGTGTTGTGTTTTGTCAGGTAGAGGTCTCTGCGATGGGCCGAACTCTCATCCAGAGGAGGGCATCCTAGTGTGTCACTGAGTGTGACCAAGTGGAACAATAACCTCTACACCTACAATGTGCAGGTATAAAGAGGTCAAGACTAAGAAAGAAAGAAAGGAAGAAAGACAGAAAGAAAGAAAGAAGGAAAGAAGTGTTTGAGCCATTTACCTTCACATTCTGTGCAACCTCAACTAAAAATCACATGCATGTGCGACGTGAGGTTCCTTCGGCGATCATTACGAAGGTTAGGGTCACGGTCTTGGGTGGACTGATATGTAGGTTCTGACGTTTCGGGAAACTTACTGCTTCTGTATTTAGGGCATAAGAACAGTGTTTGTATACGAAACAACTTAAATTCTATATAATAATTTAATGCCTATACACGTACACTACATGTTTCACTCTCTGCTAAGACCATTGTCAGGTGTGTCAATACAAAGTTTCACTTAAAGAGTAAAGAGGGCTTTTCGCTCGTTGTCTTCCTGTGATCTCGACTGTATGGGACGAACGTATCGGTCAACTGTTTAGACACTTGGTGTATTGCGGCGCTTCATTGCCACTGGTCATCACATGCGCACCAATTTTACAGCTGTTGCGTTTCGCCACATACATTGCCCGTGGCAACTAAATATGGAGCCTCACGTACATGCTCAGCACTTTGCAAACGTGACGTCATGATGCGCGCCTTATTTCACGAGTTCGTGTCAATTATTTGGGCAGGTAACTTAACTAACCAGTCGAGTAGCTGACTGGTAACAATTGGCAACAATTTACCACATTTTCCTGTAACATAGAAAATAAGTTCGTTATGAATAAAACGCATACGCTAATTACAAATGAGTAATAAAGCTGTAACAGGCAAAGATTTGTATCGTGTACTTTTGTTTGTATGCCAGATATGAACAACGTCTGCTTATAAATTATTACCCATTTCAAAATAATATTATTCAAAAGAGGATAAACTTTGTCCATCAATTACATAATCATATTATCATACAATAATGCAAGGCCTCTGTCTTCACTTCTGCCACATTTCACTAAGCTGTGATTATGCTGTAAACGTAAGTGAGAAATTGTCATAAAACGCAGCGTTAAACAAGACGGGGAATGTGCGTTTAACCGAACATTCCTGAGCGTTCGCTTAATATTTATACCTCCTCGGCTATTCTAATAGCCTGATACTTCATTCGAAGATAGCGCTTTTATGAGGGTTCACGTCGTCGCTGGCAAAAAAAATAGGCCGCATTTAGGTCATGTAAAGTGCCCGGCAGTTTTATCCGATTTTAACCAAATTTGGGATTTCTCAACAGATTCTCTTAAAGGTCGCCAATATCCAGTTTAACGAAAATCTGTCCAGTGGAAGCCGCGCTGATACATGCGGGCGGATAGACGGACAGACAGACGGTAGAACAGACATGATGAAACTAATAGGCGCTTCTCGCGACTTATAAGAATGCGCCTCAAAAATTTTAAATCTAGATCTGGAATCGGCATATCAAAATCAATTTAAAAATCAGACCAAAAGTTGGTACACAGTAGATCTTTCCGGTTGGATACCATTTTTTGAACGTACAGAATTTAGCAAATGGGGAGTGGGTAAGGCAGAACTGCTGGTTGTCGGTATACATAAAATAGTGTTGTAATAAAATAACACCGAGATTATCCTTGTTTTGTGCATCCAATTATGCTATTTCAATGAATACGTAATTCACAACAGCAAACTGACCTAGTCGGCACAATTTACGTAGTTCATTATCTGATGTTGTTCAATCTGCATGTTTCGGCTCGTAACGCAATTTATGTAAGAGAGCAGTTCAGAAGCTATAAGAGCTAAACCAGGCGAGCGCGAGAGTAGCAGGTCCACTAAGCGAAGTAGGACACACAATAGAGAGTAGCAGGTCCACTAAGCGAAGTAGGATACACAATAGAGAGTAGCAGGCCCACTAAGCGAAGTAGGACACTCAGGCGAGAGTAACAGGCCCATTAAGCCAAGTAGGACACACAATAGAGAGTAGCAGGCCCATTAAGCGAAGTAGGACACTCAGGCGAGAGTAACAGGCCCATTAAGCGAAGTAGGACACTCAGTAGGGAGTAGCAGGCCCATTAAGCGAAGTAGGATACTCAATAGAGAGTAGCAGGCACATTAAGCGAAGTAGGACACTCAAGCGAGAGTAAAAGGCCCATTAAGCGAAGCAGAACTATCAGTAGGGAGTAGCAGGCCCATTAAGCGAAGTAGGACACTCAGTAGGGAGTAGCAGGCCCATTAGGCGAAGTAGGACACTCAAGCGACAGTAGCAGGCCCATTAAGCGAAGTAGGACACTCAATAGGGAGTAGCAGGCCCATTAAGCCAAGTAGGACACTCAATTGGGAGTAGCAGATCCACTAAGCGAAGTAGGACACTAACAGCCTATAAGTGCTGCCTGGCGAAAAAGGCCTAGGAAGTTAAAGGCATAAGTTAGTAACAGGAAAATATACGAACATTTGAAGGTTACATTTTCCGACCCTCATTCAATCATTATCTGAGAGATTAGAATCAAAATTAGCTGATAAGGGTGGCAGGACAGGGGGCCTATGTCGGCAACTTCGAAGGTAATGGTGCCGTCGACAAAGGCGTGTTTGCAGTCACCAGCGGTCTTAACCAGAGGCGATCGAAGCTCACCTTGATTTTCAATAGCAATGCTACAAACACGCGGCATATTTTAATAAATATCTGTGAACTAGTGAGATATCACTAATCAACAATGCATAGTGAAAGTGTACTTGCTTTTTTTAACTTTCGTAAAGTAACGTCTGATGATGGTTCGTTTAACCTCAACATGTAGCACTAGATCGTAATTATTAAAGAGCTGTGTTTGACTGTAATACTTAATTTATATTCAATATTAAGGTCATGAAATTAGGCCTGTGGATATTAAGTCGCGGCGTGGGTCTGTGGCTGCCCTCTGACTGGGATTGCGGGCTCGAATCCCGCTGAGGGTTTGGATGTCTGTCTCTTGTGAGTGTTGTGTTGTTAGGTACAAGTTTCTGCAACGGGCAGATCACTTGTCTAGAGGAGTCCTACCGAGCGTGGTGTGCCTGAGTGTGATCTCAAAACCTCGATAAAAACCTAGGGCCCCTAGGAGCTGTTGAACCATTAAAAACAAAAAGAATATATCAATTGGCTCCAATGCTCTTTCAGACCGCCACAGTTGGAAAGACCCAAAACGCAGCAGCTGAGATTTATGTGGCCATGGACAAGATTAAATATCGGCTAGGTGAAAAGGGCACGAAGCAAATCGTGTCATGACACAAATGATGGGACGTGTGTTATGAATTCGGTCAAGGACTTGTCGTAAGCAGGAAATTTATCCCTAAGTTTGATATGGTACGTAGTCTACATTTTCCGTGCAATGGGTATATGTAAAATATATTTATTTCCAACTAATTGCACCTTTTGTTGGTTTAACAAATACATTATTAACTCTTCAACATGTTTCGGTCAATAATAATAGCCATCTACAGGTAGAACGTTGACACAAGGAGCATTTTAATGTTAAGGCATATCGTATTGTGTAAATGGTACACTGTAAAAGTAAAAAAGTTGAATTGTCAGTATTTGATATTAAACAATTACTAAAATTAGGTTAAAATTTTTCAATATATTTGTGTTTCCATTGCATCCAGACATAAAAAAAGTGAGAAGTTTTCTTCGATCCAAAATTGGCCATCTCTTAAAATATTTAAATTAGTAATTATAAATCATAACATCCAGATATAGAGAATTAATTATGTTGAAAATACATAATGATAGGTAATACTATATAAAAGCCCAGTACAGCGCATGTTGGAGAGTTAATAATGCACATGTTAACCATCAAAAGTGCAGTTAGTTGGAAATAAATATGTTTTTACTTTTCCTGAAGTGTTTTAACAGACGTTGGTGTCCTGGGTTCAATAATGCAGGGATAGGTTTTACATTCTCAATACAATTGATAATAATTTGAAAACTAGAGGGCTGGGGATTATTATATCAGACTGGGCTTAGGCAGTTGTTTATAACACAGATAGAAGGTTTAGCTTTGCAGGAATGATGTATTAGACCCCTGTCCTGCAGGGTTTTGCTGCTATGCAACCCGCAGTCTTGTGTGAATCCTGGAAAAGCAAATGTTTAAACATTAAAAGTAAGGTCACCAGACAACTCTCTCAGGACTTATCTCTAATTGCTATGGGCCTTTACTGGGCGCACATGGCACGTGCAAACTCAGTTGGGCTAAGGGCGGGCAGAGTTTACAATAGACGAGTGAGCCAGCTAAATGCCTGAGAAGTACAGATGTCGATAATGAAGTGTTCCCCGTGCAGAAGTAATCGCAAATACCGGAGTTTGTCAAACTGGGAGCCCCGGCGCCTCACTGAGTCATTTATCTATCCCCAGGATGGAGGGAATGTCATGTTGTCCCAGTATTTAACAGCGAACCACGACATGAAGGCATATGGGCATGTGGGCGATACGGTTGAATAGTGAGGACCACGCATTTTACCCGGACTTTTCAATACCAGATGAAGTCAAAACCTCGCATCCTCTTTGGACAATTCTGCTTGAGTTTCCAAGATGCCTTGTTACCATAAAGTGGGAAAGAGACAACCACCCCTTGTTTTCAACTTCTTATTCTTTGAGCTATTAAAGTTTGGGTTCTGTCACCACAGAAAATAAAGCAGTTTAGGAAGTCATGGTCCGTTTGTTCGCAATTATAAATGAGACCCACAAAGAGATGATCACTACAGTGTGGAGGCTTTGTTCGTATGGCCTGGCCTCATTCATGTATTGTTCCCTCGCCCACTGTCTTTGGTAAGTCAAGGGAAAGACAGTTATGGATACTAAAATTGTTTATTCGGTCAAGAAGTGCAATGTGTAACACCCTCGACTATCCGAGTCTTAAATTATTAAGTATAAGCAAACTGACAAGTGTCGTCACCCCGAGGCACCGATAAAACTTGGCGCCCTGATGCTATACACTCGTCAATTAATTCTACAACTGGGCGGAAGCAAAACTGCATCTCTTCGCACTTTATGGCGAACGCAGAAAACTTCATGGCCTAATTCATAGAAGTGTCACACTTTCGTGGCAACTGAGGAACCAAAATGAAACTTGCCATGCGTGGTTTCGGACTTACGCCACGATTTAAATTTGATCTGCGTTCTTTTGGGACTTTACACAACGCAGAATGGTTAATTTCATACCGACGTTTTGGGACGACCTATCGGTAAGGAGTTACCATTCTGAGTGATATCCCAAAATACAGCAAACCTGAAACTTGACAAAGTGTATTCACATATATCGCCAGCCAGTGTTCTGTCTTACATTCAGTGCACAAATGTGTGCAGTCTAGCAAAAAAATACTCAGTGTCACCTTATAAACGTTACTACATAAGAGGGATCCACTCGAGACTAGACATGAATGGCTCAGCAGTACGTCATACACAAGCTATACATTTCGTCGCGCCCTAATGAAAGTGGGAGTTAAATGAATATAACTTGACTTTTATATACATTAATGCATGTTATACTATAAAACACCTTTGTGGCACTTCGCCAAAACACTCGTACCTGAGTGGTCCTCAGTTACAATATAATATCCAATAAGACAAGCATTAAAATAACGAGAAACCCCAGAAGTACCATCAATTTTTATGATACGCCACTGTATATATGGTTAAGAAGTTTTTACATTGCATATAATCCAGGCTACCGTAGGTGGGATTTAATACAGCAGTATAAATTTGTTTGTTTTTGGCGCGACAGCCCCCCAGTAGGCCAATGCCTCCTCATTCACGAGGTTTCTAGACCACACACAACGACGCACCACAGTCGGTAGGACTCCTCTGGACGAGTGATCAGCTTGTCGCAGAGACCTCTACCTGACAATTCACAACAGACAAACGTCCATGCCCCCGATAGGATTCGAACCCACAACCCCAGCAGGCGAGTGGCCTCAGACCTACGCCTTTGACCGCGCGGCCACTGGGACCGGCTGTACAAAACTGTAATTAAAGGAAACTGTGAGGGGGATATCTCTTTTCACAATAATACGAATTAACTACCATTCTTTTTTATATGATTATATTATCACCCCTGATGGTGACCTTTTAGGGTTGAAACTTGAAGCGTTTATTATTGTTTGTATAATAAAGAACAGCTGTGTTGGCTGTATTAATTTAATATTTATGTTCTGTCAGTGGAACACAGCGGGATGTCTTCTGATAAGATTGTTAAAATACAGGTTGCGCACCATTGGTACAGATAATGCGCAATATAGGCTACTGTAGAACAATGGGCAAGGAATGCAGACACACCAAGGTGTAAAGCAAAGAGTCGGCTCGGTGTGACATCCCAGAGGCTTGAACCTTGTTACGACATGTTTGGAAACAAAACATGCAAGAACTGAGTTGGGTTTAAACACGATCCCCAAGAAACTCAGTGGCGTCTATGGCGCCCTTCGCGTGTTAGTAGTAACCAGGAGTTCGTAAGTGTTCGTAATTCGTCGGAGTCGGACAAACACGAGGAAGTCCATAGTGACGTTCCGAACAAGGGAGTCTGTTCCGCATTAATTGAATGATAAATAAATCTTTGTGTAAGGCGAATTTGCTGTCAGTTAAGGGCACAATTCGCATTAGTGTGTCTGGGTGAATGTTTGAAGCCAAGGAAAGTGAACAATCTGGCACCCAGGCGCCATACTTCCTTATTATGAACTCCTCCTAGATCCAGTTAGCGCACAAATAATATCCTATTAACAATGACGCGTTAATTGATACTTGGAACTGAGAATAACCTAACAGCTGTGGGGTAGGAAGTACGCTGAGTGATATTAAAGACAAGACTGGTGCTTTGAGCAGAGTTACAGTGGGCTGGACGTGTACTGCCGGCCTTGACTGCTTCACTCTTGTGCCAAAAAAGAGGCGAGATGCAATTAATATGCCGGTACCCCACCAGCAAAATGAAAACCAGTGCAGCTCGTAAGATCTCCGCAGAACCCGCGGCGCAGAGGGGGGCCCAAAATGTATAAAGGTAAAACAATCCCATTACAGGCCTGGACAGGCCCAGAGGGTTCCAGAAAGTTGAGACTCCCAGATTTCATGACAATCGGCACGTGAAGGTGGTAAGGTTGTCAGCCCTACGCATCAGCCGCCTTTACCCCAGGAAATATTCCTGGTACTCATTTCTGTTAGAGGCTGAGTCGACCCCAGGGCCATAGTGTGGCCGGAAGGATAATGTCAATGAAAAATTCCAATGACACTAACGGGAAAAGAATTCTCGACCTTACGGTTTGTATCACAGTGCCTCACAACCAACTGCACCACCGCGTACCCCCCCCCCCCCAATATATATAAATATATTTATTAAAATTTGGAATTCTAAAATCCTTTTTAGGTTTTTTTCTTCGCCTGGATCCCGTTCTTCTGACAGAAGGTATTATTCTGAGGAATGTGGGAGAAACTTCGCTTATAACTATGGTGGAAGGGGGGGGGGCGTTTGTACCCTATTGATGAAAACAGACCTACTGCTGTCAGTTGTATAAAATAAAGAGCTTCGGAAGGTGTTCTGGGTTGTAACATCATGCAGCTGTACTGGCTGTTACCACCGTTTCAGAGCATGATGCTGCCTTGTTCTTCAGGGTTCTATTGAGTTGGGAAAGAAAGCGGTCAGGTTATATGATCATATTCTATGTCTTCTTGAAGGTGTGTTTTATTTCACTTGCTGGAAAATCAGTGTCCTATAATTATGACGTATACAAAACTTCACTACTGATCTCAGAGAAAACACATTCTCGTCCGCTATAAAGACCAACCGCGTTGATGAAGCTGGAAGAAACAGTGGCTGTATGTTGTGAGAACCAGCATCAAACGTACAATTATGTTGTGTGGCAAACTGCGAAGTTTATTGATGTTACAGTAGTTGTTAAATACGAGTTTTAAATGGTTACATATTTCGTATATGGGGGGATAATATTAAGATCGATCTTCGGGAAGTGGGATGTAGAGGTATGGACTGGATCGAGCTGGCTCAGGATAGGGACAGGTGGCGGGCACTTGTGAATGCGGCAATGAACTTCCATAAAATGGGGGGGGGGGGATTTCTTGACAAGCTGAGAACCGGTTGGCTTCTCAAGAAGGACTCTGCTCCGTGGAGTAAGTAAGTAATGTTATGTAACACCGTTCTTTCCATAACATATTACCTGTAATTGTCAACTTAATTGTGTGCACATGTATAGTTCACAAGACATGCCGTCCCAGATTGTTGCAGTGTTAAGACTCCTTTATTCCTTGGATGTATCATGATGGTCTGGGGTGTGGACAGTCAGATGCATGGACAACTAACTGTTAAAAACAACACCCAGAAAAAATGACAAAGAATCTTCAATTGAACCGGACCAAACGGTAAATAAATTTAAAACAAGGATGTACATACGTAGTACTTTGAACGGCACTGAAACTTAAACTGTAAGAGTCTAAAACGAAAAACTGTTTGTTACACTTGAGACATTACGTGTCTAGCGACAAAAGCCTGCCTTGGAAACGTAACTTGACCTCGGCGCGCGCACACACATGCACATGCATCGAGGTGGTTATAGGATGGACCATCCGGGATTCGAATCGCAGATGGGACAAAGGATCCTCTCCTCTCCGAAATGTCCAAACCGGCCTTGGGGCCACCTAGCCTCCTTTCCATGGTACGGAGACTCTTTCGGAGGTGGTAAATCGGCCAGGTCGTAAGGACGACCATTTGCTGCTACCTGGCACCGAGATTAATAATATGTGGAGCCGTACCTCCACTCTCTCTATATGCCGTCATGGAGTGTATAGGGAGAACTTTTACCATTTACACACACACAAATACACCGAAGGCATCTAATGAAACCCAAAACTGAAACCGATATACCGACCAAACTGAGGTTTTCGCATTCTACATCAGTCTCTCCAAACAAATGCCTTAACAGTACCTCGGGCAGGCCACAACCGCTTCTTTCCAAATTCTTTCCCATTCATCATTAGTCATCCTACCCTTCGAAAATGCACAATCTTGAGACGCTGTGAGCTTTATGCAGTGAGCCATAAATGATAACGGTTCACCGTAGCGTCGGGCGGGAGTCTCACTGCTGCTTTGCAGTGGAGACGTCGTTTGTTTCTAAGGGACAGCTGACACGACAGGAATCTAATGCTTTAATAGAAAGCAAACAGCACATGCAAACTGAATCACACAGTCTTGTGTTTGTTTTTGGCGCAATAGCCCCCAGTGGGCCATGGCCTCCTCATTCACGAGGTTTCTAGGTCACACACAACGACGCACCACAGTCTGTAGGACTCCTCTGGACGAGTGATCAGCACGTCGCAGAGACCGCTACATGACATCACACAACCTTCACAACAGACAAACATCCATGCCCCCGGTGGAATTCGAACCCACAATCTCAGCAGGCGAGCGGCCGCAGACCTACGCCTTAGACCGCGCGACTACTGGGACCGGCACGTTCTTGTGTACTTTATCTAATTTTAGTAATGATGAGCATGTCAGCCTTAGGCAATGACGTCGGTAGTTCGTCACGTCCCTTTATTCAAAGTGCGGAGTTCTCGTTGTCCTGACGAAACAAGCTGCGTGTAAATAACTATCTCGGCCGTGTGCGTGATCGAATTTCCACTGAAATAGTGCCTTACGTAACGGCAAGTAAGATTTTGAGCGTCCCAAGGCAAAATGTAACTTATTTTCCTTTACTGTAATATGTTTATACAAGGGATATAAAAATATTTTATGTTTTTGCGCCGTGCATTCTAATATAATTATACAATATAATCATAGAAGACCTTTGAAGAGACTTCTTGATACGTGAGAACGGAACGGGTCAACAAGTGGCCCAATTCCATGAAAGATATATGATGATGATGATGATATAAACCAACGAAATGCTCATTTCCTAAATTAATATTTCAATTTTTAATTTTTTTATGTCTTCTACATGTTTCGAACCCTCGAGTTCGAAACATGTAGAAGACATAAAAAGTGAAGTATTAAATTTAGGAAATGTGCATTTCGTTGGTTTATATTGTATAATAACAACTAACATATTATTAAGCTGGGTCTAAGATCCAAATACAGGCTATTGTTGTCAGTAATAACTGTACGATTCTAGCGCATTCAGTCACAGCTGCGGTAGATATTTCGACGGCTTCCACCAGAACTAGCGTTCAGGTACATTTCCCTATTCCACCAGACCTATTGCTAGCATCTATTAACCGACTTCAACAACAACTAATTCTACTATTATGTCACAACTATTACAAGGGTGTATCAGACGACCAGTTCATATCCAACCATTCCTCTGAGAATTTAAGATTAAATTAAATTTCAGTTCCTGCCTGACAGGGAACCGGCCTGTCTCCATTATCACGTTGTTAAGGAAATAATCGCTGTCAGAATCCTAAACAAGACAGCAATTTACGTATAAACGTAATACTGAGGCGCGTTCGCGTAACCATTGCTGCCGTGAAAATAAACAAGAAGTATTACAGTGTGTGTGTGTGTGTGTGTGTGTGTGTGTGT
>Ga0131853_10010088_pt1 | contig 17286 bp, 17 predicted proteins | sample TergutLab28metaG_FD_92764 | JGI IMG/M metagenome (GOLD analysis project Ga0131853, IMG submission 92764) | Labiotermes labralis P1 segment gut microbial communities from Petit-Saut dam, French Guiana - Lab288 P1 (version 2) (version 2) | ecosystem: Host-associated > Arthropoda: Insects >... | reverse complement strand
TCCCCGATGTAGCCCAGCAGCAATCGCAGCGGCACTATCGAGAACAACACCTCGCGCCCGCCTCGCGCCGGGGGCACTCGTTCGCCGAACACCAGATCGCGCACCACGAACTCTGCTGGGTTCAGACCGGCAGCCGTCACGTAATAGTTGGGGCGGCCAATGCGCGGGTTCACCTCAAAGAACACCGCCCGTCCGTCGCGCGGATCAATCTTGATGTCAAAGTTCGCAAATCCCCGGTAGTCTGCGGCCAGCAGCAGCTTGGCGGCCTGGTCAACTACTGGTCCCAAATCCTCGACGATGGCCGCGGCCGTGTTGCCCAGCGCCGTCGGAGTACGCTCCCCCAACAACACGCGGGCACTAGAGAGCATCGTCACCTCGCCGTGACTATCAACGTAGGCCGTCACCGAACGCATGGCCGTGTCATCTCCGGGAATGAACTCTTGCACCAAAAACTTGCCCACGAACCCCGCCTTACGCAACCTCCCCCACAGCTCGTCCAGCTCGGAAGGATTCGCCACGGTATAGACCTTGGATTTGCCTGCAAAGCGCAGGTTCTCATACTCGTCCGATCTCGCGGCCTTCGCGATCACGGGCCACCCCAGGTCCACGGCTGGACTTTCCCGGTCGCGTGGATCACCTGCGGTTATCTCCACCTCAACCGTGCGCGGCGTAGCGATGCCTAGCCCGCCAGCCAGCGCCGCAAACTGCGCTTTGTCCGTCACCCGATCCAGCACCTCCAGTGACGGCCCCGGCAGCAGGTAGCCCAGGTGCGCCAGCTCCTCTCGGTACTCGGTGAGTAGCCGCACCTGAGAGTCGCCGCCGCCGAATAACAGCAGGCAACGCCCAGGGTTTTCCGCGTGTTCTACCGCCGCGATGTTGGATAACTCCCGCAGTACGGACTCCGCCGAGGCAATGTCATCGACCCTAACCGGCCTGGTGATACGGGAGTCGGCAATCGGCCCCGGCACCGACTGCGACAGCGCCACGGAGGTCACCCCGTACCGCTCGTGAAAGGCGCGGGCCAGCGAGTAGACACCGATGTCGCCACCGACAATCACTGGCACAAAATCGAGTACGTCGGACATGACCTTGATCCTACGGCGAGGCTACCGAATTAAGGGGCGGGCGCGACATAACGTGGTTCTCGTGACCGCACAAGCCTCGGCGCTCCCAGCCCGCTTCGCCACAGCGCTCGCGTCAATGCGCAACCCGGTGCTGCGTCCCGAGGTGACGCTCATGGAGATACCCGGTCCCAACCGCGTGGCACCCTATTCGGTGGCGCTAGAGGGTGACATAACCGTCGCTGAGCAGGACATTGCGACGGGCCGTTTCGTGGTGTTACACGACCCGCAGGGGCAGGAAAACTGGCAAGGTGACTTCCGCGTCATCACCATGATTCGCGCAACGTTGGAACCGGAGATGGCCGGCGATCCGATGCTGCATGAGGTGGCCTGGAGTTGGATCACCGACGAAATAGTTGAGGGTGGCCACGATGTAGTCGCGCTGGGTGGCACCGTCACCCGCGTACTCTCCACCAGTTTCGGCGCTCTTGATGGCACACCCGACGCAGTTGATTTAGAAATCCGGGCAAGCTGGACTCCTACGGACACCGATCTCGGCGCCCACTTACGACTATGGGTTGACCTGATGTCTACCGTCGGCGGGTTACCGCCGCTACCGGAAGGCGTGACGCCGCTGATACCACGCCGGGCGGGAGCCTGGCAGTGACCGAACTTCCGGCGGAAAATCCTGCGGTTACGCCGCTAACAAAGCCGTCTAATCCGGCTTCAGTGGTGGATTCCGGGTCGGGTTTAGCCCGAGTGGTCGCGGCCTTTCTGGGTGGCACCGGCCCCATCGCCGCCGATTGTGAGCGCGCATCGGGTTATCGCTACGGGCAAGCCACCTACCTAGTGCAACTGCGGCGCGCGGGCGCGGGTACAGCGCTGATCGACCCGACACTGCTGCCAAACCTCTCGGCCATCATGGACGCCGTCGGCGATGAGGAATTCGTGCTGCACGCCGCTTCGCAAGACCTGCCGGGGCTGGCCGATCATGGCATCCGTCCCGCCCGAATCTTCGACACCGAGCTAGCTGCCCGGCTGCTTGGCATGGAGCGGGTTGGGTTGGCTGCCGTGGTCTCCGACGTGCTTGGTCTCGGGTTAGCCAAGGAACACTCGGCTGTCGATTGGTCTACCCGGCCCCTGCCCGAAGATTGGCTGTTGTACGCCGCGCTTGATGTCGAGGTGCTGATCGAGTTGCGCGATGCGCTGGCTCAGCGCTTGCAAGCGGCAGGCAAGGCCGACTGGGCCGCCCAGGAATTCGAGTATCTGCGCACGGCCCCACCCCCCCCGCCTAAGCCCGACCCGTGGCGGAAGGTGACCGGAACGAGCGCGCTGCGCGATCAACGCCGAATGGCTGTGGTCAAGGCGCTCTGGGAGGCTCGCGATTACTCGGCGAGGTCGCGGGACATCGCTCCGGGACGAGTGCTACCCGACCGGGCGATTCTCGCCGCCGCGACCGCCCTCCCCCGCAACACCGGGCAGCTGATTCAGTTGCCGGAATTCGCGGGCAAGGGGCAGCGGCGGCGGGCTACGCAGTGGCAGCGAGCCATCGATAAGGCCATGCGACTGCCGGAGGATTTGTTGCCACCCTTGCGGGGGCCAGGCACCGAGGGGCCACCGCAGCCGCGAATGTGGATTGACCGCAACCCGGAGGCCGCCGAGCGGCTAGCCGCAGCCAAGGAGTTCATGGCGGCTTCGGCAGCGGAGCTGGCCGTCCCGGTGGAGAACCTATTACAGCCCGACGCGCTGCGCCGCCTGTGCTGGACTCCCCCGGTCAAGATCACGCCAGATACCGTCGGCGAGGCCCTGGCGGAGCGCAACGCTCGCGAATGGCAGATGACCCTGCTGGCCGCCCCCTTGGCAAAGGTATTGAACGCCGTCACTTAGCTGGCCTGCGGCTCCTCTGCGCTATGGAATACGACAAACGGGCGGTCAGCGCGACTATGCGCTGACCGCCCGTTGTGGTAGAAAACTAACTCAGGCGACTGCCTTCTTGTCTTGAAGCTGAACAAACGCCCAGAGCGCAGAGGCGGCCAGCAAGATGAGGCCGAAGAAGCCCATGAGCCAGGCGCCAATGCCCAGCGAGCCAGTAGTCCCGGCGCCAGCACCGAAACCGACGAACATGCCGCTCAGGCCCGTAACGGCGCCGAAAAGGGCCGCCGTGAACGTCAGCTCCGGGAACTTCTTCAGGTAAACGAGGACGGCCAAAGTTGCGGTAACCAGGCCCAGGATCAGCATCGGACCCCAGACAACCGCACCGCCGTCAAAGAAGTTGCTGCTACCAAAGCCTCTAAACGAGACGGCGGGGAAGAACAGGAACAGCACCATCAGCACGGCGATGCCGCCGACAATCAGGTTCAGGTTGGCGATCAGCGCGGGCGGCAATTGGTCAACCAACGGCTTGGCGGGCGCAGCAACCGGCGCGGGGGTGGGTGACTCGCCGAATGGGCTAGGGGTGTTCTCGGACACGAGAGCCTTCTTTCAGGAAGTGAACAACGACCGCACAAGTCTAACCGCAAAATCTTCACGAAACTTCCAAATCATCAGCTGCAAGCTGAACCGCGCAGGCGGGGGCTGCTTGGATATTAGTGGACGTCTCGAAGCCCAGCGGGGTGGGGTTAGTAGGTTAGTAGGTTGCGGGTGCGGAATTGAGTGCGGACGCGCTCAGTTAGCTCAGCCGAGGAAGGGTCGGTGTCGTTGAGCAGGTACTTCATGCCCATCTTGACCCACTTGTCGCGGCCCATCTGGTGGAAGGGCAACACCTCAACCCGGCTGACCGTGCCCGGGCGAATCTCGTTTAGTTCCGCAATGTAATCGGCCACCTTTTCGACGCACTCGAAATCATCGGTTAGGCCGGGAACCAACACGTAGCGCAGCCAGACCTCTACCGGCCCCTGTTCGCGGCCATCCGTGACTCCACCAGGCAAGCCGGACTCCGCCAGACGCCGCCCGAAGTCCAACGTTGGTTGCAGCGGTCGTCCCGTCACTCGCTTGTATGTCTCCTCATCACCGGCCTTGACATCCAGCAGCACCAGGTCAAGGTCGGCCAGCATCTCATCGGTCAGCGCCCGGCCCAGGAAACCGGAGGTGTCAATGGTGGTGTGGACGCCCAGCTCCTTGGCGCCGCGCAAAATGCGTGCCACGAAGGCGGGCTGCTGCAACGCCTCCCCTCCGGAGAGGGTGATGCCGCCCTTGGTGGCGCGGAACACCGGCACGTAACGCTTAATGCGGCCAAGCAGCTCATCGACAGAGACCGGCTCGCCGTCCTTCATCACCAGCGTGTCGGGGTTGTGACAGTACAGGCAACGCAGCGGACAGCCCTGAAGGAAGATGGTCAGGCGCGAGCCGGGGCCATCTACGGCGGTGACCAGCTCCCAGGAATGCACGGAACCCAGCTCGCCGCTGCGCATCAGCGCCAGCTTGTCGCTGCGCTCTAAACCATCGGAGACGTTGATCCCGGCCAACCCGGCACCGGTGCGGCGCTTAGGCGCGGTCGGGATCGCTAGGTCCAGCTCGACGGCTTCCCCGAATACATCATCCGTGCCGCTTAGGTGCGGAATGCCGAGAAACACGGACTTCGAGGCTTCGGCAGGCGCAGCCACCGAAGTGAAAACGCCGCGACCGGCGCTCCCCTCTCCTAATTGGGGGGCGCCGGTCGCGGTCATGTTATGCATCACGCACCTAGTCTCACACTTGGCCGTGGAAGGTGCGGGATAGAACGTCGAACTGCTGCTCGCGGGTGAGGCGCACAAAGTTCACGGCATAGCCCGAAACGCGGATGGTTAGCTGCGGGTAATTCTCCGGGTGTTCCATCGCGTCCTCTAGGGTCTCCTTGACCAGCACGTTGACGTTCATGTGGAAGCCATCGGTGCCGACGGTCGCATCCAGCAGACCGGCTAGGTTGATTACCTGCTCCTCGCGGTCACGACCAAGGCCAGCGGGCACAACGGTGTTGGTCAGCGAAATGCCATCCTGCGCCGATTCGTAGGGCAGCTTGGCCACGGACAGGGCCGAGGCCAACATGCCGTGCGTGTCGCGGGCGTTCATCGGGTTGGCGCCCGGGCTGAACGGCTCACCCAGGCGACGGCCATCGGGGGTGTTACCGGTGTGCTTGCCGTAGACGACGTTTGACGTGATGGTCAGCACGGACTGCGTGGGCAGCGCGTTGCGGTACATCTTGTGTGAGCGAATCTTGGCCATGAAGCTCTCGACCAGCTCAACCGCGATGTGGTCCACGGCGTCGTCATCGTTGCCGTAGCAGGGGTACTCACCCTCGACCTCGTAGTCCACCACGACACCACGCTCATCAAAGATGGGCATGACCTTGGCGTACTTGATGGCAGACAGCGAGTCAACCGTCACGGACAGACCGGCGATGCCGCAGGCCATCGTGCGCAGAACGTTCTTGTCGTGCAGGGCCATCTCGATACGCTCGTAGGCGTACTTGTCGTGCATGTAGTGGATGACATTCAGCGCCTCAACGTAGGTTTCGGCCAGCCAGTCCATCGTCTTGTCGAAGCGAGCGCGAATGTCGTCGTAGTCCAGGGCCTTGCCCGGCTCTACGGGCGGGAACGCCGGGGAAACCTGCTTGCCGGAAATCTCATCAATGCCGCCGTTGATCGCGTACAGCAGGGTCTTGGCCAGGTTGGCCCTGGCCCCGAAGTATTGCATCTGCTTGCCAACGGCCATTGGGGACACGCAGCAGGCAATGGCCGCGTCGTCGCCCCAGTGGGTGCGAATGTCGTTGTCGGATTCGTACTGCACGGCAGAGGTGTCGATGGAGACCTTGGCGCAGAAGTTCTTAAAGCCCTGCGGCATGTCCTGGCTCCAGATCACGGTCATGTTCGGCTCGGGGGCCGGGCCAAGGTTGTACAGGGTGGCCAACATGCGGAAGGAGTTCTTGGTAACCAGGGTGCGGCCATCTTCGCCCATACCGGCGATGCTTTCGGTAACCCAGGTGGGGTCGCCGGAGAACAGCGCGTCGTATTCGGGCGTACGCAGGAAGCGAACAATACGCAGCTTGATGACGAAGTCATCCATAATCTCCTGGGCCTGCTCCTCGGTGATGTGGCCTGCGGCGATGTCGCGCTCGGAGTAGACGTCAAGGAAGGTAGAGACGCGACCGAGGCTCATGGCGGCGCCGTTTTGCTCCTTGACCGCTGCCAGGTAGCCGAAGTACAGCCACTGCACGGCCTCGCGGAAGTTGGTGGCCGGGCCGGAGATGTCGAAGCCGTACTTGGCGGCCATTTCTTTGAGTTCGCCAAGCGAGCGAATCTGCTCGGAGTGTTCCTCGCGCTCGCGGGCGATCTCCTCGGAGAAGGGCTGCGAGGTCAGGTCAAGCAGGTCGAGCTTCTTAGCCGCAATGAGCTGGTCCACACCGTATAGGGCCACGCGGCGGTAGTCGCCGATGATGCGGCCACGACCGTAGGCGTCAGGCAGACCGGTGATGATGTGCGAGGAGCGGGCGGCGCGCACGTTCGGGGTGTAGGCGTCGAACACGCCAGCGTTGTGGGTCTTGCGGTAGTCGGTGAAGACCTTCTTGAGCATCGGGTCAACCTCGTACCCGTAGGTCTTCAGCGAGTTCTCAACCGTGCGCCAGCCGCCGAACGGCATGATGGCGCGCTTGAGCGGAGCGTCGGTTTGCAGGCCGACGATGACCTCGTTGGCCTGGTCGATGTAACCGGCGTCGTGGGCGGTGATTAGGGCCGGGGTCTTCGCGTCAACATCGTAGACGCCCTTGGCGCGCTCCTCGGGGAACATATCGGCGATCTTGCCCCACATGGCCGTGGTGCGTTCGGTTGGGCCGCAAAGGAACGAGTCGTCACCCTCGTACGGCGTGTAGTTCTTCTGGATGAAGTCGCGGACATTGATCTCGTCCTGCCACGGGCCGGAGGTGAAGCCCTCCCAGGCGGCGTTGATGGTATCGGCGGGCGACGTGGTGGTCGTCATGGGTGTTCCTCCTGTAAGCGGTGGGCCACTCATAGGATCGAGCGCCCATCGGTCGAAATGCGGTTCAGGTATGACGATACCCCTGTGGACTGACCACAACCAACCGAAACGAGGCATCAGATGTGTAATCTTCATCACATGTGGTCTGACCACAGAGCCGTGAACACTCCCACCCCAACCATCCTTGCTGGTCAGGCCCGTTTCCCTTCTTCTCAATCCAGCACAAGCAGAACACGGCTCAAGATGCCCAAACCCGACAAAAGCCGCCACCCCTAACCCCCCCGCCCTCCGGGTTGGCCAAACAGGTGGTTGAGCTTGCCAGCCATCCTGAGCTTGTGAAGATCCACCTCAATCTCCCTATACAACACACGGGTCGGCAGTTTCACCTCGATTCGGCAGTTCAAAGTGCCGAATCGACATGAAACTGCCGACCCGTACGAACTTCCCCCAACCACCGGGGAGTGGAGGTGGGGCTAGTCGGTGATTGGCTCTTTGGCTGATGCCCATTTGGCGAGAGGGACCGCGAAGGCGAAGTTTGCGGCACCTATCACGGCCATCACGGCGATAGTGGCGGCATTACTCCGCCACATACCAAAGATCATCAACATTCCGGGCACCACACCCGTGATGAGACCCTGCCACATGCACACCGAACCGGTGACCCGTTGCAGCCCGGCCTTGCCCAGTCCCAACAGCAGGAAGAACAGCAACCACAGGCCGGCCCATTGGAGCCACAGGATGGCTCCAGGCCAGTCGCCCGCGCTGAATCCGCTGTAGGCCGCAAACCCGATGCAGCACGCGGCCACCAGGCCGGAGAACCAGCCCAGGCCCTCTCCCTTCCAGCCAAGCACGTTGTTTAGCCCCACCCACAGGTAGGTGAAGCCGAACATGTACAGTCCGGCCGCCCCGGCGATGACCTCGCGGTCACCCCCGGCGGTGAAGATGAGGAAGGTCGGAGTCAGCACTTGTAGGAAACCAACGAAGAAGTTCAGCGGGGCCACACCCTTAGCGGAAATCCGGCCCAGCAGGAACAGACCGTTGGCAAACAGAATCGCTCCAACATAGATCAGCCCGACGGCACCCATCGAGGTTCCTCACCTTCCAGTCAGGAGGCGTCCGCCTTCGGCGCGCCCGCACCCGGATCGATCTTCACCGGTCCGCCTACGCTCGGGCGAACGTCGAAGCCGAAGATGGCCGTGGGCAGGTACACCGTCGCGCACGAGTTCGGAATGTCCACAACGCCCGACAGGCGGCCCTCGATGGGCGCCGAGCCGAGCAGCAGGTACGCCTGCTCTGGGCTGTAGCCGAACTTGGTCAGGTAGTCGATGGCGTGCAGGCAGGCCCGCTGGTACGCCAGATCGGAGTCCAGGTAGCGCTGCTCGCCGTCTAGCGTCACCGATGTGCCCGAGAAGGCGATCCACTCAGAGAACCGTGGGTCTACGGTGCCGGGCAGGAAGATCGCGTTTTCGCCGACGCCATACTTCGCCATGCCATCGGGGATGATCTCGAAGCGCAGGTCGATGAACCCGCCCATCTCAATGGCGCCGCAGAACGTGATTTCGCCGTCTCCCTGCGAGAAGTGCAGGTCGCCGACGGAGAGGTTCGCGCCATCTACGAAAACGGGGTAGAACACGCGGGTGCCCTTGGACAAGTTCTTGATGTCCTGATTGCCGCCGTTCTCCCGTGGCGGGGCGGTGCGAGCGCCGGTGGCGGCCACGCGGTCGAAGTCGGCACCGGTCAGAGAGCCGAGTACCGCGCCCTCTGGTTCTGGCGGAAGGGCTAGCGGCGGCACGCGCAGCGGATCGGTGTCGATTAGCGCCTGCTCGCGAGCGTTCCAGCGGGCCAGCAGCTCAGCCGATGGCGCGGTGCCCATCAGACCGGGGTGGATTAGACCGGGGAACGAAACGTGGGGGATGTGCCGGGAGGTCGCAACCTGCCCGGTGAAGTCCCAGATCGCCTTGTAGGCGTCCGGGAATTGATCGGTCAAGAAGCCGCCACCGTTCTTCTTGGCGAAGATGCCGGTGTAACCCCAGCCCTGCCCGGCCAGCGGGCCGGAACTTTCGGGCAGTGGGCCAACATCGAGAATGTCCACGACGAGCAGGTCGCCGGGCTTGGCGCCCTCGACTGCGAAGGGGCCGGAGAGCTTATGCACCGTCTTAAGCGGGGCGTTCAGGATGTCTTCGGCGGAGTCGTCGTTGACGATTGCGCCGTCGAACCACTCACGGCACTCGATGCGTACGGACTGGCCCTGTTTGACCGTAAGCACCGGCGGGATGTCCGGGTGCCACCGGTTGTGGCCAACGTACTTCTGATCTTCAAACTTCCTGGTTGGGTCGAGCGGGAAAATGACGTCTGGCACTTCGGGCTCCTTTGCAGGTTGTTGAGTTGACTATGGGCGCGGTAGGCCCTGATGTAAGGGGTTGCGCGTCACCGGCTGTGTTCGCCGCCGACTCCCCTGACTTGGTAATGCCGTTACGACTTGGGGGGTTTCGCTGCTTGCCTTGGTGGCGTCGATGGTCTTCATGGCCGCCGACGAGCCGCGTCCGAGGAAGGGGGCCGTGAACAAGCGCCTGGCCGACCCACCGCACGTTACACACGCGGTGGCATCGGGCACGCTCGCCATCGGATGATCGCTCGTGAACTCGCCGCAGCGCGAACACTTGAACGCGTAGTGAACCATCGAACCCCCTTTGGCCTGGTTTTCCGTACGACAAAGCCCCGGCTCTTTCACCGGACTGACTTACGGGGACGGTGCGCCCAGTATGTCATGCCGCGAGGGGGAATGGTGGGGTCAGGCGCGTAGCGACAGGTAACACGGCGCGGATTTGCGCGGTGTTAGATTTGGGTCATGCTGCTCAACCATGTAGAGATCCAGGTTTCCGACTTCGAGGCGTCCGCCAAGTTCTACGACGCCATCTTCGCCACCGTCGGCGCGGTGCGTCAGGAGGATATGACCCCCAATGCCATCGGCTGGGGCAACCCGCAGGGTGGTCCCGAATTCTGGATCGGTCAGCACAGGTTTGGTGAGGGCTTTCGCGAGTCGCATCTGGCCTTTAGCGCGCCCTCTCGCGAGGCGGTTGACGCCTTCGTAGCCGCCGCCGAGGCCCAAGGCATGGAGGTACTGCACGCCCCGCGCCTATACCCTGAGTATCAGGGTGGCCCGCTAGTGGCGTACTACGCCGGTTTCGTGCGCGATCCCGATGGCAACAACGTCGAAGCCGCCCACCTGGAGTTCGACTTCGCTCAGGCTTAACCCTCACGCCTATTCTGGCAAACCTGAGTCATCGGCATTGTGTATCGTCGCTTAGACGGGCTAAGGCTTTGGCGCTCGGGCGCGGCGGCGTAATGCGGCAAGGGGAAACTGGCTAGCTACTTCGTCTCGGTGTTCAGGGGCTAGGTCAGCCTGCGCGGCGAACTGCGCCCAGGAGTCGATCGCGTCAATCACCTCGTCGATGATTGAACCGGCGGCGAGGATGCCGCGCCGATCTGCGAAGTTCAGCAAATCGGCTCTCGTTAGGTCCGCAAACTTCCCATCAACGCCCATCAGGTGTTGATAGGTCCACTCGCCCTGTGGGTTGTAGGCGAAGGTCACATCGTAGGCGGGAGCCAACTCCCAGGCTCCGTCTGCTGGCAGCAGGAAGGCGAAGTTCTTGGCATGGTCATCGCAATTTCGAGCCGCCACATTGAACACCAGCCGACGAAATGCCTGCTCCCGCGCCGAGGCGCCAAGATTCAACTCGTCGATGGCTTGTAGATATTGGACGTAGTCATTTACCCCGCGCAGCCGGAAATCGATGGCCGCCAACGCACATAACGTCTGCATGTGCATCTTGCCCCCATCGGCGGTGCGGTCAAACCTCTTTGCCATAAAGTGTGCGCGGCCCCCCTCTGTCAGCAACCGGGTCTCGGGCATGCTCAGCCCGGCGGCGGCAGCCATAAGCGAGTAGGCATATTCGATGCGACCATACGCCTGGCTCTGGCCAAGTTGGCGATCTAGTCCAACGCCGTCGAACTTCAGTAGCCAGGCACCAAATCCAGGTGGGGCCGGTAGCTGCCCGGAACGAATCTCTCCCGTTGCGTCGTTGACGTTAAGCACGGCCTTTGCTCGCGCCCCGCCAGCGGAGGTGCCGACATTGATGATTTGCTGTAGCGCGCTACTTGCCTCCGCGTCGCTCAGAAGCGTGCCACTCACGGCTGCGCGGGCGGCCACTACCAGGCTCGACATGTCGATGGCTGATGGACGGCGAGTCCCTGGGCCAACATCCGGCACAAACTCCAAGGCCCCCATGCCGCGGGCGCCAAGGTACGCGAGCCTATCTAGCGCAGTAACGCGGGCGCGTTCTACGCCTTCGCGGGCCATCCAGGCATCTATTAGCGCATTTCCAAAATCGTCCGGCAGGCTATCGGCCAGCAACGGCGGCAACCCATGCCAAGTGCCCTTAGAAAGCGCTGGAAAAGCGTAGCGACGTCGAGGCACAGCGGGCATCAGCAGGGGGGACAACTCGATACCAGCCCGCCCCCACTCAGGTAGATACTCGAATACGTACGCCCCAGCATCACCGCGCGCCAACGCGCCAACCGAACGCCCCCAGGCTCGTACCTCGACTACTTCAACTGGCCGATAGTTCATGTCGCCCTGCTCGCCCGCTGTCGCTGCCGAGGAAACCCGCGACGCTCACGAAGCAGTTCCAACGGCGATGGCCCATCCCCCACCGGGTCAAACTGTTCAAGCCAATCTGCGCGCCCCAGCGCCCTAGCTACCGCTACAAAGGTGTCAAGCCCAACCGAAGCACCAGCTTCAAGTCGCTTGACGGAGCTGACGGACACATCGACCTGCCGGGCGAGGTCGGCCTGGGTAAGCCCGGCAGCAATCCGCACGGCACGCACCCGACGCCCGAGCGCGTCCTGCATTTCCATAACCGACTTCTGCATGAGGCTAGCGTATCGTATTTGAGCCATTGAAGCCAGAAAATAGCTTAATCGGTCATATCTGCCCCTTAGACTAGGGTAGTTAGGCAGACTTTGAGCTTGAACTAGGTTAGTCAAGCAGGATCGTTGGCTTGATTGCCACTATGCGTCCGAGAAGGCCATTAATGAAGGTAGGCGAATCATCGGTGGAAAGGTCTGCGGCCAGTGAGGTGGCCTCGTCGAGCGCCACCTCATCCGGCACATCGTCGTTGTAAAGCACCTCCCAGACACCGACGCGCAGCAGGGCGCGATCAACGGCGGGCATCCGGTCAACGGTCCAATCGTTGGAATACGTCTCCAGCAGCTCATCTATGCGCTCACGATGCGCGATCACGCCCTCAACGATCACGGCCGAGTACCCAGGCAGCGGCGCCTCCGTCACCGGCTGGGCGATGCGGTCGCGTAGCAGTTCGAGGGTATCAACCCCCCGCTGCTCGGACTCGAAGAGAATGTCGGCGGCGCGCTTACGCGCCTTGGTACGAGCGGCCACGCTCAGTCGTTAACGCGGCCGAGGTAGGAGCCATCACGCGTGTCAACCTTGACCTTGACACCTTCTTCGAGGAACAGCGGCACCTGAATTTCCTTGCCGGTCTCCAACGTGGCAGGCTTGGTGCCACCGGTGGCGCGGTCGCCCTGTAGGCCAGGCTCGGTCTTGGTGACGGTGAGTACCACGGAGGCGGGCAGCTCTACATAGAGGGGCGTGCCTTCATTCATGGCGATCATGGCGTGTGTGCCGTCGAGCATGTAATCCTTGGCGTCGCCGACGGTGACGTTTGGCACGTGCACCTGATCGTAGGTGTCCGGGTCCATGAACACGTAGTCGTCGCCGTCAACGTACAAGAACTGATAGTCGCGGCGGTCAACCACGGCGGTTTCCACCTTGGCACCGGCGTTGTAGGTCTTGTCAACCGTCTTGCCGGTAACCACGTTCTTCATCTTGGTGCGCACGAACGCGCCGCCCTTGCCCGGCTTGACGTGCTGGAACTCGATGATGGTCCACAGCTGCCCGTCGATGCGGAGCACTACGCCGTTCTTAATGTCATTGGTCGATGCCACGGGTTATCCCTCTACGTCGCTAGTTTGGCTGGCCTAAACGGCCAAGGACATTCTACCGCCTTCAATCCTCTAGGCGGCTTACCCTGATGGCCTCTAGGGCCAGGTGGTAGGAGGTGAAGCCAAGGCCAGCAATGGTGCCGGTGGCGACGCCGGAGATGGTTGAGTGGTGTCGGAACGATTCGCGGGCGTGCGGGTTGCTCAGATGCACCTCGATCAGCGTCAGGCCCGCCGAGGTTACCTGCGCAGCCGCGTCGCGCAACGCATACGAGTAGTGCGTGAATGCCGCCGGGTTCAACACGACGTGTGTGCGCGCGTCGGCGGCCTCGTGCAGCCAGCCCACCAGCGTGGCCTCGTCATCGGATTGCCGCACCTCGACGTCAAGGCCGAGCGCGCTCCCCCACTCGCCGACAACAGCCACCAGATCGTCATGCGTATCGGCGCCATATATCTCTGGTTCCCGGACGCCAAGACGCCCCAGGTTCGGGCCATTGATAATCAATACACGAGTCACACCAACAGACTAGCCCGTCATTGCTTGATCGCTGAGCACCCCGGCCTGCCCCAAGCCGAAGCAACCAGGTGGTTGAGTAGGAGTGAGGAACGAGCGACTTGTCGAAACCACCGCGACTTATCCATGCGCGGTGGTTTCTTTCGCGGTCGCTTCACTCCCTACTCAACCACCCGATTCTCCGTTAGGAGTGGGGGTTGATTCGACACTCCCATGCCTGACCTTCATCAAGGTACGCGCCGCCGGGTAGCCGTGGCGAATACCAGACATGGTTATCGAACAGTGCTTGAACTTCCTCCTCAGTCAGCGCCTCGTCCGGGTCATACCCGATTTCGAGTCCTCCCAGTAGTGCTAATTCCGCAAAGTCTGAGCCGCTAAAACCGACCGGCGCAAGACCATGGCGAATCAGACAGTCCGCCACCAGGTCATCGAAGTTCACGTTTCCAGGGTTGATTCTAGTTTGCTCGTATAGCCACCAGATGTCTTCAATCCAGAAACGCTCACACTCAATTGCGTGCCTGCGCTGGTCATCAGTCATTACCGTCGGCTGCGATACATTGGTCATGTCGTCAAACACGACGAAACTGCCAGGTACGCCATGTTGATCCCAGCAGTTCATCGTGTGGGCCTGCGCCTCCAGAAACTCCTCGTGGGTTATGACGCCGTCGGATAGCACTGCGCGAACAAACTCGTTTTCGGCTCGCTCATATGCCCATGCAAACTCCTCTGCCCAGGGATTCAACGCCTCCTCGCTTGCGGCTGACGCGCAACCAGTCAGGAATACAAGGGCAAGCAGTGCTACCAAGAGCCGCGCTAGGCGGCCTGAAGGTTTAGGCATACACACTTCCATTGGAAATGAAGGTGTGGTTTGCAAGAGGGCGGGTGGCTGTAGAGCGCTCGTTTAGCCTATTTACAGGGCTGCCGCGGTGAGTCGTCGATGATCCGGGCGCCAACTGGGTGGGACGGAACGTGATGGTGGCGGCACGACGCGCGCCGCTTGAGCAGGCACGAGTGATGGTGGCATAGCCACGAGCTGTATCAGCGCTCCGGCTGTGCACCACTCCGCAGGCCGACACAACCGGAGGATCGGCGGCGGCAGATGTTACCGTTGAACCAGTAATCAGTAGCGCCACCACCGTGGCAACAGCGTCTCTTTGCAGCCGAGTTCGTGTTTTCATGGAGACTCCATTTGAACGCCTTACTGCATTCACACACGAAGTTTACACTAGCCCGTTCGGCGCCCGAACCGTCCCCGTCCTCAAATCTGAGGCGCGCCGCCTACTCCCACAGGCCGCGGCGTTGCAGGATGTTTCTGAGCAGGTCGGCGCGGTCGGTGATGATGCCGTTTACGTTCAGGTCGAGTAGGTAGTTCATCTCGGCGGCGGTATTGGGCGTCCAGACGTGAATATGTTTGCCCGCCCGGTGAGCGGCGACAACCGTGACCTGATCGACGATGGTCGCCCTAGCGGCGATAGGTACTTGCAGCGCATCGACATGACGCAGCGCCCGACGCACCCCGGCGGCGGAGCGGAGGCGGGCGGCGGCAAGGAAGGCGGTCACCTCCGAGGTGCCTGCGCTGGTTGCCACCGGCCTCGATAGCCGAGCCACCGTGGCCTTGCGCCGGTCGGCGGAGAACGACGCCAGGCACACGCGACCGTGGGCCTTTGTGCGTTCAATGGCCTTGGCCACCGGTTCGATGCCGGACTTGTGCTTCACATCAATATTGACGAACAGGTCGGGCCATGTGCCCAGCACCTTCTCTAGCGAGGGTACGTATTCGATGCCGCCGATCTTCGCCTCCCGCACCTCTCGCCACGGCAGTTCGGCCACCAGCCCCGTGCGGTCGGTGGTGCGATCCAGCGACGCGTCATGCAGGGCCACCGCCACCCCGTCGGCTGTGCCGTGCGCGTCGGTCTCAACGTAGCGGTAGCCAAGGTCGATGGCGGCCTGGAAGGCGCTCATGGCGTTTTCTAGGCCGTTATCGATACCACCGGGGCGAGCAAACCCGCGATGCGCCAGCGCGATGAAACCCCGATGGTCTCCTGAAAGTCGCGAGGCGAAGTAGGGATGCGTGGTCATCATTGGCTCCTATCGTGAGACGGCCGCGTAGGCGGCTTCGAGCAGCGTTGGCTCTGGCCCTTCAAGGCGGATTGGCTTCGCCACGTCCTCCAGGATGACAAAGCGCAGCAGATTGCCGCGAGCCTTCTTGTCCCGCCGCATCGCGGCCAGCAACGGCTCCCAGCAGTCGGCGCGATACGTTGTTGGTAAGCCGAGCGCATCGAGCAGTGAGCGGTGTTGGGCGACAATCTCTTTTGACAGCTTTCCCGCCAGGTAGGCCAGTTCGGCCTCATAGACCATGCCCACGGCGACGGCCTCACCGTGCCGCCACTGGTATAGCTCCTGCCGTTCGACGGCGTGGCCGAAGGTGTGGCCGTAATTGAGTATCTCGCGCAACCCCTGCTCGGTGAGGTCTTCGCCAACCACGGTCGCCTTGACTAGCACCGAGCGGTGCACCAGCTCGGCCAGTACGCTCCACAGTTCCCCGCTGGCACTGGCCCCATCCCAGTCGCGTAACGCCGGAGCGTGTTCTGTAACTAGGTCGAGAATTGCCGCATCGGAAATGAATCCGGTCTTAACCACCTCGGCTAAGCCAGCCGCGATGTCGCGACGGTCGAGCGTGGCCAGCGCGGTCAAGTCACAAAGCACCCCCTGAGGTGGCCAGAACGCGCCGACGAGGTTCTTACCCTCCTCGGTGTTGATGCCCGTCTTACCACCGACCGCCGCATCCACCATGCCCGCAAGCGTGGTGGGGATGGCCACCCACTTGACACCGCGCAGCCAGGTGGCGGCCACAAACCCGGCCAGGTCGGTGGTGGCTCCCCCGCCGACGCCCACAATTGCGTCGCTGCGGGTAAAGCCGAGCTTGCCGAGTATCTGCCAGCAATCCGCCGCTACCTGTGCCGTTTTCTGCACCTCCGCGTCGGGGAGTTCGTAGGCGTACGCCTCGTAGCCCTGTTCGACCAGGCTCGCCTGTACCGCGTGGCCGAGTTCTTGCAACGCCCAGGGGAACATGACCATCACCCGTTGGGCACTGGCCCCCAGCATCGCGGGTAACTCGGTCAACAGGTCGCGGCCAATCACCACGTCATAGGGGGTGGCGCCGGAAACTGTTACGCGGGTGGGGGTTGTCATGGTGTTATCTCCTCTTCTGCCCGGTGGTTTCGAAACCACCTACTGTGGCGATCTCTCCGGTAATGCTTTGGGGGCAACGGTCATTAGTCAACACCGTCATTGTCGCCAGCCGTTCATAGATGGGGCGGCGGGCGGTCATCAGCTCGGTCCAGCGGGCGCGCGGGTCGCCACTGAGCAGCGGGCGAGAAGCGTCAAGGCCGACGCGGGGGATGGCGCAGGCCAGCGAGACATCCAAGAAGACGATCACGCCACCCGCCTGCGCGTAGTCCGCGAGCGCCGCTTGGGTGCTTGGGGCAAGCACTGCGCCGCCGCCGAGGGAAAGCACGCCAATATGCTCGCGAAGTGCCGCCGCAACGGCCGCAGCCTCCAGGGCGCGAAAAGCGGGTTCCCCATCTTCGGCAAAGATGGCAGGAATCGTCTTGCCAGCCAGGGTAACGATGTCGGCATCGGTGTCGCGTAGGTCGGTGCCGGTGAGCGCGGCCAGGTGCCCGCCCACGGTCGTCTTTCCCGAGCCGGGCGGCCCGATCAGTACCGCTAGCGGCCTGCTCGGCC
>Ga0131853_10010086_pt1 | contig 17287 bp, 6 predicted proteins | sample TergutLab28metaG_FD_92764 | JGI IMG/M metagenome (GOLD analysis project Ga0131853, IMG submission 92764) | Labiotermes labralis P1 segment gut microbial communities from Petit-Saut dam, French Guiana - Lab288 P1 (version 2) (version 2) | ecosystem: Host-associated > Arthropoda: Insects >... | reverse complement strand
TGTAACACATTAACCTATAACAATGAAACAGAAAGAATTTACCAGATCATATACGACATCTGTTGTGTCAGGAAAAGTGAGGGAAACGAGTAATTTGTGTAGTCATGTACGTATAACAGTATACATTAAGATTTGTTTGTTTGTTTGTTTTTGGCGCGACAGCTCCCAGTAGGCCAAGGCCTCCTCATTCACGAGGTTTCTAGATCACACACAACGACGCACCACACTTAGTGGTACTCCTCTGGACAAGTAATCAGCTCGTCGCAGAGACCTCTACCCGACAACACACAACACTCACAACATACAGACTTCCATGCCCCGGTGGAATTCGAAACCACGGTCTCAGCAGACGAGCGACCGTAGACCTACGCCTTAGACCGCGCGGCCACTGGGACCGGCATATGTTAAGGTAAATATGCCAAAGGTGCAGTAAAGATTCAGTTCTTTATGGTACTCAGAAAATGTGGGCACTACGCTCCTCTGAAACTCGCCAGTAGACACGGCGTACCATTCTACGAGACAACATCGCTGTAAGAACCTTGAATCTCAAAAGAGTTGCGCCTTAGTGACCGAATTTTATTTTTACTTATTAGTTTTCAGAAGGAAAACTGAGCAACGAACGTATCTAATTTTGGCTAATTATTTGCATTGTCATTTACCGTAATACTACGCACAGGCTATACCGAACTAAAGTATAAATATTTTCCACGTCTTCATCTTGCATTACTGACTGCTCTGATTTAATTCGGTACAGCCGTTCCTGCGGAAACGGGCAAGCACCATTCGTTTCAGCTGTTCATGACCCCACACAGTGGGGAAAGAGCCAGTCAACCAGAACTAAGAACAAGCATTGCAGGTACAGAAGTTCTTCACAGTGCACGTCGTTTATATGCGTAGAGGAAAAGCAGGAATAGCCTCACCCACTATCAACAGAGACACTAGATGGGGGGTGAGAGGTCAACTTCTCACTCCGGCCGCTTTAACCCCGTAAAGAACCCTTGAAGAGGAGCCTGGTTGGGCCCTAGAGTTGATATAGACATTTTGCCGGAAATAGAAATTTCTTGCTTCTGCCGAGATTGGAAACCTGGTAAGAGGCAGCTAAATAACCGTACCAACACGTGTGACAAGTGGAAAGAGATAAAGGCAAAAGAAACGTGGAAGATAATGTCCTTTGTTCAGGTTAAAGAGGCATGGACATAATACCGTACGAAAAGGAAATGAATTGTCTATCGCACCGACATAGATGCGGAATAAATTATATCATTGCTATTCAATTAAACAGCATCTAGAAGAGTTACAATTCTTCGATTCTCGGTAGAGGTAAGAAATTCTCTTTTCCTAAACAACCGGAGCAGTTTTGGTCCCATCCAGCCTCCTTTAAACGGGTATCTAAGACTCCTTCCTCGGTAGCAAAGCGATAGGGACACTAAACTAAATGATCACCTTCATGTGGTGTCGAGGTTAAGAAAGAGTGGAGTTGTACCACCACGTCTCCATATGCTTTCATGACGTGCACAGGATCAACTTTAATACCAGTCCACAATATCAAACTAATATTCTGACAACAGAAGCCTGTGGGCCATATACGCCAAATGAAATTTCTTCTTTACAAATTTATTGTTTTGTTGACCGTGCATCGTGATATATCCGCACAATAAGAACCAGATAAATGCACTATTTACTTTCAATTAATTTCAATAATTAACCACTATATGTTTCGAGCAGGCATACTGCTCATCACCAAGAGGTACTATTCCGTATTTATAGCAATTGGTGGATGTCATGCTGAAAATATTGGAATTGTTTAAAGTTACTTATTAAAATAAATTGAAAGTAAACATTGCATATAGTTGGTTCTCCTTTACATTTGCTCCTGAAGTCCGTATAAGGCTATTTCGCATTTCGACAGGAAGTACTGACATATCGATTTTAACATTGCCCTCCAGTGGAAATTATCCTGGACCAGTATTAGTCCAGTCTGCATTTCTACAAAACGTTATGGAAGTTGGATTTTAATAGTGTCCTTCATGGAAAGAGATTCTGGCACAATTTCAGTCCAGTTAGCACTCCTACTACTTACGTTGTCCTATCGATATTAATATCTCCCTCCGAAGCCTTTCATGGTCTCTTAAAGTGTCCTACACCAAAGCCTTTACTCTGCTATTTCCCATATTTATGCTATACACCAAGTCTGTGTCTTATTTTTAACCACTCTGTACAAATTCTTTTTTCGCCTCATACAATTTTCATGTTTAGCCAGCATTAATTCCTTTCATAAAAAGAAAATTATGAAAGCGTATTTGCCCTATACCACAGGCATGACCAGCGCACTCTAATCTCCCAGATTTCACCAAGGATTTAAAGCTATTTTTAATTCTTGTTCGAGCTACATGACCATCCCATAGTATCCTCCTTGCTTCCACCAAACACTGCAACGTATAAAGCTACATGTCTAGACACACTAACCTCCTACGTATTAAAAAATTAATGCATAGATTTATTCTTTATTTCCAACAGGGCCCTTGATTTAACCCTTATTATGTCCCTAAAAAACCAACCGACTGTGCTATATAATGGTGTAATAATTTATTATTTACCTCAAACAGAAGCCTTGAGCCCTCGAAGCCCAACAGACGGAGCTATATTATTCTCTACAAATTCATTATTTACCTGTAACAGAACCCCTGCGCCCTAACAGACCAACTGACTGAGCTATACAATTCTGTGCAAATTTATTATTTTCCCCCAAAAAGAACACTTCGGCCTTGACAGAAAAAACCGACTGAGCTATATAATTCATTACTTATCTCCAACATAACTCTTGCAACCTAAAATCAAACCGACTGGTCCATACAATTCTGTATAAATTTATTAATTTTTCAACAGAGCCTTTCGGCCCTAACAAACGAAACTGACTGAACTACATAATCCTGTAGAAATAAATTATTTCTCAAACAGAACCCTCGGGACCTAACTGAAAATTGAGATATAATTCTGTACAAATTCAGTATTTATCTCCAACAAAGCCTTTGATTTAACAGTTGTTAGGGCTCTAACAGGCCAACTAAATGTCGTACATAATTTTGTAAAATTGTTTATTTGTCTCGACAATAGCCCTTGATTTAAATGTTTTAGGGCTCTAAAAACCAAAGAACTAAGCTTTATAATTTTCTAAGAGTTCATTGTTTATCTCCGACGTAATTCTTGGTCTTTACGAGACCATACTGAAACATTAATTAATATACGTCAGGCACAACTATTTTATTGTACACGAGGCTACATGTTTCGACCTTTTAAACGGTCATCATCAGGCCTTCTAACAGATCGAGTCAACAGATGCTGTGTACATGTTGGGATCCCAGTATGTTTACAACTTTAAGGGACCCCCTGACTAAGCCATATAATTCTATACACGTTCTTTATTTGTCTCCAACAGAACCAATGGTCCCCAACAGAAATGACTGGGCTGTATAATTCTATAAGAATTTAATGTTTATCTGCACCACAGCCCTTGATTTGACTGTTATTAAGGCCACAACCAAAGTACTGAGCTCTAAAATTCTGTAAATTCTTTATTTATCTAAAACAATATTTGATTTAACTGTTCTTAGGGCCCTTAAAATCCAACTAAACGAGTTATTTAATTTGGTACAAACTGGTTATTTATCTCAACATGGGTCCTTGATCTAGTTTTTCTTAGGGCCTTTAAAAACCAACAAACAGAACTACATAAATTTGTACAAATTCCTTATTTATCTCCACCAGACCCCTTGATTTCACAATTCCTAGTATCCTAACAAACAAAGTGATTTGGCTAAATAAATTATTAGATTCATTGTGCAGTGTTTTTCTTTAAATTTAAAGAATGTGTCTACTTTCTTCCATTTTTCTTAAAAAACATACGACAATCATATTGTTGAATGAAACATTGCATGTTAAATATCCAGTCTGAAAAAAGAACAGGGCCTAAAATTTTTCATCGTTGCTAATACGTGTTTCTAATGAGGATTATGTCTAATGAGGGTAATGTATACGTACTTAAACAGTTTTGTTCACTAACCTGAAGTATACACAACTTGGATCGTTACACTGTCTGAAACTAACATATCCAATACATCACATATGCATATCAAAGAGTCAGAACAACTTTTTCTCTCAGGTGGACCAACCTTGTGCCATTCCACTGTCTTTAATCCCCACCTGTAGCGTCTGTAGCTGCAATTTTACGTTATTTTCCTCAGTACCTATACTTATGGCCTTAAAAATTCTCTGGCCTGGAGCCTGACGTGATGAGGTTTATTGTTACATACTCGTCTTCCTTGGCGAATCCGAATTTCGATCACATTCTTGCCATTTACAACTATCTGACCATTAAATGGTGTAACTTACGTAGCTGAAAGATCATTGTTAAATAATCCGCTAGATCTTTATTTCCTATAAATCACAAACAAACCTACATATTATGTATGAAACGTTTTTGTAAACCGCCAATTTCAACGATGTCTACAATTGGAAAATTTGAGGTTAAGTAAGACCGATGAGCCTAATGTAGAAAAATTCTGCGCGTAAGTAATAAACACCTAAAAAGAAAAAGGATAAAACAATAAGAGTAACGCTAATACTAGACATTTAAAAGAAGATAAATTTTTAAGACTTCTGCTTCTAATTTCCTTCGATAAAAATTAAAACACCCACCTCACGTTTTCCTGATATTTTAATATCATCAAGTCCCTCTTCTTCGATAAAATTCGGGCAAAATATTTAGGTAAAATACATCCAGTGAATAATCTGACCTAATCTGTAACATAATTTAATTATACCCACCCTTTGTTTGTTTGTTTTTGGCCTCTTCTTTCACTAGGTTTCTAGATCGCACAAAGCGACGCATCACAGTCGGTAGGACTCCTCTGGACGAGTGATTAGCTCGTCGCAGAGACCTCTGTCTGACCACACAAAACACTCACGACAGACACCCATGCCCCCGGTGGGATTCGAACCCACAATCCCAGCAGGCGATCAGCCGAAGACCTACACCTTAGACCGCACGGCCACTGGGACCGGCAGTCCCACTCTTTGTATTCTTTCAAAATATCTACATACAACCAGTTCAAATGTTTCAAAACCAATTCATTTCTATTGTCACAGACTTAATTAAACTGTACTACATCTGTTACCCAACAAATAAGTTATTTTAAATTTCATTAAATGAGGTTCACGGTCATCAAAATAAACATCTTTCTCAGTTATCAAAGTACGCCGACTACCAGACAGTGCCAATGAATTGCTGAAATAACAATTTCGAACTTACCATATAATTTCCTTCGTCTTGTGTCGCCGGTCTGCGAAATGTCTTAACAGTCCTTCGACACTGAAATGTAGACAGACTGAGAAAAACTTGGTGGATCAAACTGCCACTAGCCCCTTAGGAGTGAGTGAGGTTATAACCGCGAAGCGAACTAATCTCGGCACATGTGATAGACGCAACGGCCATTCAAGCAGATTACGCCTAGTGCCCAACGAATTCTACCGGCTACTGAGCAGTATGTTAAAGCAAACCGGCCGCACGATAGCGCGCGCATGTCCCATGGATTGTCTTCTTCGCATGGTGCCAGATGCACACAGCGCTCTGCTGTCACGCTTGTAAGGTACAAATTGTTTTTTCAGACTTCTAGATAAGCGTGGCTTCCTCTTTCAGTTGGCTCATGCTGTTCTTGCCACCTCACTCGGTCACTTGTGTAGTGGAAAGGGAAAGGACATTGACTAGGAAATAAAAATCTTTCCTCCAGATCGAAGGAAGAGCTAAAATAAGGTGCCAGAAATCACTACCGCCATTTTCTGGCAAGCAATGTACCTAATTGCCCACCAAATTTCCAAAATATTTTTCGATCTCTGCGTTTGTGTCTACTGATGTCGAAAGATGACAAGCAGAAACACAGTTTCCTCCTAACCGATTTCTGTGAAAATCGGAACGCCTACAGAGATTTATGTAAAATATTCTAATAATTTCATAATGAAAATTCAAGGAACGAGAGCTGAGCTCTTACGGCTGTCAGACTGTGGCAAGTCTATAGACGCTATTGGTAACTTTTGTTGCGAAAGTGCTTGAAGAGGGGAAGCTGCTGACACATACTCGTATGTCTATATCTGACAATTCCGAAAGTGAATGTCATATAGCGGCTGGGAGAAGTTGTAATTTTATGATGAGTTAGAAGAAATAAAATGAGTAGGGGGGGCATGTAGCACGTATGGGGGAGAGGAGAGGTGCGTACAGGGTTTTGGTGAGGAAACATGAGAGAAAAGGACCAACTGGAAGACCCAAGCATAATAACACTAAGAAGGATCTTCTGGAAGGGGGATGGGGGGGGGCATGGAATGGATTGTTCTGGCTCAGGATAGGGACTGGTGGCGGGAACTTGTAAATACGGTAATGAACCTTGGGGTTCCGTAAAATGCAGTGAAATTCTTGACTGGCTGAGAACCGGTTAGCTTCTCAAGAAGAATTCTGTTGCATGGAGCAAGTAAGTAAGTAAGAAGAGTTACATAAATCTCCTCACATAATTTCATAATTAGATTAACGTGTGCTCTCACGGTTGATGCTCCCACAACCTACCGTAAAATGAGTTGTTCAAATGAAGAAGTTCGTTGTATTTCACATTCTCTATTTAATTTCATTATTCTGACTAAAATTAAAACGTTACCTTCCTGAAGACAGGAATGTGTTTGCAAATTTCAGTATCGGATCTTATGTTCAGTTTCAATTGTCAGATGTTAGTTACTATCCTTAGTTTCCTCGTCGTCAAAAACCCGCACGCGCGCGTGGGTGTGTGTGTGTGTGTGCGCGCGCGCGCGCGCTCCCGAGTGTAGGCGAGAGTTCTTACTTCTTGATTTTTGCGTGGTTCAGCCTTCCACCGTGGTGTGAGATTTTCGGTCTTCTGGGATGATTAGCAGGGCACATTTGAAATTAGTTACCGAAGTTTCGGCACAAAATATCGATCCGACCCTGACGTTTGAAGATGGGACAGATAGGCTGTCTCAAAATGTCGGTAACTAGACTGCTTAATGTCTCAGAAGAACGAAGACCTCTTCTTAATATTCTACCTAGCCGATTATTCACCCTAGGAAACATTTCCACTTTCTTTGAACATTACAAGATATCCTACCTGTTCTGTTATAGTGTTCATAACCTGCACCAGAACATGCCGTCATTTTATTCATCAGGTAGCAATACTCTGTGTCGTAATACAGCTGACTTGAATTCTCGAACAAAGGATCTTTATTTTGCCAGACTCTTATCGTTTGTCACTTTCTGCCGTTATTCCGACACGCTTGTGGTCGGGTCGATGGGTGGTCCAAGTTAATACGATAAACTAGTTGAAAGGCTGTGGCGGCTGATAGCCTCCTGACAAAAGAATGATCCTGCGTTTGCAGTTCAGACTCTTCATATCTTTTACATTCATTGTTCCGTGCATCATTATAATTGTTCCAAAATAATTACCAACAAGATGACACTTATGGGCTATCCTTTATTTCAGGGTTAGTCGTCCTTCACTCCTCTACATGTTTCGAGCTTCAGGGAGCTCATCATCAGGACTAACCCTGAAATAAAGGATAGTCCATAAGTGTCATCTTGTTGGTAATTATTTTGGAACAATCTTCATATCTTGCTAGCCAACTAACTGCTGTCTTATTCCTCTCAGCGGCTACTATTTAAAACACAAACTCAATGTTCATTACAAAACTGCATATTATGGTGCATTCAGACCAGATTCATATTTAATGGCCGAAAGTTTCTACCATCAATGCGAAGGAGATTTGTTGCTAGAAAATCTCAGGATACATACTTTTAATATTTATCAATTTAGAAAGTAACCGCACTTAATTTCAGGCTTCCGCCTCAAAGTAAATGGGACCTGCGCTCATCTGTGATATTACACAGCGTATAGTGGTAATTCCTTGCCGACGTTTCGGGACAACCTATCGATCCCTTCTTCAAGGGTCAAGATCATCGGTAAGGAATTACCACCATACGCTTGGTAGTATCCAAGAAGAGCTCTGCATCTAAAAGCTAGGTATGTGCCTCAGCGATTAGGCACTGCCTGTTTACCACCGGAAATACTGTCGCTGCCTACAAAATTGACATATATTTAGATTCTATTCACGTATAGCTTCCTATTAATTAATATATTAATACCTGTTATATTTTAATCATTTTTATGACTAGTTTTGTAAAAAGATCGGACTTCATGTCTTGTTGCAGTCAAAGGTTTATTGATAATTCCTGAAGGAATAAGGCACGATGATGGCGCGGAAAAAAGTCGAAATTGTCCCTTGATATATTATATACTGTTGTTGTGTTTTGTGTGTGTGTGAGACTGTACTATGGCCAAATACATATTGATTATTAACACAACGGGTGTGAATCACTTTAAGATTCTGACAACACGATCTCAAAACTTCACAGGCTAGACGTAAGGTTGTTAAAATGCAGTGTGTCCGACATCAGGAAAACAGTACTATCAAAATTATCGTAAAATAAAGAACACACAATCGCAATGTTCAAGTTTTTCTTAACTGAAGAGAGAATTTTTCTCCAAATGTTAAATTTGGTGGACCCTTTTCAGGTTCTCTTCCTGAGAGAAAGTAAAAATCGCCCAACCCCGATGTCGGCTTTGTCCTAAGACCAAGCTTTTTTTGTTCAACCACTGAAACTTCTGCAGTAAGTCGAACTGGACTTTGTCACCCTTTTTTATGCAGATTTTACTCTGTTCAGCTGCTGGTGTAGGATTAACAGTGCAACCGCACTCCCCTTGCCGGCAACGCAACGACCGTTACTTATTCGTGCGTGAAGAATCCAGAGTGTGAAAAGGACTTGACTCCTCGAAGGTACTTCTGTCTTTAAAACATAAAAAGTATCTTCTTGTACGTTCTTACCCAACGTTCACTACAGGAAGCAGAGTACGTTGTAAGATTTCAAGAAGCCTATATTCGTCTTAAGAGTCGTAAAATACATCGACTCGTAGGGAATTCGGAAGTTCTTCCATGTGGATTGAGACCTTCATGGGATATGATGTCTTGCCGTCGAATGGGGTGTTTCCGACGTTTCGAAGAAACCTAATGCTTCATATTCGAGGGTCAAACAGTCGAAATCTCTGAGGACAAAGACAATAGTTCCCTTTGAAAAGTCGGGAGCTAATTACCCAGAAACACGAAGTCACATTCTAGAACAAGCGAATATTCAGCAACACCGGTGAGAATACCGACTTTGCCTTCTTATACCTTCGCAACATTCCACCATTGGACCATATTCTAAAGCATTTGGGTGATTTACGGTTGCAACACATACAGATCGTCCATAAGACCACATGCCTATTTTGTTTCCATGCAGATCACAAAGTGAAGTTTTAGTAAGTTTATGATACCTTTCGATATCGTGTCAATTTTTTTTGGGGGGGGGGGGATTTAAAGAGATACTGCTGTAACGGTTCTTTTTTAAATATTCATTACTATTTGTGACCTGCAGACAGAAAAAAAAAGTAGCAAACCGAATTGTTACAAGTAAGTAACAAAATAACAGCGTGTTTTTAATTTATTAACTTACGTCGGTGATTTGAAATGTTCATATAAACAGTGTCGTACAATTTATTGCCGAAGTTAAGAAAATGCGAAACTTCACCTCCACGTTTCCAGAAACCTTCACGACGTTCCTTTTAGTACAGTGGCGTACCTATGAATTTTGTGCGGGGGGGGGGGGGAGGTTCAACAAATTCAGTTCAGGACAGAGGACATACAGATTGGGGATCTGAGGGCGGTAGCCCCCTAGTCAGGGGTTCTGGAAGCAGCTGTAATTTGGTACAAGAAATTTCACTTCATATAGTACAACTTTCTTAATTGTTGGTACTTTAAGACTATTTATGATGACAACCAATTTATTTGTCATTACTAATGTAAAACAATTGCGAACCCAGGTAGTTTTAGAATTTACTCCCTTTTTTTTCTGAACATTTTGGGGTGTTGGCGTCCTAAATTCAGCAATTATTAACAGTTTTCACAATCGGGTTGAGTTTGGCACGATTTGGGGGGACCTTCGGAATTTGGGGGAGGGGGAGGGAGGGTTGAACCTCCATCCCCGGTACGCCACTGTTTAAGTACAAAAGAAATTAGCCAGTATTATGCTACTTAAGGCTTATCCAAGAAGCGGTGAGAATATATGGACAGTGGAAAATGTATTTCTTAGTGTGTTACAAGTTTCTTGTGACCCAAGAATTACAGGCAAATAACTGTTTTCATAAAATATTTAGAGAGCGAAAGTTGTGTATAAATACAAAGTCCTACATTTGGTAAAAATGGAATATACACCTCAAAATTGAACCAGTGTTTTCTTAAATTCAGCTTCCATTATTTGTAAATCAGTGTTATTTGCGCACATTAATAGTCCTGAGCCGACCGTGAGGGTCTCTAGGCAGAATATCAATAATAAGATTAAACGCTGGGTGAATAACCGGCATTTAGCAATGTGGCGCTGTCCTTGTAGTACTCAGACACAGGCTCGAAAATTTATTTCGGGCCTTAGAACGGCTACAAAGGCCCGATTACTGTCCTGTAATAGGACACAATCCAGGGCCGTTACTGGCCTTCTTACTGGACATAACACCCTGGAAGACATCTACATGTAATGGGCCTGAGTAGCAACCCCACTTGTAGGAAGTGTGGTACTGAGGAGGAAACTTCAGCCCATATCCTCTGTGCGTGTGAGGCCTTGGTTTCACTCAGACATGCACATCTGTGTTCCTTCTTTTTGGATCCCGGGGATATTATGTATCTAAATATGTGTGCCATCTGGAACTTTGGCAAAGGGACAGGGCTCCTTTAACCTAGTGACAGATCATGGGACACAGTTTTAAGGCCTAGGTGCATCGGGCCCGGAAGGGATCGAATCAAAATGCTATTCATTCATTGATGCACATTAATAACTAATCCAGCTGATCCGGTGAACCAGTCGTGTGGAGAGAAATGTATTACGTAGATTCAAGAGGAGAGAAACATTCTAAGTGTGGTAAAATGAAGTAAGGCTAATTGGATTGTTCACATTTTGCATACTAGCTGCGTCCTAAGACACTCTATTGAAGTAAAGATAGAAGAGAAGACGAGGAAGAGGACGTAAGCAGCTATTGTATTACCTTATGGAAAAGAAAAGCATGAATTAGAAGCACCAGAACGCACTTTGTGGAGTAATCATTTCTAAGAGGCTATAGGCCTGTCGCCAAAACGACTGCGTAATGAATAAATAAAGGAATGAATTTTAATATACTTGAGTTTAAAATTGGAAGTAGTGTAAATCTGACAAAAACCAGAAGGAAGTTGCATTGATACCTGAATAAGGGCATCTAAGGTACAGATTCGGTTTCATAAGTGAGATCAAGAAATAATATTCTTCGGATGCAGGGACGAATTTAAAATTTGAAATAATGTATACAGCATTAAAAGTATGAAATTGAATCTGTCAACATGCAAAATGCACATCTCCGATACCATATGAAGCTGAGAATAGTGGGTGGCTTGAGATATAGTATCTGTCTCTTGTTTTCGTCGAGAGATCCTATAGTTTTTCTTGTGCATTGAGGACCCAAAATTAGCACATCACAAATTTTATCATATCTGTCGCACAGGTTTCTTCGAATATTTGTATTCATTCAACTCGATTTACTTCCGATGTTTCCAGTGCGATTGTTTTCCTCCATTGTAGCACAAGAAGGTGAGACTTCGAACACAATCCAACATCTGCAACTGTCCCATGTACATAACCCTTCCCGAGGATAGCAACATGAAGTATACTCAGTCAGGTAAATCAGTCCCGTTACAGGCCTGGACAGGCCCAGAGTGTTCCAGAAAGTTAAGGTTACTTTATTTCGTGACAACAGCACAGGATGGTGGTAGGTTGTCAGCCTTGACCTTATGTCAATGAAAAATCCACTGACACTAGGTGGGATCGAACCAGCGATCTTCCGATTTGTAGCACAGCACCTTAACCACTGTGCTACCGCGGTCCCCGTATACCTGAGTCAGTATAGTTAATTTGACGTTCGGATGAACGTGCATCGTGAAAAATTCTTATAATAAAACCAACTAGATGCACTTTTTTCTCAAATTTATTTTTGGAATAAAACTCTACATATTTAGGTGAGTCATGCCCGTTGTGTTTGGTTTTGTACAAATAAGGAATAAATTTTAATAAGCCAAAACACAACTAGTCACCTTAAATTAAATAAAATACCTACAATACTAGTTGTGTTTTGACTTATTAAAACTTATTTCTTATTTTTACAAAATTCTACATGTTTCGGACCGTTCCTCTGCAGGATCAGGACGGAACTACAGTTCCGCCCTGATCCTGCCCACAAGCTGTCAGCAAACCTTTATGACATATGCCATTGCTGTGTGTACAGTGAAAAACTCCTGATGATGGACAAAGGAACTGTCCGAAACATGTAGAGTTTTTTTCCAAAATTAAATTTGAGAAATTAGAGCGTCTAGTTGGTTTTATTATAAGACTGAATATAGTTAATAGACCAATGGCTGGACGACTGAGAAGTCTTTTTCGATTCCCGACACAGGCAGTTGGTTTGTCTCTTCTGCAAACTGTCCAGGCCGAAATTGCAGTCCATGTAACAACCTATGCAATGCGATTAGTTAGTGACTATCCCCGGGAATGAAACGGGCGATGCCTAAAGCCGGCCACGCATTTTAATCTAGTACCGAAGTCAAGAATGCGGGGATTGATACTTCTACGCAATCACATGCCTAAAACACAACGTAAATTTTATTATTATTATTATTATTATTTAGCAGGTTGTACAATGTTTCCACACCTTCCTGCGCCCATTTGACAACGCACATTTATGAACGCTCACTAATCACATTCATACTATTACGTTCAGCAATGGAAAATAATCCCAAGAAATTCGGACTACTGTAACAGAAAGCATTTTCTTTTAGTCGTATCTGAACTGTTCATAGAATTCAGTGCTTGATTTACATCATACATATTTGTAGAGCATGAAATATTTCTACTCACACGAGTTCAACACAAGTTCAAACAACGAACACGTACTCAAGATCAGCTTTTAGGAGCTTTCTCAAAATTGCGGAAAGCGACTATTACCTTCGTCGTGCCTGTCCGTATTGAACAAATCGCTCCCACTGGACGAATTTCCATGTAATTTGATGTTTAAGTACTTTTCAGAAATATGTCGAGAAAATTCAAATTTTATTAATATCGGACAAGAATAACAGGTATTTTACGCGAAGAACTATATAAAATTTGATCAAATTTCGCTCAGTTATTCTTAGAAAGAGAAATGTTTCAGACAAAATTGTAGAGTAAGTCAAAACACACATTTTGTGTTCAGTAACTCTTTTTCTAAAATCGTGCCGTTCATGAGATAATGTGGAAAATTTTTGTAGAAGGGGGCAGGCCACAAATGAAAATACGGAGCATGCAAATTGCATGCTGGATAACTAGGACTACAAACACACACTCATGATATGTTATAATTGTTGCTTTTCCACTGCAACTGTAGTTGCAAGAACGCGCATCACTGTTACGTTGATACATGGAGATCAAAGAAACAGAAACCACATAGGTTATTTTTTTACTACAAATATTTATTTACGGTAAAGGCAACGGAAGAACAGTCACGAGTTTGTTATATTTTATGAAGTGCTGGGGAAGTTAGCCTCTTCGGGAAACGCAAAATACATGACAGTGATACTCCGTTAATTACTTGCTGATCTGATTATCTTCCGCAGGGAGGCAGTGTGTGCGTCAGACTCAGGACATCCAAGAAATGAACCCTGAAGCCAGTGTCTTGCTCTTGTTTACGTCCTTTCGATCTGAAAGGAGTAATGCGGCAAAGTATGTTACAGAAGTAAACATGACTTCGGTATCACCTAACTCTCAAATCATACAAGAAAGGATAACACAGGCCCCTGTCTAGGGCTAAGAACATCGGACATTATTAATATATACTAACAAAGTTCTGAATAGAGAAATAATGTGAAATGCCAACTTAACGCAATAAGGTAATTTTTATTGATGTATGATGGGCGTATGTACCCGAAACATGTCGAGCTAAGAATACATAAATAAAAATTACCTTATTGCATCAAGTTGGCATTTCACATTATTTCATGAGGAAGATGCACGGTCAAACAACTCTCAAGTTTCTGAATAGAGATACAGGTAGGTATATGAACAGAGGTAAGGACACTTTTTTCCTCCTGTGGCGTTGCGCCCCAACACAGGCCATGGCCTACACATTCTTGAAGTTTCTAGACCACTTTAACCGACGCACCACGATCGGCAAGACTCCTCTAGACGAGTGATCAGCTTATCTCAGAGACCTCTACATGACAACACACAACACTCACAACAGTCAAATAACCATGCCCCGATGGCATCCGAAACCACCATCTCAGCAGGCGAGCTGCTGTATTCCTACGCCCTAGGCGGTGCGGCCACTTGAATCGACTGTGTGTTTTAATAGATAAACTATTTATCAAAATTATATATTATTCGAGAAACGCTAGCACCATGACAACCCGGTGTTAACCAGTAGGAAGTCCCCTGACAGGCAGGGTGAACTGAACTCTGCAACAACAACAACAACGACAATTGTTAAAAGAGGAATTTTCTCCCTTACATCAGCTAATTGCACTTTGTATCCTTTTACATTTACTCCTCTACAAGATGGTATAAAGGAAGGAAGAAAGACAGAAAGAAGAAGAAATACGAAAAACGGAAGAAAAGTCAACGGGAGGAAGAAATACTTTAAAACCCTGCGATCGTGTACTTCACTGTGTGTTTACCCGTCCTTACTATTTACTGTGCTGAATTCAGAAAATCCTACCTTCGTCTTGAGATTCTTTCATTCACGCCATTCGGTGTAACGGAAATATATTCCGACAAATAAGGTGGCGGCTGTACTACACAAACATACTCTGACAGATTTCAGCCTTCCGCAGGGCTGCACACAAGATCTGCGCTCTTCTGAGATATTACGCCGAGCAGAATGGTAACTCCGTGCCGATGTTTCGGGACAACCTATCAGTCCCATCTTCAAGGGTCAAGAAGTGTAAGAAGAAGTACAAGAAGAAAGACTTCTTGACTCTTGAAGATGGGATCGATATCTTGTCCCGAAACGTCAGTAGGGAATTACCATTCTATGGTACATAATATCCCAAAAGAGCGCATATCTTATACCGTGACAGGTGAGTATAGTGACTGTACTTCGTAAGTATGTTGCAACAGGTGAAGGCAATGGTTCTGTCTGGCTTAAACATATTGAGAAGAGCGAATAAAGTGGCCCTACGTAATACACATGTTCCGACGGACGGAAATAGTGGCTTTACTTCGGAGACACATTCAGAAAGAAAGGAAGAGGCTGACTGTACTTAAGAAAAACGTATTGACAAAAGAATGTGGTGGTTCTAAGCCACACACATGTTCCAAGGGGCGAAGACAGATTATTAATTCTGAAAAATATTCTGACAGACCAAGCTGGTGCTTATGTTTCATAAACACATCCCAATACGCTTCACAAACATGTCTGATAGTTGAAGAAGGCAGCTGTACTTTATAAATTCTGACAGCCTTAAGACCCTTCGCAGAAAGAGGCTGCAAAAAATGGGCCTGTTTATTTTATTGTGTCTGCCTTACTGTCCTCGTGTAATAATTCGAGAGCCTCTGGACGGATTTTCATCAGCTTTGATATGAGAGCTCTTCAGTGCAATACTCTGGTCAGTTCCAGGTTTGATTACAATCTGACACAAAGCAACAGATACCCGACCGGTAAACTCACATCCTCTGCTGCGCGTACCTCTAGAATAAATCGCCCGCATCTCGCCGAATATGTAATGCTGCAAAGGTGATTGAGAATAAATGAAGCAGGTGTTTCGGTTTCAGTAACTTTCCAGTAAGTATTACGGTTCTGGGGGCAGTCATGGGGAAGTGAGAGACGCAAACACTGCGAAAGCTCTAGAATTAGTTCCACAAGTTCATAACTCCAAACCTGTGTACGCTATGATGTAATCATCCATCGACCGTCTAGAAGTGGAAGGGGTGATAAAATGAGTTTGCGTGCCGTCGGGACTTGTAATTTAATAAAGTTACAATTTCATATTTTCTTATAAGTCTATTTCATTACTTTACATAACGAAATCAAATTTATTTAAATTGTGTTTAGGACTTCATCGCCCTGAGGCTGGGTTCTCAGAAGGGTGTCGTCCTTTACGAGTATATACAGTTAGTTGTTCTCTTTAATGGAAGTCATATTAGCATTTTCAATTGAAAATTTTTTTATTTATGTGTCACAAAATATAAATCATACTTGTACGCGATTCTTAAATTAACAAAATTAAAGTTCATTTAGCATCTTTGATCACTACTCATGGCACTGGAAGCTGATAACATAACAGGCAATGGAAAGATTGAAGTCTGTTCAGTAGCTCTGCATAATTTAGTGGTTAGTATTATGCGTTGCGTAGGCTTGCATAAGATTTTCGGAATTAAAGGTGGCTGTTGGAATTCCATAGTGTTCTGATGATTGTATTGGGCCTATTACCTTCAAAGTTACTTATTGTTTGGACCCTGTCGATCATTCAGTGTTTAATGTCATGAAATTCAACACAACTCTTCGGAAGTTTAGTTTGCTTCTATCGTTACTGGAACTTCAGTTATTCGTATTGAAAACACTGAGAGGTGGACACAGTCCAAAAAACTGGATGATTACAAAGCGATCATTTCCTTCAGATATTATTTCGGTGTGTTTAAGAAAAGGCATTATGTCTACAGTGAAGTAGAAAATGAATCTTGAAACGTAATATTCATTCATTTCGTGCACCGAAGAATTAAGAATGGCTCTATGTGTTTCCTTGTATTTCTTTCTGTGCATGTGAGTGTCATGCCAATAGACTGACCGATGGACCGAACATAAGAAGCAGAGCCATTCACCGTGAATTGACAAGGAAGAAATTGAACACCAACAGGCTTGTACCTTGTACGACGGTTGCCCATAAGACTGGCATGGTGGTAACTCTTTGTGCTTGAATTTGGGAGGTACCCGATTTGAATCTCGTCCACTGTACTAACATTGCTTTAGGATGATTTAATTTTAGGTGATGTGCCACACTTGTATACCGATGAATAGTTTCGTGTAATGTGCCCCACTTACGTGCGGGTAATGTGCCACACTTCTGTGCAGTGGAGTAATTCCGGGTAATATGCAACAAT
>Ga0131853_10010085_pt1 | contig 17287 bp, 19 predicted proteins | sample TergutLab28metaG_FD_92764 | JGI IMG/M metagenome (GOLD analysis project Ga0131853, IMG submission 92764) | Labiotermes labralis P1 segment gut microbial communities from Petit-Saut dam, French Guiana - Lab288 P1 (version 2) (version 2) | ecosystem: Host-associated > Arthropoda: Insects >... | reverse complement strand
TCTTATTGCTTGGCTGTGCCCTTGGCTTATGCCCTTTCCCCAAAATGTGTATGCTTTTGCTTTTGGCAGAACAGATTCAAACAGAACACGCATTATGCTAAACAAACCGGGGTCCCAGCCTGTTGCGGTGATTATCGTTTTTTTATGAGTTTCAGCAATCTTTTTCACCATTCTAAGGTGGGCTTCCATATTTTTATGATTATCATAGCTATCTACAGTGTTAAAAAGTTTTCCCCATCTATTGATTGCCTTTGGCAAATCCGTTGCCGAACCCACACAAAGAAATAAGACATCGAGTTTATTTATATAGTTTTCCAACTCTTCTTCTGTTTCTCTTGTGAAGATTCTCACAAGTTCCATGTCTGGAAAGTTTATAATTTCTTTTTCTATACCCTTCCCCAGATTTCCATAGCCTAAAACTGCAACTTTTATTTTCATAAAGATATATATGACATGTAGACTTTTTTGTGTATTATGTTATACTTCTTCTATCGTGCGCCCGTAGCTCAGCTGGATAGAGCGTTTGGCTACGAACCAAAAGGTCGGGGGTTCGACTCCCTCCGGGCGCGCCAAAACCAAGGAGAAAACATTTGAGTACGTACGAAAATGAACTAGCCAGTCTTGCAAAGTTTGTAAGTTCTATAGGCAAAACAGATAGTTTAAAAGTTTTCGACAAAGATAATGTTTTCGATATATTGCAGATTACTGAGTGGGAAATAAAGCATAGTCAAATGCTTGCTTATTTGTGTAACCCTTCTGTGAGCGGTTCTGTTGGAAAAACCTTTCTTAAAGAACTACTAACAAAAATTAGCAAAAACCCTTCCCCACTTGCCGACGAGTTGCGAGCTTCTCTTTTAGACCTTTTAAATGAATCTAGTTCATCAATAACTGTAAGCCGAGAATATTTCGTTAGTAAAGTCCACCCAGAGAAGAACGATAGCCAAATTGACCTTGTTATAGTTTTTAAGAAGCAACAATTTATTATCACAATTGAAAACAAAATCAACGCAAAAGAAGATGTGACAAGTAATCAACTGCAACGTTATCAAGACCGTATGCAAGCAGCGTTTCCAACTCCGTATAAACATCTGCGTCTTTTCCTCACTCCGCGTCGTGATATGCCAAGCATCCCAACGTGGCTTGAAATTGATTATAAAGATGTGTGCGAATCTATGAAACAAGTTCAACTTGCTCCAAACACGCCAGATAGTGTGAAACATTTAATAAATGATTATGAAATTTTGTTAAGGAGAGATTATATGGAAGACGAAGAATTTAAAGATATTTGCATAGGTTTATATTTTGACCACAAAAAGGCAATTGATTTAATCCGCGAAAATTGCAAAATGGAAGCTGTTGTTGCTCAAAAAATTCGCGAAGTTGCGGACAAACTAAAACTTAAAGCAAAAACAACTGCACAAGCGGTGAGATATCATACATTTACAGATGCCATACTGGACGCAAAACACCCTAACCTTTTTGAAATTGAGGTTGTAGTCGCTACAGACACAAAGAAGCCAGAATTATTTCTTTTCCCAAAACTTAGAAGCGATGATGCAAATAAACTTAGAGCCGCCTGCACTGCAACAGGCTTTTCTCCTAACCTAAAAGAATTTCAAACAAAAGGCACTGCAACAAAACGCGAACTATACTATGAAAAATTACTTAATCTTGTTGAAATAAACAACATGTTTAAGAGTCGCCAAGATTTTGATGATACTCTAGAACTCATTGAACAACGATTTACTAACTACATAAATGGCAAATACGCAGACCACGTTAAAAAGCTGCTTGCCGCAAAACTGTAGTTTTTATGCTATAATACAGTTAAATTTGTGAATAAAGGAGAAACTGATATGCTTCCAGTTCATATAACATTTGGGATTACGATTGGTTTACTTACGGTTTTAGCAATAGTTCTTTCTATGGGTAAGGCTACAATACTTATAAACGGTATGATGTTTTTGCCAAAAGAAGCAAGAGATAAGGTCAACAAAAAGAATCTTGGCAGATTTGTCAGCATAATGCTGATGGTTATAAACATTCTTATGGCATTGATGTGGATGGATATTGCATGGCTCGAAACATGTTATCTCTGGCTGACATGGACTACAACAGGGCTTATGTTTGCAGCAATTATTCCTTTCGTTATTGTTGGGGTTAAGATGCGCGAAAAATGGTTTGGACTTCAAAAATAAAAAACTGGTTTACTCCAGTTTTTTTTAAATGCAAAGGAGAAGATTTATGAATAAAACTCTAATCACATTTATAGGCAACCCAAGTTCTGGAAAAAGCACTCTTCTAAAAGACCTTTCGGAACACTTTAAAAACAAAGTTGAAATTCTTTCAGCAAGTGGAAGTCTTAGAGCAGAAGTTGCAAGAGGCACAACACTTGGAAACGAAATCAATTCTTATATTCAAAGTGGCATATACACCCCGCTTTCGCTCTCGGGCCCTGTGTTTAAAAACGCAATCGAGAAAGCAGACAGCGGGGTTTTGTTTTTAGACCATTTTATTCCAACATTTCTTGCCGACACATATGAAGGAAAACCCGATGGATTGATTGCAATTTTGGCAACACCAGAAACAAGTCTTTCTCGTTCTGCAAAACGCGGAAGAGATGACGACGCACTTATTTTAAAAAGATTGGCTGTTTGGGATGAACAAACATTGCCAGAAATTGCATTTTGCCAAGCACGAGTTCCAACACTTGTTATTAGGGTAGACACAACCACAACAACAGAAGAAGTTAAAAACCAAGCAATAGCCTTCCTTTCTAATACTTTCAAACTATAAACATTGTTTTTTATTTAGTTCTGTTTTATATTGTGCTAATATAAAGCATAAGATGGAGTTAGATGACAAGCAGTGTTAGAGAGATTACGAATAACGATTTAAAGGTGTTGGAAGCAGACCTTTTGTTGTTGCTTGAAGAACTTCAAAAACTTGATTTAAAAAATGGTTTGGAATACGAATTTGATAACAATATTGGTTGGGTAGACATATTTAAAGCAACCACAGATTTTTGGCGTGTTTTTAAAAAAGACGAAGAAGTTGTTGCATATTGGAATTGTTTTATTTTTAATGATGAAACCCAAAAACTTGTGGAAAGCGGTTGCTTGGTTGAGGTCGACATTCAATTTGAAAACCTAAAGAAAGATATATATGAAGGAACAAACCAACTATATTTTGAAACACTTTGCATAGACAAAAATCATAGAAGCAAAAAGGTTTATAAGTCTGTTTTAAAATCTGTTTATCAAGCTTTCAATGCGGCAATTTTGAAGGGTATTAGAATAGACAAAATCTGGACAACAGGTTGGACAAGAGAAGGTGAAAAACTTCTGAAAAAACTTGGGTTTTGTTTTCACAGAAAAAGCAGAAATTTTGGAAATATATATTTTATCGACTTTGAAACATTTATGCAGAACCTCGAATGTTGGGTTTTTGAATTATGCTAAAAGAGTGATACAATAAATATATAGAGTTAGACAAAGGAGAAAAACATGGACAAAAAACTAAAACAAGCAGAAGAAGAAATGCGCGCAAATATTGCAGAGCACGCAATTGTGATTAAAGAAATGAAAATGTATCCAGTTAACGAAAAACTTGTTGACAACATTGGCTATCGCGCTTTGATGAAAAGAGCAGAAACCATTCGCTCGAAATTCGAAAAAACTAGAGAAACAAGAGACGCTATGATGTCAGAAGCAGAAAAACATTTCGAATCAGAAATGTTGCTCACTCCAGTGGTTTATGACACAGTTGAAGATTTCAAAAAAGACTTCGGTCCAAAAGATGCAAAGAAATATGGTCTTACTATGGGCAGAGCAATGGAAATTGTTGAATTTAATCTTGCAGAGTTAAAAACTCGCGAGCATGAATATATGGCTGGAGGTTCTCACAACCTTACGGGTGCTGGAGGTTTTCCAAAAGAGAAAGCAAAATTCATCACTCCTGAAACTATGTAAAACAAAAAAACGGCATTGCCGTTTTTTTTGTTGTTTTACATTCTCATAACTGCTTCGTATACTTCTTGCTCGGTCGCTTTTTTTCCGTCTGCATGAAGCACTCTTGATGTTCCTGTTGAAATTTCGTCCACAAGAATAACATTATTTTCTCTATCGTGCCCAAACTCAAATTTTGTGTCTGCAAATGTAAGTCCTTGTTTTGCAAATCTTTCTGTCAGAAGCAGAACGCCTTGTTTTGTCATGTTGATTGCTTCTTCTAAATCTTCTTGCAGCACATATAAAGAGTCTATAAAGTATTGTGAATCAAAGATTGGGTCACCCGCTGCATCATTCTTGACAGATGTTTCAACCATACACATTCCATCAAGCTGAGTTAGAATTGCACCATTTGCAACATCTGGGTTTCTTTTTAGATAACTTCCCATTGCAATGTTTCTTCCAATAACTTCAATTCCGCCGCTTGTGTGTTCTTCGCCATCTTTTTCAAATGGCATACCTTTTCCAAGAAGCACAACATGTTTTGCAATAAGGAGGTTGTTCGCCTCATCTATAGATATGTTTTGAGTTGGAATTCCAATCTCTTCCATCATCTTAAAAATTTTCCAAGTTGTCATCAGGTTCATATAACCTAGACCTTGCATATGCCCCGCCACCTCGTTTCCGCCACCATCTTTCACTCCTGCAGTTCCTGTGAAACTGTCTAAGAACTTCATAACCACATTGCCATCAGGCAGAAGCCCAACTGCTTTTGTTTTTCCCATTGCCAAAAACTTTGCGCCTTTTTCTTTAAAAAGTTCCCTAGCTGTTTTTTCTTGTTGTGCCATATATTGTTCAAGTGACACCGTGTCTGTTTTACTCATGTTTCCCCTTTCTAGTAATTAAACTCTAATTACATAAAAGTTTAACACAATATATGTTTATTGGCAATATCACTGTTTAAATTCAACTTCTTCTTCTTTTTCTTCTTTCTTTGTTTTCTCTTTCATATAATGAGTTTACCATGATAAACAAAAAACGCCGTTGGGCGTTCTTTTATTCTTTTTCTATAAATCTTCTGTCGTCTCCAAATTTTCTTGCAAGCATTTGGTGGTTATATATGCTATCGAAGTCTGCTGTCACCCTCACCCTGCTTAGATAGAAATTTGTTCTCACAAAATCTTCTGGTGAATTTTTTCTGAAGAAATATATATGAGTTCCATCGAAGTGTAGGCTGTTTCTGTTTACCAAAACTTCTGATGTTCTTGTTTCGAAGATTTCATCTTTAAGCACGGTGAAAGACCCACTGAAAACAATTTCTTCTTCTATTGTCATAACGTTAAATCTCTTCACAGCCATGCCGCCCATTTCGCCACCTTCAAAATAGTAGATATATTCTCTGTCACTAAAAGCAATTGCAGATAGTGAAACTGAGAAGTTTGGCATGTGATGTTCAACCGCCAAATCGTTTGCCCTTCTGATAAACACACTCCCAACACCTTTTTGGTGAATGATGTGCCCTGCGCTCATAATATAGAATGTGTCTGCTGATGTTGCTTCAAATAGACGAGTGTGTTTTCCATATTGGAAGATGCTTGTGATTTGCCCATCGTTTCTTGCAAAAATCATATGGTTGTTTGCCATGCCAAGAATTCTTCCACCACCAAAGTTTGCGTTCAACTCTTCAAAACGCTTACTTCCCGGAACATATCTATATAACTTGCTTCCAAATTCCGTTGTAAAATATGTGATGTTTTCACTTGCTGTAAATGTTTTGCCTGGGAACCACTCGCTTACGCGTGGCATGTGAATGCTCGAAACACCACTGACTCTTCTTTCCTCTTTTCCACCAACTGTCAGAACAAGTTCTTGTCCGTTGAACGCAAGTCCATAAACTTGGTTGTTGTGATAATAGAATCCCCATTGGCTGCTTTCTTCGTGACCAAAATCTTTAATGGTTGCAATTGTTTCGTTTTTGGTTCCGTTTGTTCTAACTCTGTTTAAATCTAATTCGTTTAGTTGTTCAACACCTTGTCTTGAAACTCTGTTTCCAAATGTTGCATAGTAAATTAAATCTCTAAAAATATAGAATCCACCAAACTCGTGCCCCACCTTGATTGGAACAACAAGCTCTGCACCAATAATGCTTCCCGCTTCGTCCACATTTGGTGTTCCGTGTGTAAACTCCAAAACTCCGTCTTCTATGTGATAACTCTGCCCAACTGCTTTAACTCTATATATTCCAGAACGTCTGACATCTCCAAACCTGTTATCTCTGTGGTTGCCGTCATACATTCCTTCCCAGCCGTTTACAAAGAAAATCCATTCGCCTTTCATAACCGCCATGCCGCCGTTTCCAACAACCGCTGCGTTTGCAGGAGGTCCGCCTGTCACAAGTGGTGGTTCGTGAAAAAACCAGTAGTATATACCTACCCCAAGACCCGCCAAAAGACTTGCGATAATCACGCACACAAGTGTTATTTTAAGCCAAGTACGCTTCACTATCCCACGCCAAACGCGTCTTAGAAACCCTATAATTGAAAACCAAACTCTAGACACAAAAAAACTCCCTCTACTCTCGTATTTATAATATTACCAAAAATTTGAATTATTAAAAAGCAAATTGGGTTTACTTCTTTTCTTATTAACGATAATATGGTAGAATATAAGATAATACGAATAGGAGAAAGATTTAGAGATGAAGTTTGTTTGTAAAGGATTAGATTTAAATGACGCACTGAGCAAAGTTATTAAAGCTTGCAGCACAAAAGGCGTTGGCACAGTTTTGGAAGGAGTTAAGCTTGTTGCGGAAAATGGCACACTTACATTGACAGCAACCGACCTAGAACTTGCCATTGAAAAAACAATCACAGCAGAAATTTTTGAAGAAGGCGAGGCACTTGTTCCTGGAAAACTTTTTTCTGAATTTGTAAGAAGACTTACAAATATGAACGTTGAATGTTTGCTTACAGAAAAAAACCAACTAAGAATTTCTTATGGCGAAAGCACTGGACTTATTTCTTGCTATAACGTTTTGGAGTTTCCAAACTTCAAGAAAATTGAGAATGCAGAATATTTCCAACTTAAGCAAAAAGATTTGAAAGACATAATTTCAAAAACTCTTGTGTCTGTTGCACTTGATGATTCTAAACCAGTTTTTAAAGGTGTTCTTTTTGAAGTTGAAGAAAAGTCTTTGACTGCTGTTTCGCTTGATGGTTTCAGACTTTCAAAAATTGAAAAGCCAATCACGAAATCAACAGCACAAACTTCTGCAATCATTCCATCAAGAAGCTTGACTGAAATTCATAAACTTCTAGAAGACACAGATGCTGGTGTGAAAATTAAAATTCAAAAAAACTATTTGATGGCAGAACTTAAAGAGACTGTTATTCTAACAAGACTTATTGATGGCGACTTTATCAACTATAAACGAATTATTCCTCAAAACCAATCTGCAAAAGTTACACTAAACAGAGAGCACTTTGAAGAAGCGATTGAAAGAGCTTCACTTCTTTCTAGAATTGAAAGAAGCAACATCATCAAACTTGAAATCACTGATGGGCAAATTGTGATTACATCAAATTCTGAACGCGGTGAGATTAAGGAAGTTGTGACTGCAAAAACAAACAAGAATGATTTAAGCATTGCGTTTAATGCAAAATATCTTCTTGACGCAATCAAAAACATGCCAGAAGGTTTTGTTGAAATGAGTCTTGAAACAAAGGTTGACCCATGCATCATCAGACCAGAAGGTGATGGCGACTATTTATATCTTATTCTTCCGGTTAGATTGGCTTAAAGATAATAAAAAAACGGCGGTGCCGTTTTTTTTGTGCACCATTATATATTTAAATCGCAGTGAAAAAGATTACCAAGTAATCTTTCCTCCACGCATATGTCTTCTCTCGCACTCTTCGAAAGTGTCTACAGGAAGACCCCAGTCTTCTCTATAGTCTCTTCTTTCTCTTTCTAGGTTGCTTAAAAAGCTGCCGACTTTAACTTTTTTTAGTTGCTCGATATTAGATTCTTTAACTTCTTGAACTTCTTCAATCGTTACAACTTCTTGGATGCACTCCATACCAAAAAACTTCCTTTTTCCTTTATTAAAATACAAAAAATATATTTCTGCCCGCATCATATCACATGCAAAAATATATTGCAAGGGTTTTTGAAAAATAATTTTTCGAAATTAAAAAAACGGCTTTTCGCCGTTTTTTTAACTAAATATATCCATTAGTACTGTTATGATTTCTATCACAATCCATACATGAAAAACAGTAAGTGCCAGTCCTAGAATTATTGATGCTATTGAAACTCCACGACCACCAAGTTTACTTGACCTAGTTAGTGCAACAATTCCAAGAATCATTCCAATAAGAGGAATAAATGGAATAAAGAAAACCAAACTAAATGTTATTGCCGGTCTTGCAATTTTATTCGCACCTGTTTTTGCCACGATGCTTTTACCCATTTGGTGCCCGACATAGTCTCTTTCACTTTCATAAACTTCAACTTTAATTTTATCTGCCATCTTTAAAACTCCTTTGACTGATTATATCATTTATGGACTATTTTTGTTCTCTGTCCATTTCTTTTTTAACTTCAATCGCCCACTTAACAATTTGCTCAAGTCTCTTTTCATTTCCTGTCAAAAAGTTGAAACCAACAACTGCTTCGAATGCAGTCGCAATTTTATAATCTGTTCGTGTTGCGTTTTTTGCAATGTTGTTTGATGTTTGGTTCTTTGCTCTAGCCGCAACTTCTTTTTCGTTCTCTGTAAGTTTGTCTAGAATAAACCTAAAAATCTTAGCTTGAAATTCTGCCTTGATAATCTTTGCCGATTCTTTGTGTAGGTTTTCAGTTTTGGTTTCGAACTGCTCCATAATGAAATGTTCTTTTATTCTAAGACTGAAATATGCATCGCCGATGAACGCCAGATTTAGGCTTCTTTTTTGTTTTGCTGCTTCTTCTGTGAGTGTTGTCATAGGCTTCAATTCTATCATAGATTTATTTTTTCACCCTAACCTTTTCACCAAAGATTTCTCTTAGTACTTCGGCTTTGGTCAACTCCTTTACCTTCACTTTTTCGATGGCTGTAAAACTTAAACTTCTTCCCGTTGCTTGATATAAAGCTTCTTCTATAATCTCTTTGTTTTTGTTTAAAAACTCCGCTTCTATTTTGGAAGTGAACGCCGTTATTTTTTTTGCTTCAATCTCTCCACCCCAAACAAAACCACCAGAAGAATAGGCAGTGAAATGCCCTTCTTCTCTAAGGTTAACTAAGACTAGCCCCCATGTTTCTGTGAATGACTCTCTCTTCATTTGCTCTGTCTAAGTTTAGCATATGCACCGTTTTTCTTAATCAGTTGTTTGTGTGAGCCTTCTTCAACAATCTTTGTGTCTTTTATGTATAAAATCTTGTCTGCTTTTTCGATTGTTGAAAGTCTGTGTGCAATGACAACAATTGTTTTTGATTTATCTTGTGAAAGTTTTTCGATTGCTTGTTGAATTTCTTTTTCTGTTGTGTTGTCGATTGAAGATGTTGCTTCGTCCAAAAGAAGAATTGGTGCATTTCTAAGCAGTGCCCTTGCAATTGCAAGTCTTTGTTTTTGCCCACCTGAAAGACGAACACCACGCTCTCCAATTCTTGTTTGATATTTATCCGCAAGGCTGTCTATAAAATCGTGAATGCATGCAAACTTTGCAACCGCAATAATTTCTTCTTCTGTTGGAGTTGTTGCACTGCCGTAGGCAATGTTTTCGAAAATTGTTCCATTAAACAAGAATACATCTTGAAGAACAATGCTTATGTTGTTTCTTAGACTTTCGAGCGTCATATCTCTGATGTCTATTCCGTCGATTGTGATTGCTCCTTCGTTTACATCATAGAACCTGGAAATCAACGCTGCGATTGTTGTTTTGCCTGCACCCGTTTCCCCAACAAGAGCAATCATCTGACCAGCGTTTGCTTTGAAAGAAATTTCACTTAGAACTTTCACATCGTTATAACCAAAGGTTACGTTTTTAAATTCAACATCTCCCTTAAGTTGCCCAACAGTGATTGCATCTGGTTTTTCAACAACATCGCTTTCGTAGTCTAGATATTCAAATGTTCTTTTTAGGTTTGTAATCACGTTTGTTGCGTCTTCCACAACACGGGCTATTCCTGCAACTGGCACGTACAAAATTCCTATATACATAAGGAAAGCGACAATATCTCCAACGTCTTCAATAATTCCGTTCATGGCAAGATATGCACCAACCACAACAAGAAGCACGGTTCCTATGCCTTGCATGAGTTCCATAAGTGGTCTTAGGGTTGCGCCCCATCTGGTTGCATATAGAGAGTTCTTGTGAATCTCTTCGGTAAGTTCACTAAATTTGTTTTGCTCGTATTCTTGTTTTCCAAAGGATTGAATTTCTTTCATTCCTTGAAGGTTGTCTGAAAGCATGCCATACATTCCGCCAAGAAGTTTTCGAACCTTATCCCAATGCTTTGCCATCTTTCTTTGGAAGATTGCAATAAACAAAAGAACTGGAAGCGGTGCAACAACAAACGCTGCAAGAATTGGGTTTATGACAAACATTATGGTGATTACACCAATGATTGTGATTGTTCCAACCAAAAATTCTGGAAGCGACCAAGCAAGCAAGTTTGGAACGCTGCCCACGTCTTCCATAACACGTTGACTGATTTGACCAATTTGTTTGTTGTGAAAGAATTTTGGTGAAAGTTTTTGAAGGTGAGAATATATATGACATCTGATTGCACCAAGAGTTTTGTATGAAAAGTATCTAGAAAAATAGTGATTTAGAACTTGGAAAATAAGTTTGGCAAGATATACAGCAAGAAGTGTTCCAATAATCACCCAGATTTCAAATGGAAGTTCGTCGTATGTTTGAATGTCTGTAAGAATGTTTAGAAGTTCCCTAACAGCGATTGGAAGAACCAAAGAAAGAAGTGTCAGAATGGTTATAGAAAAAAGAGTAAGAGCAAATGCCCAACTCCACTTTTTGCCGTATTTAATTATCCTGATGAGTGTCTTCATTAGGACTATATTATATCATATCAGAATTCTTTTCTATGAACCATTGAAGGCTTCCACCTGGAACGTTAAAGAACATATATGCGTGCACAGAGCCGTCAGACAATATATTGTATTCTATTATTGTGCCATGTGGAAAAGATGTTATTTCACTACCAAAAGACGGTGGTGAGCTTATTTCAAAACCTGCGAAAGTGAAGAAATTTAGTGCTAAGCCATATGTCCCATCTTCGATACCCCAAAACTCCCATATATGTCTTTCATGCAAATCAAAGTGTAGTGGATTTCCATACTCTGCTATAAGAATCTCCCTAGACTCCTCAATTCCCGCAAATATATTATTTGGTCGATAAGTATAAGTGACTACCTGTCGCTCGTTTGTCGGGTTGTTATCTGTGTGGGTTACTTCAATTGAACCATCGTGGTTGATGCTGATATGTGGACCAGGTTGACCACTTGGTGCAGGTTTCTCATAACTGTCAACCAAGGCATAGTTTTGTGAAATTAGATAATTTCCTATTGAAGTTGCGGTTGCACCTTGACTATTTAGAATACTAGTTGCCCAATAATACCAACGACCTTCTGGTCTGAACTCATACCTACTTGGTTGTACAGCAAACCATAATTCCGAAGGTTCTGCCAAAACAATTGAAAGTGTTGCAGTAAGTGTTAGTGTGTTGTGTTTTGGTCCAGTCATTGTTGCAGTGATTTCATAATCGCCAGGAAAAATTGCTGCAATAAATTCAGCATTATTTTGCTCATATGTTACAGTGACACCTGAAGGCAGTATCCCTGAAATAACTATAGTCTGAAACAGTCCATTGTAATAAGTAATTGTATCTACAAATGATATTCCTGTGATGTTGCTTTTTTGGTCTCCGTTATCTCTACAAGCAATCAGTCCAAAACACATAAAGAAAGCAATCGCGGAAACCGTAAGAAGTTGAGCAATCTTTTTCATATATTTCTCCTTTAGAGTTGTCTTTGTCTAACTACTTCAGCAAGGCAAATACCCGCTGCAACGCCGGCGTTTAGGGAGTTCACTTTTCCAGTTTGTGGAATTGTGATTATTCCGTCGCATGCTTTTTTGACATGCTCTTTAATTCCCTCACCTTCGCTTCCAATAACGATTGCAATTTTGCCTTTAAGATTTGTTTTATAAATATTTCCGCCACCAAGCTCTGCACCAAAAACAAAAATTCCTTGTTTTTTTATGTCTTCAATTGCCCCAGTTAAATTCCCCACAAGTGCAATCTTTACGTGACTTGCCGCACCTGCAGAAATTTTGAGTACTGTTTCGTTAACTTGTGCGTTCCTGTTTTTAGAAAGAATTATTCCATGCACTCCAAGAGCCTCGGCTGTTCTAATCATACTCGCAAGGTTATGAACGTCTGTAACTTCGTTTAACACCAGAATAAACGCGTCTTCTTTTCTTTTTTCTGCAACTTCCAAAATGTCTTTAATATTAAAATATTTATACGAAGTTGTTTCCGCCATAACGCCTTGGTGGTTTAAACCTCTAAACTCTGCATCAAGTGCAGCACGGTTTACTGTTTGAACTTTAATTCCGCGTGCCTTTGCAACACCATGAATCGCATTATATTCAGTGCCTTTCAAACCTTCTTGCATCAAAACTTTCAACACCGTGATGTCTTTGTTTCTTAGAGTTTCTAGAACTGAGTGTTTTCCGAAGATTTTCATTATTTTGTTTCCTTGTTCTTTTCAATTTCTTTTTTGATGTCGCCAATGCTTAGAAACATTGCAACAATAGGAACTATTGAACTGAATACAATCAACAGAATAAGTGGCAGTTTATAGTCGCCCCAATTGCCGTCTGCAATTCTTACGATTAGATATGTTGCAAGAATTAGAATAAACCCTGTTGCAACACCCATTCCATAAATAACCCACTTTAGACTTTCACCATAGTTTTTGTTTTCCATATAAACTCCTATATATCTAGATTATATCATGTTTTGCACCAAAAAAACGCCGAAGCGTTTTTTGTTTTACTTGTTGATGCAACATTGTTTATATTTTCTTCCAGAACCGCATGGGCATGGGTCGTTTCTTTCTGCAACCTTTTCAACTCTAACTGGTGCAAGTTTTGCTCTTTCCCCACCTTCACCTGGTTTTCTGTCTCCGGTTACAACCTGAGTGCTTTCCATTGGGTTTGGTCTTTCTCTCATTGGGTCTAGAATTTTTTCTTGTGTTGCTTCTGTTGATTTAAACTGTGGAGCGGCTGTGATGCCTGTTCTTTGCTCCATTGGTTTAACTCTTGCAATATGAATGTTTAGAAGAAGTTTTGCAACAATGTCGTGTATTCCATTAATCATTGTTTCATACATCTCTTGGCTTTCTCTTCTGTATGCAATAAGTGGGTCTTGTTGCCCGTGGCTTCTTAGACCGATATCATTTTTTAGAATTGTCATTGCATCAATGTGGTCAATCCATTTTCTGTCAACTATTCCTAAAAGAATTTGTCTTTCTAGGCTTGCAAATTCAAAACCAATTGCTTTTGCGTTTGTCCATTGAGCTTCATATCTTTTTTCAACTTGCTCAACAATCATGTCAACAACATCTTGAACTTCTTTTCTTTTTATGTTTTCTGGTGTAAGGAAGTTTGTTCCTGGAGCCAGAACATATTCATCAATCACTTTATTAAGTTTTTCTAAATTCCATTCGCTGTATATTTGCTCGTCGGAAATTTCTCCCCTTACAGTTCTTTCTGCAAGGTCTCTGCACATTGGAACGATTGATTTTCTTACGTCTTCTCCGTCTAGAATTGCGTTTCTTTGTTCGTATATAAGTGTTCTTTGTTTGTTTAGAACGTCATCGTATTCAAGTGTGTATCTTCTGATTGTGAAGTTTATACCTTCAATTTTCTTTTGAGCGTTTCCAATCATCCAACCCAACATTGAATAGTTAAGTGGATATTCATCATTGATACTCATTGAAAGCATTCTTTTTAGTCTATCCCCACCAAAACGTTTGATGATTTCATCTTCTAGAGAAATATAGAAAATACTTTCACCTGGGTCGCCTTGACGTCCAGCACGTCCTCTAAGCTGGTTGTCGATACGTCTTGATTCGTGTCTTTCTGTTCCGATAACTCGAAGACCACCAAGCGCTTGAACTTCTTTCTTTTCTGCTTCTGTTTGCTCTTTATATTTTTTGTATAGTCTTTCATATAAGTCGCGTGCAGTTTGTTCTTCTGGAGTTCTTTCTGTAAGGTATGCAGTTGCAGACTCAATAAGTTCTGCATCGAAACCTTGTTTTCTCATTTCTTCTTTTGACATAAAGTCTGCGTTTCCACCAAGAAGAATATCCGTTCCACGACCAGCCATGTTTGTTGAAATTGTGATTGCGCCTTTCTTTCCAGCTTGAGCAATAATTTCTGCTTCTCGCATGTGATTCTTTGCGTTTAACACATTGTGTTTAATATTTTGTTTTCTAAACACTTGGCTTAACTCTTCACTTCTGTCTACGTTTGCAGTACCAATCAAAACTGGTTGACCTTTTTCGTGTGCTGCAAGTGCGTCTTCCAAAACTGCACTAAACTTTCCTCTGATTGTTCCAAACACGATGTCTTTATCGTCTTTTCTTATCATTGGCAAGTTTGTTGGAATTGTTACAACGTCTAGGTTATAAATTCTGTTAAATTCGCCTTCTTCTGTTTTTGCTGTTCCAGTCATTCCTGAAAGTTTTTTATACATTCTAAAAAGGTTTTGATATGTGATAGTTGCCATTGTTTGGTTTTCGTTTTGAATCTCAACGCCTTCTTTGGCTTCAATCGCTTGGTGAAGACCGTCGTTATATCTTCTTCCTTCAAGAACACGACCAGTGTGCTCGTCGACAATCAAAATTTCGCCTTCGCTTTTGATATAGTCTTTGTCTTTGTGCATAATCACGTGAGCACGAAGTGCGTTGTTGATATAGTGGTGAATTTCTAGGTTTTCAATATCTCCAAGGTTTTCAACTTTATAGAATTTTTCAGCTTTTGAAACACCTTCGTCTGTAAGCCTAAGTTGTTTCTTTTCGATATCATAGTCGTAGTCTGCTGGTTTTAGTGTTTTTATAAACTTGTTTGCTTCTTCATAGTTTTTTGCTGGTTTACTTCCTGGTCCAGAAATAATCAGCGGAGTTCTTGCTTCGTCAATAAGAATAGAGTCAACTTCGTCTACAATTGCAAAATGTGTTCCTCTTAAAACTCTTTGTTCTTTTGTTCCGCAAATATTATCTCTTAGATAGTCAAAACCAATTTCTGAGTTTGTTGCATATGTGATGTCCGCTGCATATGCTTTTCTTTTTGCATCTTCTTTAAGTCCACTTGTTGAGCATCCAATTGTAAGCCCCAAAAATCTGTGAACCTTTCCCATCCAGTCGCCGTCACGTTTTGCAAGATATTCGTTTACTGTGATGATGTGAACACCTTTTCCAGTAAGTGCGTTTAAAAAAGCAGGAGCAACAGAAACAAGTGTTTTTCCTTCCCCTGTTTTCATCTCTGCAATACGACCTTGGTGAAGTGCAATTCCACCAATAATTTGAACCTTAAATGGCTTCATTCCAAGAACACGCCAACATGCTTCCCTAACCAAAGCAAAAGCCCTTGGCAAAACTGAGTTTAGTTTTTCGCCATCTTCTTGAACTCTTTTCTTTAAAACTTGTGTTTCGGCTTGAAGTTGTTTGTCTGTCATTTTTGCAAACTCTTCTTCTAAATCCATAACCCTGTTTGCAATTTTTGTGAGACCCCTCACGGCTCTCTTGTTGTCGTTAAATAGTCCTAACATTCGCTCTCGGCTCCTTGTCTTAGTTATACCTTATAAGTATATCCATATATTTACTCTAGAGTATAACATTTGAAAGCGATAACTCGATAATAAATTATGCTACTATTGTTATGTGAAAAATCTGCCGATTAGAAAAGAAGTTAGGTTGAAAGGTTTTGATTATAGTGAGCCACGTTTTTATCATGTTGTTATTTGTGTTCAAGATGGACATTGTGTCTTAAGTGAAATTTTAATAGAAGAAAATGTAGGGGTCGCACCTAAGGGCGACCCGCAAACAAAACTGACAACAACAGGAAAAGTTGTTTTAGACTTAATTAAACATATAAATGAAAACAACAAGAGATATAATATTGATTCATTTATAATAATGCCAAATCATCTGCATATGATTATACAAGTATTTCACCCACTCCAATACAACGGGTCGCCCTTAGGTGCGACCCCTACACTCACCCTTGGACAAATCATAAACTATTTCAAATCAACAGCAACAAGAAATGCCAATTATAAATTCTTCCAACGCAATTATTACGAACGAATAATCAGAAATGAAAAAGAACTAAACGAAACACGACAATATATTCAAAACAATCCAGTAAACTGGCTTACAGATTTTTATTTTATATATAAGAAATAGGTCTATTAAAATTGATTAACGTGTTAATTATCAGGTTTTTTGATTAACACTTTAATTAAAATTAAACTATGATTAATAGGTTAATTGCAGACTTAAGAAAACAGAAGGGTATCAGTCAACACGAGCTTAGTAGACAAACTGGTATCAATCAAGGAACTATAAGTCTAATAGAAGCAGAAAAAACAAGTCCAACTAGCGAAGTGATTGTTAAACTCGCTAGATTTTTCTCTGTATCGACAGATTATCTTTTGGGTTTGGTTGATGAATTTGGAAACGAGATTAAAAAATAGTGAAGAAATATTTTGATAGGCTCTTAGATTTTCTTTTTCCAACACATATTAAGTGTATATTTTGTCAAGCTGAAATGCTTAAGCCAACACCCGAAATGATTTGTGAAGAATGCGAAGGTGTTGTTTTGCGAGTGACAAACCCTTGCAGAATTTGCGGAACCGAAGTTGCAACGGGGCTTTCAATTTGTTATCGCTGTGATAAGGAGAAAATATATCTCAAGGCTGGTGTCAGTGCTTTTCAATATTCCGATTCAGTTATATATGCCATTTCAAAATTTAAATACGATAACGGCAAATATCTTGCACCGTTTATGGCCGCAAGTATTTTTAAATCTTTCGAAACTAGAAAGTTTGTTTTTAATAACGACTGTCTTGTTGTCCCGGTTCCACTGTGCCATAGAAACTATAAAAAGCGTGGGTATAACCAAAGCACGCTTCTTGCAAAAGAGTTTATTAAACTTTCTAAAACAAAATTGGAATTATCTGAAGACGCACTTATTAGAATAAAAGACACAGACAATCAAGTTGGACTCGACAGAAAACAACGCGCAGAAAATATGTCCGGCGCGTTTTGTGC
>Ga0131853_10010084_pt1 | contig 17287 bp, 16 predicted proteins | sample TergutLab28metaG_FD_92764 | JGI IMG/M metagenome (GOLD analysis project Ga0131853, IMG submission 92764) | Labiotermes labralis P1 segment gut microbial communities from Petit-Saut dam, French Guiana - Lab288 P1 (version 2) (version 2) | ecosystem: Host-associated > Arthropoda: Insects >... | reverse complement strand
TCGCTGTTTGTTCTCAGATCCACACAAAACACATAAATACACTGTGTGGGCAGAACGTAGAATTGTTGAATGTTAAACTGGCGGTACATATAATGACCACTGGGCTGTAAAGGGTTAAATCTCAGTTATAAAAACCAGTCAGTTAGTGTTGTATAGGGAATTAATCGCTGTTTGTTCTCAGATCCACACACAACACACATATACACCTTGTGGGCAGAACGTGGAATTGTTGAATGTTAAACTGGTGGTACATATAGTGACCACTGAGCTGTAAAGGGTTAAATCGCGGTTATAGAAACCAGTCAGTTAATGATGTATAGGGAATAATCGCTGTTTGCTCTCAGATTCACACAAAACACACAAATACACTGTATGGGCAGAACGTGGAATTGTGAGATGTTACACCCGGTGGTACGCATAGCAGTAACAACTGGACTGTAAGGGGTTGAGTGTGTATCTGAATGTATTTTGCAGAGTTCTTGAGAAGTTTATAGCCATGCAGCTTGTCAGAAAATGCTGGACATTTGTACAGGTCCTCATCTTATCTGAAGCTATTATATGTTACTTCCCACTGCTGTTATTCCGCCCGTAAGAGCTGGGGTAACTCAGTCAGTATAGTGACTATGCTAGGGGCTGGAAGACCTAGGGTTTGATTTGCGGCATGGGGCAATAGATATTTTCCCCAAAAAGCCCAGACCGGTTTGGAGCCCACCTATTCTCATAATCAGTGTGTGTCGGGCGCTCTTTCCCCAGCGGTAAAATGGCCGGAGCGCAAGGCCGATTACTTACATCCGTCAAGTTCCGAACTTAATGCGTGGCGATGCACCTCCATTGCCCCTTTGTGCTTCCATGGTGTGACCAGCGGGAACGTTACCCTGTCTTTATTCCGCCACGTCTGTAGGTAGTCGGTGATAGACGGTCTAACAGCTGATAGTTGTGAGATAAAATAATAATCGTATAGAATTCAGTGGTTCACGGGGGCGAATCACTGGACTCTTTGCATAGTCAGTTGATAACCGCAATTCTTTGCCTTCATATTCGCCGTTTATGGACGCCGAGGACGTCCAATTGGTCTTTTGTTTTTAGGGTGTATTGTTCAAATTGTGTGTGGCCGGGGGGGGGGGGGGTTGCATTACGTGATCATCGTTTCTTACTGCATGCTCACCCTGTGCTTCTCATCTCTCTGTTGATGAACCATACATATTGTCCATTTTAAAGTCATGCAGTTTTCGCCTTCGCCCGGACCTCTCACTTCCATTCAGATGTTTTCCACATCGTCTTATCAAACAGTTGTCTCGCGTGGTGCTCCAAAGTATTCCGGACAGCTCAGTCCATATCGCGACTCCGTTAGGGGCCGGACGGTCCGGGGTTCGATTTCCGGCAAAGGCAAGAGATTTCTACAAAACCGTCCAGATCGTCTCCGAAGCCAATCCAGGCTCATTCAGTGGATACCTGGTATTTCCCCGCCGAGGGTGAAGGGACTTTGGCAGTGTAGTCGTTCACTCAACTTGAATGTTAGTGAGTGCAGTTGTGTAACATGCACAAAGACTTGGTTTTTGTGTTTTATGTGTGCGGTAGATTTGGTACTTATGTATAGCAGCATATGTAGTGATACACTGATTGTTGCTAACCTGTGATGTCTCCCTCAACAGGGGCCACCGCCGCAACCAGGGCAGCTGAAATTCACGGTGGCGGAAAACTGCGACCGGATCAAGGAGGAGTTCAACTTCCTGCAGGCGCAGTACCATTCGTAAGTATTCTGTGCAAATTTGCCATCGCTAGAAACCTTTAAAGGTATCAGTGTTGCAGCCACTGATCGGTATGCCAGTGTTCATTTGCAGTGCAAGGGTTTGAGGTCTACGCGAAACCCCTAGTTTTCAATTTGACATTCAGGTGACCGTTCCTCGTGATATATCCTTATAATAAAACCAACTAGATGCACTAATTTCTCAAATTTATTTTTGGCATAGGACTGTACATGTTTCGGACAAGTTTTCGGTCCATCATCAGGAGTCTAGTACTGTATGCAAAGCAATAGGTGTATGTCATACAGGCTTTGCTCACTGCTTGCTAGCGGGATCAGGATGTGAGCAAAACCTGTATGACATATACCTGTTGCTGTGTGTACAGTACTAGGCTGCTGATGATGGACAGAAAACCTGTCCGAAACATGTAAAGTTCTATTCCAAAAATAAATTTGAGAAATAGTGAATCTCGTTGGTTTTGTTATTAGAATACCCAAGTTTTCAGTACTAGCCGATGGGCGTAGCCACCGAACTAGGTTGCATGGCATCTTTCCGTTCGTCCCAGTGTTCGGTCTCCAGAGGAATACTGGCGCAGTTCCGTTTAGGAACCTATGTTGAAAGCTATTTAAGCCATCCCATTATAGACGCGGACGGGCTCCAGGAGGTTGAGGCTTCCAGGATTTAAAGACAGTCGGCACATGAAGGTGGTAAGCTCAGCCCTACGCACTGGCCGCCTTTACCCCCAAAGAGATATCTTATTTCTGTTAGAGGATGAATCGACCCCAGGGCCTTAGTGCGGCCGGAAGGATTAAGCCAATAAAAAATCGCAATGATCCAATCGGTAATCGAGCCCGCGACCTCTCGCACTGCCTCAACCAACTGCGCCTCTGTGTACCCCTTTTAATTTTAAAACATGTTTCAAAATTTTGCTCATTTATTTAGGTGCATTTGTCAGATACAGGCTTGTATTTTGCGGTGATACAGTTTGAAATTTGAACAGTGGCTCATCCTAACGTTTCAGTATAAAGGTAAAGTGATCCCGTTACAGGCCCGGTGTGGCCCAGAGGGTGGGTAGAGGTATAGCTCTACTCTTCCATGACCGCGGCACTATAAGGGGGTGAGTGTTCAGCAGCACGCCCCGGCCGGCCGCACTTTACCCCCAGGAGAGACCCGGTACCCATTTTACAGGAGGCTGGGTGGGCCCCAGGGTCGGTCTGGACGGGCGGAAAATCCCTTCCCCACCGGCATTCGATCCCGGATCGTCCAGCCCGTAGTCAGTCGCTATACCGACTGAGCTACCGGCCCCACCTAATGTTTCAGTACAAGCACTAATTGTGTAGAGCAGCGGGATATACATACGTCACGGCCTGTTTTGAATCTGTTAGGCATAATTTTCGGGGCTTTAAAATCCCCCGTTGCAATGAAAATTCGTTCTTTGGGATTTACACAGTGTGTATGGAAACTGCCTGTTTCGTTGTCCGTTGTGGTGAGCAAGTAGACGGTATAATGTTATCTGCTGTGTGGTACGAGTGCGAAGTCCCGTCTCTTGCAATCTTGCAGCATAAAGAAAGGGGCCAAGTTGCAGTACCTTGGGCTTAGGCATCAGCTGGCTCTATGCAGTCAGAGACATATGTGGCATGGGATTTTGTGTGCCCTGTGTTGGAATGGTCGAAACTGTAAAACACGCGGGAACGGAAAAGGCTTCTAAATTTTCATTGGAAACGCGATTGAAATTTTTCGTTCTTCATGTTTTTGTTGCCATGGGAATTCGCTGAACTAAATTGGGATGGTTCGGACATGGAGAAACTGAGACTGCGTATGCAATTTTGACACGTCAGTTACGTATTTGATGAAAAATGTTCTTTATTCTTGCTCTCTTGCCTTTTCGGGAATTTGATTAACCGAGCCTGGAATGTGTCGGACACGTGACAGCCGTAACAAACACGCAGGAGTAACCGTGATTGCTTACGAAATTTTGCGAGGAACAGTAAATAGGAAAGGATCCTTTTGAGACGTTGATCTGCTCGTGGGCGGATAAGTAATGACGTAACCAACTAACATTTCGATCAGTGTCCTTGACAAGCTAACATTTCCGCAGATAGTCAAATTCCTAGCACTTTATATAACCCGAGGATACATTACCACGCCCACAACAGCTCGCCACGGTTTCCTATCCTCCAGTCCACACCCCCACATATTCTTTATTTAACCTTTTGACGCCTAATGTCAACTATAGTGTTCGTACAACACCGCTAACCTCTAAAGTTGCATTTTATATATTTATTCAACAAATATAGGTACTGAATATTTTAAACATGGTGTGTACTCTCCGTTTTTTTTTCCTTCAAAATGCAGTTTGTTTCATAATTCTAATGTATTTGGTTCCTGTATTATTCACATTTTATATACAGGATGTGCTAAAATTAAAAAAAAAATAATTCCGCCGCCAAAGGTTAAACTCCGTTGTAGTCCAGTTCTACCTTTGCGTCTACTATCAGATCTCACAAGCGGACTCTTCCACAGGTGTGTTCGTACGTAAACCGTGCAATTAATGCCGACATAAGAATATTTAGCTATTTGCTAGTGTGTCAGCGTCTGGCTGTGTGGCTGTTAGCCTTCAAATATTGTCAGGTTGTGATGTGACGTGTAATGGAGACACTCAGACCGTCCTGCTCAGGCGAAAGTACCCTGCGAATGAGAGAGGCAAGCAAGCTAGCAGTGGCGTCATCAGACAAACAAAACAAGGAGCAAAGTGGAAGAGAGGTATTTAGCAAGGCGTTGCTCTCTCGGACAGTTCTCCCGCCTGTGATCGGCCCCATCATTTACCAGTTGTTTGGTCGGCGTGTTTGGGGTCACGGACAGCGAAAAGTGATTGAATTGTTTACGAACGTTGGCTGTTGTTCGCCCCGTAGAAATTAATCGTTCTTCGTAGGTTTCTGACAGAAGGAGCTGGTGTGGCAGTTTGAAACTTATTGTCTCTATATCTGTCGTCCCATTGTCGGGCTTCTTGGGCTGAAGATGGCTGACATTTAGCTGTGTAACTGCGTTAATAAGGGCAGTAGGCCTAGAAAATTCTTTGTTGATATTGAAATTGTTTATTGGTGCGGCCGTTGTGAGAATTGTGATTGGCCGTCTGTTTAGTGGTTAGACGCCGAAGGTTCATCCGAAACGTTTGCTAGTTTCTACCAGACAACACGGCGAAATTCCAAACTTCCGTTGTTCATGAAGTAGTTAAGACGTTCTGGTAATCTGCTAACGACGGTGAGATTGTGTGACGTCGATGGCAGTATGATAGGTGTATGATTATTGTATGATGATGGGATAAGTTGACTGGTGTGTGATGTGGTGATACACCTGTAGATGAGAGGTCGTGCCGTGATGGAAATGGTCAGTGGACCGTGCTTGGAGGGACTGAGGAAGGCCACGGATATCATTGCCCTCTTCCCCCGCTCCGTTTGACTTTTAATCATTGCTTCAGTTCTGTCATGCTGCGTGAGGCAAGGATTGACGGTGTCGCAGTGCGTTGCAACACTGTGCTTGCACCACTGTGCGTATTCCCGAGCAGAAAATGGGCCACGGAAGGAATTCACAAGACAGCCACTGTACGTATAACGTAACATTGAGGCGCGTTCGTGTAACAGTTATTGTAGTGGGAAAACAACGAGTATTACATATTGTGAGTGTGTGTTTGTAGCTTTAGGTATCCAGAATGCAATGCGCATGCGTCATATTTTGATATGTGGCCTGCCCGGCTTTGTCAGATTTTTCCACATTATCTCATAAAAGGCGCTATTTTCGGGGAGAAAAGTTATTGAACACAAAATGTGTGTTTTGATTTTCTCTACAACTTTTGTCTGAAACATTTTTCGTACTAAAAAGAGTTAAGCGAAATACTGTCATAAATGTACCATATCGGTTTACTCAATTATTATACCAACCACTGCACATATATAAAATTTATAATTTTTTTTACACATTAAAACGCTCCGACATGTTTCGTTCCTAGGACCATCATCAGGGAACCATATCGTCCTTGCTAAAGTCACACTATAAAAAGTCACATTAATTTCGCTGTACCAGTTGGGTATTGTGGCAACATGCCGTGTTGTGTAATGTTATGTTGCGAAGAGTGCCCTGCAGGGCACTCTTCGCAACATAGCATTACACGATATGGCTCCCTGATGATGGTCCTAGGACCGAAACATGTCGGAGCGTTTTTAATGTTTTAATGTATTAAAAAAATTATAAATTTTATATATGTGCAGTGGTTGGTATAATAATTGAGTAACTCGACAACATGCACGGTGTAACAACGAAAAAGAAGTACCATATCGGTCGGTCTTCGTGTAAAGTACCCGTTATTCTTGTCAGATTTTAATGAAATTGAATTTTCTCGACAGATTTTCGGAAAATACTAAAATATCAAATTTCATGAAACTCCGTCCAGTGGGAGCCAGTTCCATGCGGACGGACAGTCAGGACGAAGCGAACACTTTTCGCAGTTCTGCTGACGCGCCTGAAATGAAGTAAGCACAGGTCTGGTAACATTGTGCCTAATATTTGTGGGCCCTCAGAGTGGAACTTGTTTCATGTCGCTCTTCTGAAACTACAATTTTGAGATGGCCACTAGATTTTTCGAAAATTTGTATACCCTTATGTAAGCATATTGCAAAGTAAGTATAGAATTTGTATGTGCCAAACGGAATGTGGAATTGTAAGTTGTTATAGGTGCTGGGCCACATTTGTTGCACAAATTGCGATACAATCTCTTGAGTATTTTTTTAAGCCAAGAAAGAGTGATTTAGTTTGTCGACATGTGCTGGTCGTTTTCATCGAAGAATGCTCCAGTAATGCTGTGTCCGCGTGAACTAATTGTGTGGTGAACACAGTGCGTGTTTGACAGAAATCGGAACAGTAATAAAACGTACGCACTTCTTGATCACACGAGTTCTAAGACAGGTCTCGTGGGAGAATGGACCAGTACATTGCAGGGCGACACGGAGGAGAATCGCTAAGAAACGTTCGTGCCTGAAGCAGGATTTGCTGACCCGATCCCAGGGTACGATCAGCAAGAGACAGCGGCCGCCTTTTGACAAACACGTCGTGCCTAACGGGCTGGAACTTTAACTGCGACAACACTAGCTTGAGGCTTTGCGTGGTTTTCCTCATTTATTGTAGCCAAGTGTCTGGACAGTACCTCACACTATGTCACAGCTTTCTTATTTTAATTATTCACTAATCATCCAGCGTTTGCACTCTGTAGATATTAACTGTTTAAACGGACTCACTTGAATTATGTACAAAGACCCAGCTCGTACCGCTCAGTAAACACACTGCGTCTCAGTTATAAAAACCAGTCAGTTAATGTTGTGTAGGGAAATAATCGCTGTTTGTTCTGAGATCCATACAAAACACATAAATGTACTGTGTGGACAGAACGTGGAGTTCTTTAACGTTAAGCCTGGTGGTACATATAGTGACCACTGTGCGGTACATATAGTGACCACTGTCAACCATTCACGCCCATTCACTAAATCGTACGGACACATAAAAAGTTCTCCGCACACGAAATGATTGACATTCCTGTCATTACTGTAGACTCCCGTGATTTATCTAGCCTTACTGATGTGGGACAGTGAACAATTCTGTTGGATAAATCGGGAGGAACGTGAAACTGGCCACTCATGTTGAAGTCCGGGACACGCTTTTTACAGTCATTTTCTTCAGATGCGCTACAGGTTTGTCGGCAACTTTACCTTCACCTTTACCTTGTAGAGGTTTGTGTAAAGAAGCGTAACCCATAATGAAGGAAGTTAATATCAAAATGAAAAGTAAAGGAGTGTACAGCCTGATCACAAATCCTGTAAAGGGATCTCTGGTCGACATACCCTAAATTCCAGTGAGAAGAGTTGGGGAGCTGTTAGCACACAATGGTATAAATAATTACTGCTTGGTTTTATCGTACATATGTTAGGGTATTTTAATAAAGAGAGACCAACTTGACGTCACTTGCTTTATTATTTCATTATTTACTGCTCAACATGTTTCGGATATAGTAACATCCGAAACATGTTGAGCAGTAAATAATGAAATAATAAAGCAAGTGACATCAACTTGGTCTCTCTTTATTCAACTATCAAGATGATGCACGGTCCAATAAACATAAGAATGTTAAGGTATGTTTTTGTCCAGAACAGAAGCGAAGCCGCTTCGAAGCGTTTTATAAGGGGAAAAAAAAGAAGAAGAAGAAAAAACGAACTTAGACACGCGACGCTAAGTTTCTACAGAAGTGCACCTGGTAAGGCAACTGGGTTGTTGCCATAAATTCGATTAGTGCTGCGCGTCCTCCGGCCTCTTGGGGGTTTTTCCGAAACGTCGAAACAAAAATAACCGACATGTCTAACGTACAGATCGCATATCGGCAGGCGTGTCGTTAAGTTATGGAGCAACCGGCGGCGTGTTATTCGAATAGAGGCTGTGAATAGACAATGTGTACGCAGAATATTGGACATACCGTGAGAAGGCACGAGGTGATTAGCTACTGTAGCTAATTAATGCTTATGAGCCGAGAGAGGTTAACCATTAGAGGTACTGGTTGTGAGTTGGACTGACGTGGTTCAGTGCACGGCAAAGACGGTTTTTTTTTCTGATTGCCACCACGCCCAAACCACCTTCGGATTATATAGATTTTTCTCTTCTGTGAATACGGTGTGCGAAACGGTCGGAACATGAAGCTGACCGGATTACCATCAACTTCCGCGACCATGAATGTGTGTATTACCTTCACGCCCCTTATACGCCGTTGTGGCAGTTAATGCATTCTGGCAGTACAGAGGGGAGTTGTTAGCACGATATGTACGGCAGCGAACGCAGCAGCTGCCAGTAATTCTACTGGCAGCTTTCTGGCTTGCCACCAAGACGGTTTGTGAGCGCAGCTGCGGTATGTAACCGGAGTGGTTGAAGGGCGTTCGATTGCTGTCAGGGGCACGGTGTCCAAAGGGCGCCCAAGACAGTTTTTGGACGCTTTTTGTGTCAGAAGTTGTGTCTGCGGATGTTACGTGGCCGGTGTCATAGTGAAGAGGTGGTGGTTTGCGTTCACTTCTCCATACGCCCGCAGCACCAAGTGCCCAAATAATACGCAGTTCGAATTTGATTCGTCTGTACAGCGCATGTGCTCAAACCCGATACACCGTATTTGTTGCTTAACCGTTCAAGGGTTTAAGGTTTTCGCCCTTCTCCCATACCAGTTGCCTTGCGTTGTTTCAAGTGCCTGTTTTCAGGCGTGTTCGCAAAATTGCGACAAGCGATTTTTAATTTCATGGTGTCTCTCCTTCTGTCCACGAGCAGCATCTCGGCTCTCACTGGGCGGATCTTCATGAAATTTGATATTTGAACATTTTTCGAAATTCTCTCGAGAAAATTCATGTTGTATTAGAATTCGACAGGAATAACGTCATTACCAATCTACATTTATGTTGGTATGTCGCTAATTCTTCTCAGAATGAGAAATGTTTCAGACAAAAGTTGTATAGAAAATGAAAACATATTTTATGTTCGATGAATTCTTTTTCGAAAATGTTGCCCTTTATGAGATAGTGTGGAAAAATATGTTAGAGACAGACAGACAGATAGACCACAGGTGACATAACACGACGCAGAAAAGACAAGTACACACACACACACACACCACACACACACACACATACACACACACCACATACACACACAAACACACAACACACACACGCACACTCACACACACGCACACCACACACTCACACACCACACACACACATACACACACATCCACACACCACACAAACACACACACACCACACACTCACACACACCACACACTCACACACACCACACACACACACACACCCACACACCACACAAACACGCACACAGACACCACACACTCACACACACACACACACACACACACACACGCACGCACACACACACACACAATATGTAACAATTTTTGCTTTTCCACTGCTACGACGGTTGTACAAAGGCGCCTGTAAGTTGCTGTGTACGTACAGTACAGTACATTGCATGTCATGTGCGTTGTCCATTGTATCAGCCTTGGACAGTGGACAGTGTCTAACGTAATGTATGGACACAGGTGACTTCACTATAGTGTCTTTGTTTGTTTGTTGGTAAAGTTGTGCGTGTGTTCCCGTTTGAAGACTGAATAAACGTACATTGGTCTGTACTGAAGAGTGGCGTAGAACCGACCCACGAATCGAATGTACCGTAGATAGCGGCCATTGTTCAGCACATTTGTGGCATGACGAATCAACTACTTTCATTCTTTCTAACCCTAAAGAATCAGAACTGTGCTGTGCTGTCAGAGGTCTGGGTGTGGCGATCTGGTGGTCACTGTTGTGCGGTTGGCGTCTATAGTGGTACGTGCCCAGCAGCTTTCCGGCACTGAGGGCTCCATAATCCTTCTTGACCATTAATTTCTGGTTCTCGTATCACCCAAAGAGAATGGCCATGGCCAGCTGGCATTCCATCACGATATTCAAATTGAAGTCATGCATGGAATAACGAACCAAGCATGAAGGATGCGTCCGAATTGCACAGTGCTGCCACCACAGGATCGTCACAGTATAGCAGGTGTTCCGCCAGGCTTACCACTGACAGCTGGACACGTATTTATGTGTTTCGTGCGGATTTACAGTAGATAGACATTCTTTTCCTATACATCATTAAGTGATTTGGTTTTCCTAATGGAAATCTGTGTTCTCTGTGAGGTAGAAATTGGAGCTTTATTTCAATCTGTAGGCCATGCCTTAACTCGGACAGTCGCTGACCTCTCACCGCGGAGACCTGAGTTCAATTCCCGGCCAGTGCAGACGAGAGATGTGGGCAGAGTGGTACGGGGACACGTTATTGTTACCAGATGGACAAACGGACGAAGCCTCAGAATCTTCCACAAAGCGAAACGCTCTGACGAAAATCGTGGAGCGTCGGACAGAAAACTACTTTGATGTGTGTAGTGTTGAAAGGCCTGACAGTGGGACACCACGAATGTCGCCAGCGCTTGTGGTGTTATTTTACGACGCTGTTTCAAATGATCTCGTGCACAGTGGTTTGTTGGCATTAATAAATTGGGCTAGGTGTAAGGGGCAACCGTAGTTTAATATGTTAAGGTACTGTTTACACGCGAATGCGGGTGGGGCGTGACTGAATACAATCGCGCCAAGAACTTCTTCTGGCCGACCTCACCCTTATTTATTTTTTTGTGGGTGAACAAATTAGAGATGTTTGTTCAGGCGTGTAGCAGTATTTTGGTCGGAAAATCTGATTGATAATTTTCGTGGCACAGGCGCAGGTGGGAGGATAAGATTAGAATGTGTCTTAGGGAAATAAAAGAGGGATGGTGGCCTGGAATCTGGCCGTGGCGATCTCTCCTGACATGTTGTTGGAACCTGGAGCCTCGTGGAAGACGAGAGTATCTTGCCCATGTGAGCCACTTTTTGCGTCTGAAGGAGGGTTCTGCCCCATGGAGTGTTCCGCGGAGATTAAGGTGATAGGAGCATTGAAGTGACTGCAAAACCCACGTAGTGGTGATAGTAAGAAAGAGTACACCCTATTCGTTTCTAAGTTACGCTTGATTTTCCCTTCCTCCCCTCCGTAACAGGTGCTGCTCATTTGTGTTCTTTGGTTTTTGTTGATTGCTCATTCCTTTTCGTCGCTGCCTGCATTAGCTGCAGAATGTGGCAGCGACCCTCTCGCCACAATAGGTTGTCATGGTGGTGTCTTCAGGTATCCGGAGTTCACCGTTTATGACTCCTAGCTCTCCCACTCAGATGCTTCCAGAGTCCTTCGGCACGGTCGTTTACGCCTTAAAATCGGGGAATTTTTTCCAGGTTTGCTGCTCTAGACCCGCCCGCCGTGTTCCGTTCAGACAGGTACAGTCCACCTCTGGTCGGCTGTATTTATATTTATTCACTACGCACGGGCGGTCTGGTGTGCAGAGAAGTGACCGGCTTGCGCCCCAAGCTGGGCGATTGCACACGGGGTTGGTGAGGACCACTGCGGGGTCAACCGCATACATAGGTTGTCATCGTCATCGTTATCATCATCATCCACGTATCTCGCCTCACAGCAGTTCAGCCGGTTCTCAAAAGACCAATCACTTGCTATTCACTGTCCTGCCAACTGTACGGAATGCATTAAGTATTGCTGCTATCTGCATTGCAACATGCAGAGCGGCGCGGAGATCGAGCGGTTTTATACATAACCCAACCCAGCTCAGCAGTCGTTTCGCGTGTCTTAATCTCAGGGAATCTGAGTGTTCTAAGTGGCAAATCGGGAATAAATAACTGTACACCATAAAATATTCTTCGTATTATGTCACCAAATTATCACAGTTTACAGCTGTTTGCGTGTGTGTGGAGGCGCCGTTGAAAATCTGTGCACTGTTAGCCTCGGTGTAATTTAAACACGGCTTAACACATCGTGGGTAGAAAGCAACAGACTACTCGCTTACGTTAGGGTTTCAGACTCGCACCGTTCAAATCCATCCCTCCGTTTATATTCTTACTCTTCTCAACTGGCTAACTGTTAAATTCCACCACCTCCTAACAGAATCAACAGTCAAAATTTGAAATACTTTGTTTCTGTTGGCTCACTCACGTAAAGCTGTTCCCTCGTCGCAACTAGCACAATCTCCTCGCGTCTTACAGGTCTCTCTCTCTCGCTCTGCCTGTCTATCCCTCTAAGCTGCTATACAAATCTGTTACTCTCGCCATTCCACCCAAACTAAAATTACTAGTTAATAAGACAAATCCATCCAGTCTATCAAATGTATCATTTTAACACCTCATGAAACTTTAACGGTTATAAATATTTCATGTAATTTGTTTGGAATAATGTATTATTATTATTATTATTATCATCATCATCATCTCCTGTATGCAGGGTATTTATACTTATGTTCCAGAGACAAACTATGTCCCTAGAGAATACAGTGTTGCAGCTATTCTGTTGTTACTATTCATAGTGCTTATATCGTTAGCTCCAGTGTTGAATCTATTTTATTATTATTATTATTATTATTACTATTACTATTATTCCATCGGTCGTGTCGTCACTCATGAGTATATTCATCAGCAGACGCAGTTGTCACTGTGGCCATGCAAGGCCCCCCCTCTCCCGCTCGCACCAGTATGTCTAGTTGAGTAGCGAGAGAAGCTGGAGAAACGGATAATAGACACGGCGCAGTTTTCACTTCCATCACAATCGATCCGGGTTTCAGGACGGTTGGGGGGTGTATTTCCCACGGCACAGCCCTGCTGGTGTCACACCTAAACAGCAGTCGTGTCGCAGTATTACGTTTAAGCCCCATGTCTCGGTTGTGTGGCTATCGTCATTAGGTTTAACAGAGCAGCCAATGTACGTATAGCGTAACATTGAGGCGCGTTCTTGTAACCATTGTTGTAGTGGGAAATATTACGTATTCTGAGTGTGAGTTTGTAGCTGTAGTTATCCAGCATGCAATGCGCATGTGCCATATTGCCATCCGTAGCCTGCCCGGTTCTACAATATTTTTCCACATTACCTTATAAAAGGCAAGATTTTCGAAAAAGGTTATGAACACAAAATGTGTGTCTTCAGTTTCTCTACAACTTTTATCTATAACATTTCTCATTCTAAGGAGAATTCAGTGAGATGTCGTAGTGCTAAGTACCGGTACTCCTTTCAGATTTTAATTAAGCTTGGATTTTCTCGACGAATCCTTTAAAAATAATCAAATATCAAATTTGATGAAAATCCGTCCCGTAGGAGCCGAGTTGATCCATGCGGAGGGACGGACAGACTGACGGATACGACGAAGCTAGTAGTCGCTTTTCGCAATTTTTCGAACCACCCTGCTGTTATCTGGTGGGGCTGTCATAGCAGGCGCAAGTAACTGCGTGGCGGAGTGAAGAGCATCACATCACGTGATTTCTGATGTATATGGGGAAGGACCAAACTGGCAGTAGAAAGCTGAAGAACTGCATCTTGTGTGGTCACCTGCACGACACTTCCACGTCTTGTGTTGCGTCAGGTTGTGAAACTTTTGACGCGTTCGATGGGTTGCAGATTGAAGAATTCGACCAGCATGGCCGCAATCGTGGCTTTTGTGTTCTTGAGTGTTCTCATTTCTGCAGTCAGAAGTCGGGATAGTGCCTGTCGGCCACGACCACTTTCACATCTTTCCAGATGTTATAATCAGATAGCGCTGTGTATTCTGATTTTCTGTAACAGAGGGTTGCACAAAGTTCAGCACATTATAGGACGCCCTTGCCAATTCCAGGCGCCAGAAGGTGAAATCAAGGAAGCTCGATAAGGAGGGCCACAAATATTGGGCGCCATAGTTCAAAATTAATGGACTGGGCGACCTGGCGCCAGGGATTTGTGCACCCCTGTTGTAAGTAGGAATATTGCTGTCACCAGTGCAGGAGTGTACAAAGTCCGGGCGACGAAGTTTTGTTCGATGGCCCCAGATATTTTCAGTTTAATTATTACTTTACACACAGAAATGTGCATCGGTTCATATGGACCGGGCAGGAAGTGCGGGTAACTGTGAGGTTCACAGGGCACTGCAGTATCTATCCATCTATCTGTCTGTCTGTCTATCTGTCCGTCAGTCTTTCTGTCCGTCTGTCTTTCTGTCCGTCCGTCTGTTCGTCCACCTACCTACCTATCAATATGTCTGTCCGTCCGTCTATCCGTATGTCTGCCTGCCTGTCTGCCCCTCCGCCCCGTCAGTCTCTCCATCCGCCCGCCCGTCTTTCCGTTTGTCCTTCTGTTTCTGTGTGTATCTCTCTCTCTCTCTCTCTGTCTGTCTGTCTTTTTCACCCCTCCGCCTGTACGTGTCCGTCCGTTCGCCCACCTCGATCAATCGATACGTGTCTATCAAAAACGCAATCGCTGTTTTCATGTCTCTCTCATCATGTAGCCTCACGACCGGTCCGTAGGCCTATTCCCTTCCACACACTGCTCCAGAGTGCGATATAGCGCTCCCTCTTTCAACTTCCGATATCTTCTCCGGCTACACAACTGGACGTTTTTGCCTGCTCGTGCCCGTCAAATCACGTGTTGCTGTGCCACAATTTCGCTTGCGATACAATTTGCTGTTACTAACGGCACGCCCCAAAGAGCATTCCAATTCCGCCAGTCTTAGCCTTTCCTCTCCCAGCAGTTTCTGTACCTGGTGCCCACTTTAACGTCAGTGCGTTTTGCCGACAGTGTGTGTGTGTGTGTGTGTGTGGTGCGTGGTGTGTGTGTGTGTGTGTGTGTGGGGTGTGCGTGGTGTGTGTGTGATGTGGGTGTGCGTGTGTGATGTGGGTGTGTGTGTGGTGTGTGTGTGTCGGTTTCTTTCGGCTGTCATTAATGTTCAAGCGAAAAGGGTGAATCATTTCTGGCTCCAAGGACTGGATACCGTAAGGTGCGTTCAGCGACATGAAGTTGTGTTTATGTCTGCCTTTCGTAGAAAATTAGTATGAAATGCTCTGTTATTATTGCAGCGTTGGGTTTACAGCTGTTAACGGCCAAAGAGCGACTTGTCGGTCACTTGCAATATCTATTTTTTTTTTACACGAAGCAAAGAAGTGGGTTTATTGTGTCTTGCTACGGAACGTCACTGTCACTGCAGTGATACATACATGTACATGTACTTTAGAACAGATTTTGTACGAGCGTTGAAACAGCGAAGAAGTGCTGTTGAGCTTCGTCATCAAATGAACGTTGCCACATTTCAGTTTGTCTTGCTAAATTAGCAGCAAAACAAGACAAGCCCGTATTTAAATGTGATGTAACTAAGTCAGTCACAGGCTTGTTCAGCTCTTACATTTTTTATGGGAAAAAACTGTACCAGCTGTTCTGCCTGCCGTTCACCATCGTCCTGCCGCTGTCAGCTATTTTCACTACCGCAAGAATTTCGTCATTCCAACTAGAATGCTCATCCTTTCCAGTGAACTCGCCATTGTCCCTAGTCTTGACGTATTGCGCGTCTTAACACCGTATTTGAGCAGCGTGTTTTTTAATACCTCGTATTATCTTCCAGGTCTCATGCAGAACTCTCGAAACAAAAGACTTTTATGCGTGTTTTTCGTGTGTTTCCTTTTTGTCCCGGGCTGTCACCGTAACAGTGCCGGCCAAAGTTCCTGTCGTGGAATTTATTACACGCGTTCGCGAAATTGGCGGAAAGCGACTGTCAGCTTCTTCATGTCTGTCTGTCTGTCCGCCCGTTCGTCCGTATGGAACTGGGCTCCGTTTGGACGAATTGGAATGAAATTTGACATTTGAGTAAAATGTTAAAGGTAAAGGTAAAAGGTCCCTTTACACATCCTGGACAGGCCCAGACGGTTTCAGGATGTTAAGGCTCCCATATTTCGTGACAACGGCACGGGATGGTGGTAGGTTGTCAGCCTTACGCACCGGCCGCCTTTACCCCTAGGAAATACTTCTAGTACTCATTTCTGTTAAGAGGTTGAGTCCACCTCAGGGCCATAGTGCGGTCGGAAGGATTTTGTGTCGATAAAAAATCCACTGACATCACACGGGGTCGAACCAGCGACCTTCCTATTTGTAGCACAGCACCTTAACCACTCTGCTACCGCGGTTCCCCTGATATTTGAGCAATTTTGAAAAATTTATAGAGAAATTGTAGTTTCATTACAATGTAGCAAGCATGCCGGTACATCACATGAAGACCGAAATACATTTTCTGATCGTTTCTCGCTTAGTTATTTTTAGAATGAGAAATGTTTCAGACTAAAGCTGTAGATAAAATCAAAACACAAATTTTACCTTCCAGTGACATTTTTCCGAGGCTCTTGCCGTTTATAAGATGTTGTGGGAAAATATTGCAGAGTGGGGCAGGCCACAGATGGCAGTATGTAGCGTGCGGATTGCATGCCGGATAAGTAAGTCTACTTACACTCACATTCAGAATATGTAATAATTATTGACTTTCCGCTGCAACAATGGTTACGCGAACGCGCCACATACATTGCGTGTCTTGTCTATTATTCTCTTCTCAGAAATTGGATGCACGTTTATTAGTCGGTTTAAGCTTTTCTGCCATATTGTTCAGTGTATTTGATTCTGCAGTAAATGTGATATTACACGAACACCAGTCCATGTTTAATGCAAATAGATCCTTGTTTAATTGCGGATTGCGCGACCTATGTCGGCCTGTATTGTTCACAGGTCGTGTATATTGGTTACTGTAGTGTAATGGCTGCAGCCGATCGGCCGTGGCGACATTGTGTAGATCGTGAAATGAGAGAGAAAACCAACAAGATGCAACAGATGTTTATTTTTAACAATATCTCAACATGTTTCGGGCATCATTATGCCCATCTTCAGGAGAACAAGACATTACTGCATGCAGCACACCACATGCAGTAATATCTTGTTCTCCTGAAGATGGGCATAATGATGCCCGAAACATGTTGAGATATTGTTAAAAATAAACATCTGTTGCATCTTGTTGGTTTTCTCTCTCATTTCACAATTTGCTCACGATGCACGGT
>Ga0131853_10010083_pt1 | contig 17289 bp, 9 predicted proteins | sample TergutLab28metaG_FD_92764 | JGI IMG/M metagenome (GOLD analysis project Ga0131853, IMG submission 92764) | Labiotermes labralis P1 segment gut microbial communities from Petit-Saut dam, French Guiana - Lab288 P1 (version 2) (version 2) | ecosystem: Host-associated > Arthropoda: Insects >... | reverse complement strand
TCAGTATAATCTTAGCAATTGACCAACTTAATGCACAAATTCTTGTTTTATAATAAGTTTATTATATTCCTCTACATGTTTCGAGCACTGTTGTGCTCATCATCAGGAGGTCAAATTGTATTAGACAGCATCTAGTATCATCACACTCTGTAGGTGGCCGTTCGCGCCATCTACAGAGCGTTATGATACCAGATGCCGTATAATACAATTTGACCTCCTGATGATGAGCACAACAGTGCTCGAAACATGTAGAGGGATATAATAAACTTATTATAAAAAATAATTTGTGCATTAAGTTGGTCAATTGCTAAGATTATTCTGTTCATTTGTTCCTGTTGGTTGTAATTACAACACTTTTCTCCTGTATGTGAAGGTTAGTAGAGGCTGTAGTTTACTGGATGATGCCTCTTAGATCGGCGTTTTGCAGAGACCGGAAAATCGTTGTTTTGCGATCTTAAAAATTCTGTAAAAAAAATGCATTTGCCCTGTGCGTTGAAGAAGAAATTTTGTTCTTGTATGCGATTTATTCCTGTCGCAGTGAGACCTTTAAAACAGAAACACAAGTTTGAAATGTAGACCTAAACAGCATCATACTATGTATACATAGAACTAGGTACGTGTATATGCATATGTTCAAAGGCCTACGTAAGTACAAACATAGAACCGGTGCGTAGCTTACGTATATTATATGGTGTCTGTGGGATGTCACGTACATACCTAGGTTTACGTATGATGCTAGACGCATTTGTAAAGTTATACTCCGGAGGGGCCGTGTTTCTACTCAGTCCTGCAGGAAAGTGTTTGGATAATAGCTTAAAAGAAGTGACAGACTCATTTTATCATATTATTCGCAACTATGCAGCTCTTGTACGCCTTGTAACATATGCAGCAGGTAATACCACGTTGAATAACTAAGACACTAATACACTTTTATTTTCACATCGTCAATTAAAGTGCGAGAGTGAGTGACTAGGGCAGCTACGCCAGATGGCAGGTATCGTTATGAAGCAGGCTACTTAGACTGCCCGTTGTGAAGAGGAACCTGTTTAGTCGACTTTGGTGCGTAGGTGATCTCACACATCAGTCTAGTGATGTGGCATGTAGGAACGGATCCGTCGTTAGGAAGTACGCTACGCCGTGGGTTCGCGCGTGAATGTTATGTTAACCTCATCATTTGGCGCAGCCGTTTCTACACTCAACATATGTATAGTGTTTTGTTTTCGGGGTTCAACGAGACCGAAAATCGACAGCTGAAGTTACACTAGACACAGGTCTGCCACGAAGCTTAAGTATACTCGCAGTGCAGGTCGAACCAAGGATTTGTTTGGCGTTAGGTGAGACCCAAATTGTGAACTCCCAGTTGCATCCGGCGCGTATCGCACGTCTGAACTGGCGGGAACAGCTTGCGTTCTGACTCCTGTCGCCCACCGTCTTAACGGGAAAATTAAATGTTTTAACTGGATATTCTTTTCGTGGCCGGTGTTATTATAATGGAGTCCTGGTTTGAGCAGAAATATCAGCGCACAAAGAGTTAAGACAGGAGAGGTATTCTTGTGTCAGAAAACTGAGCAACGAACTAATTAACTTTAAATTCTTATATATCAGTAATTAACAAACCAGCCAAACGTGCAGTTATTCATTGAGTGGTATATAACGTTATAAGTAAGTAATTAGTGATGAAATCACTAAGTAAGAAAATAGTTAACTAATTAGGTATGCAAATAAGTATGTAAGTAAGTAATTGGAAGGGTAAATAAACAAGTAACTAATTAGCTCACTAAAGTGAGTAAATAATAGAATAATTAACTAATTAGACACGTGAACAACAATCTGCTCAGGCGATCGGGGTCCATATCCGCTATGTTAAGGACAGAGTATGCATTGGCTTTTAGTTCGGTCATGACGGACTCAGTTCGTTACTCGCTGTGGAAGCTTCCAACTTCAAGTAATTTATGTTGCCGACAGTAGTGGCCGCGCGGTCTCAGTACTCGGTACTCATTTGTTGGCCGTGTATCAGCTCAGGGGTTAGAAACTGGCTTATTACTTTTGGAGACCTGGGTTCTCTTCCATAGCGGTAAATGTGTGATTTGTCGTGCAGAAAGTTTCGCTTGGTTACGACTTCGATATTCCCAAGCTGACGGCGAGGAATCATGGTTCGATTCCTGGCAAGGCAAAGATAATTTTTTTCCTTCCATAACTTTGAGACCGGCTCTGGGCCCAACCCAAGCTTGTGGTCAGTGGGTACCGAGGACTCTTACCGGCGATAAAGATGCTGGGGCATGCAGATGCCCACACACCTCCATCTAATATGGAAGTTAAGAATAAGTGGATTTACATATCCGTACGCGCCTTCAGGGCGTGCACGTTTACCGTTTCGTTTACCTTGGTTTTCCGCAGTCAGTAATAATTCCACCGTTGATCCACATTCTTTAATCATGAGAGGGATGCGCACTGAGCCACTTACAGTTACCATTATAGGACACATGGTCTTGCCTTACCCCAACACTGAATATGTATGTATAGCATTATATATTTTACCGCTACCATACACGAATTGTTGGTCTAAATCCCGCTTGGAGTATGGTGTATGTCTATTCTTCTTTTTGTTTCGCTTGTCCTGTATACATAGCTGAGCCAATCCAAAGCTTAAAGATCCCTGTCAGTTGTCTTTGGGATCCATAGTCTGACCAGTTCAGTCCGAACTGAAAGAAGTCAGCGAACGCAAATAGTAAAAATCAGAAGAAGAAGGAAAAGAAAATGTTTTAATAATCAGCAAACCAACCAGTTTCCGTAAGCAAGCTCCGAAACTATCTCATGAACCTGAGTGGCTGCTGGATAGGTGGCTGGGTTTCAATTCCCTCAACGTCAGGGTCATTTCTGTCTTGCACCCGTCTGGAACCCACCCAACCGCCTAGCTCTGTGCGTTTGACTTCTACTCTACATCTTATGCCAGATTAAGAAAGCGTGAGGTTTTTATATTATTGCGCCGGTACACATTTGTGGTATGATATTTGAGCACAAGGATGAATTTAATGTTGTCCATTACTTAAGTAGTAAGTACATACCTGATAGGTTGATCGTAAGCAGTAAAGTTAACATCTAAATAAATATCCTCCTCCATAATGTTTAAAGGAACTTTTCGTAGCAACTTGTTTTGTTTCTTCTGCTTGTGAAGCGGTGGAGGTGCTTCGGATGGTGAGGCGAGAGGTGTCATGAGCGCTACACTTCAGTAGCCTGAGGCGGGGTGAAGCTAATGTGCAGTCAAGAGAGGGAGGGGGAGGGGAGTGAGGGAGGTGCGTTGTAGAACTAGTAATTATAACTTTCCTTTAATGCACTAGATATTCTGTCACTCAATTCCTCCCCTTTCGGCTCCCAAGTGACTCCACCCCATACTCTGCATATAACCTCCCCTCTCTTCCTTCTCCAGTATTTCCTTCTCCCACTTACTTGCTAACCCTTTATCATGTACTATTCCCGGCGTTTACTGACATCTGTCTTCGGCTTCTGCAGACTGTCTTTGTGAATTTACATGCACACGGAACGTGTATTTGTTTGTATGTCTTTTGACAGCGCTGTCGTAGTTTAGACTATATAGCAATGAATGTTAAAACGATCAGTGAATAATGAATTGGAAAGGACATGAAATGGGGAAAAGGTCAAGTTTACCCTATTACCTGTCATGAAGGCACAGACGGTACCCATTGCATAGGAGGCTGGATGGGCCCCAGGGACGGTCTGAACGGATGCGGAAAATCTCGCCCCCACCAGGATTCGGTCCCCGGACCGTCCAGCCCGTAGCCTGTCGCCATACCCACTACGCTACCCGGCCCATGAAATGAAGCAATTTTGACCTAATTTAAAGCGGTGTGCCGGCTTTTTTCTTGAGGTAATGGGGGAAACCATGCACAACTTCAGTATATATAGCCGCTCTCCAGACCAAAATTTTGTACTGGCACATCCCGGGTACAAAGCAGGACTGCAAACCATTACACCACAATATTCGGTCACACGGAAAGCTAAACCTAACATCATGTAGTCCGTATAAAAGCTGTTTTTGTTATGCATATGCATTGAACAGTGGCATAAAGATATGCATACTCGTACAATATGTACGAGATTTGAGTTTCTCATTGCGGTTTTCTTGAATATTAAAATCTTCTGAAATATGATGCCGTGTCGACTGGTAAATAAAGTTACAGTCGGCATGGTGTAACTGAATTTACCGACAATACAATAACTAACGTCACACAGCAGGCTCCATTTTTAGAAGCTGATATTTATTCAGATTGCCGAGATGTTCCACGCATTGATGGTAGCCGATATGACGTAACCGTGTTCACAAGGATCCGCCACTGGACCCTATTCGGCGCAAGCTGGATCCAGCACAAACCCCCACATTCTGTATTTTAAGATAATTGTTAATTTTTTCCCTCTGAGCACGAAAGTTAAAAATAGCTTTGCCTATCTGACCCAGATGAGTAGGCCTATTATTTTAGCCTTAAAACGAGGACTTATCCTGTCGTGTTTTGTTTACTATTTATTTTTATGAATTTTGTGTCCACAATCTTCCAGACCGGCTCTGGAGTCCACCCATCCTACTCTTCAATGGGTATCGGGGCTTTTTTCCGGGTTGAAGCGACCGGGGGGCAATGTTGACCATACTCCTTTATTTGGCGCCGAGATTAAGAATGAGTGGAGCTGTACCTCTACTTCCGCTATGTGCCTTTTTGGCCTGGACAGTGACAACTTTATTGTATCATCTTTATTAAATTTATAGCACTAGGCGGTGAACAAAATCCGAAAATAAATAATCCTAAATGAACTGACCTAGTTCGGGGTATTGTGAACTGTGTGAGCTGAGGAGTGTAATAAGCCCTCTTGTTCCACCAATGGAGGAAGATTTCTTTGACCCGCTGAAAGGCCATCAGTTTCTGAAGAATTACTTTGTTCTCTGGAGTTACTTACTTGCTGCTAACTAGAATTTGAGAACTGACGCGAACCATCATTTGACAGACTTCGTTCTGCAGTAGCCAGTTTCAGTGCGCACTTCAAGGCTGGCAAGTTGTATTGCATCAGTGCTGCCAATGGCGAGCTTGTATATGGGCAAAATTATAAGGTAGAACGGATTAAGCAAACGTATTGACACGCAGGGACTAAACATGAAAGGTAAGTACATGCGTACAATCATAGAAGGAGTAATTGTAGTGTCAGAATCTGTCTCATTAGTTATGCACGTTGTTCATCATACGAAGGCGCAGTCCTCCGGCTCAAACAGCAGTGAAAGAATGAAACACTGGACACAATCCAGCACGAAGGTCCATTTGTTTATTCTGTACAAGTGGTTTTGATACTTATAATTCTGTTTTAAACATTAATGGTAGTTCTGTATAGGACCTAGGGTATAACATAATAAGCATGCTGATATATGTTCATAAGTCAATATTGTGTTTTGCTGGGGTGTGTGTGAAATGTATTGGCGTCTGTATATGCAAATGTAGAGACGAGTAGTTAGTTAGGCCTGTTCACGTCATGCCACAAAAATGCAGGACAAAATCTCAATAAAAATATTAAATAAACTGCTAGATTCCAGGTTCGCACAACAGTGTGGTTGAAAATTCAGGTCATGTAGGATGTGAGGCTGTGTAAGTGGGTTAGTCGATTTCGACGTTTCGAAGTATCATGGCGATTATTTGAAACGTCGCCAACAACTTACCCTCTGGCACACCATCGAATGCAGAAGATGAACTCTCCTTTAATGTATTGATCGACAATGTGACAAAGTTACAATGTTCTTCAACGGGAGTTTCAAATAAAAGTATCAAATAAGAATTGGACTGAGAAAGAAAATAAAGGCAGATTTAATTCGTGGCTTGTTTGATTACGTTTTTGTCACAATATTCTGTCATCCCATCCCTTGACGGAATACGTTTTTATACATACACAGAACTCCAGCTTTGTGTGATGTGGTGTGTGTGAGAGTGAAACTTGGTCCCTTACACTGAGGAAAGTGTGTACCGATAGGGAAAGAAATTAACAAGCGACTCGAGAAAAAATAAAACGAAGTCTGTAATTTGTTTTCTACCAAATAAATGAGTGCGACTAGATCAAAGAGGTTGAGATGGGTGGGGAATGCAAGATGCATGGAAGCGATGAAAAATTCACCACACAGTTTTATCTTGAACATCTACGCGGAATAGGAAACTTACACAGTCTAGGCGTCGGTGAGAAATGTATGTATCTTATGTTTATTGGGCCGTGCATCATCTTGATAGTTGAATAAAGAGAGACCAACCTGATGTCACTTGCTTTATTATTTCGTTATTTCATGCTCAACATGTTTCGGATATTAATACAGCCATCCTCAGGAGCTTGCGACTTATTTGTTGAGTTATTTCATGGTGCTAGTGCTTCAGCCTGCATACGGATATCACACGACCCCAGCCAAACCAGAACGTAACACCAACACACATCCAACCAGAGCAATACAACCCATGAAATAACTCTACAAATAAGTCGCAAGCTCCTGAGGATGGCTGTATTAACATCCGAAACATGTTGAGCATTAAATAACGAAATAATAAAGCAATTGACATTAAGTTGGTCTCTCTTTATTCAAAAGTATGTATATATGTAAGCAATTGTTGTGCAGGTGTGCACCGAATTCGTCTGGTTCAGGGCTGGATCTGCTGGCGGACTCTTGTGACCGTGGTAACGAAATATCAGGTTATGGACAAGGAGGGAAGTTTACTCTCTGGGAAACTATCTGCTTCTCAAGGAAGACTTAGTTTTATGGAGTTAATTTGCACGGCTGCAAGAAATACAGCACAGTGGTTAACAACTTACTTTTCATTTACGTGTTTTTTTCAGTATATTTTCCTTATGTAGGTGGATGTAACAAGGGTCTAATTTAGGGCTGAGGATTGCCTTCTGAGATATGATACCGTGTTTGCCGGTAAATTGCTACCGACATTTCGATGGAGCTTGCTGCCTCCATCTTCAGTATACAAGTAGCCCATTTCTCTTGGATTATTTTGAGCCTGAAGAAGGAGATGGCAATCTTCTCCGCATTGTCGGTAAATACTCCTATTTATAAATCGAAATGTCCCCTGTACCTCAGAAGACGTTACCTTCATCAACTCCGCTGCGAGAACCTCAAATCTCTCGCAACTTAAAATTTCCTGCACATTCTGCAGAAAAACATAAAATGTTTTGCGTTATCGTGCGCGTATTCTAAGCGGATGTATCCCTAACATGCACTACACGTGATATAGCTGGGCGAATCCGCTTAGTACGGTACGTCTATTAACGTAGGAGACATTGTAGAAACTGTTCGCTAAGAATTTCTGAGCCACCCGGTATTACATTCTTTGAAGAAGTGAGTTTGAGCATGTGAATGTTTATGAGCCGGAGGACAGTATCATGTCGCACGTACCACTTATGAGTCTTACCTCATTAGGAACGGTTTCATCACGCAGTCACGTGTGTAGTACCCATTAGTGGAGAAAAACGGATTCCTTTTGAATGCTTTGCAGAATGATCGCTGTGGGTGCAGGGGAACGGGAAGGGAATCCTCTTGTTTTTGTGACGTTGTAGACAGAGTTTTTAATCAGATGTCCGCGGTCCGCTGCCGATCCGCACGTTATTTAGCGTTATAATTTCATGCTTTAGTGCAGGCGGAACAAATATCTCTAATACCTTTTTTTGTCTCCATTTAGCGCCTAAATAATGTGTTGATACAGTAGAACACTTTGCAATAAATCTCATTTTCATTTTTTTTTTCGTTGTACGCTTCATAGAGACCCTAGAGTGTGAGAGAATTCTGAAAACTAAAAATCATCTAATAAATAATTTAGGAAAGAAAACCTCAAAATAAGAGACCACGTTGTAGAACTAGTGGTGGATGACGTATATCTAATATTAAAATATGGTTTGAAGGAAAGCGATGTGAAAGTGCGAAATATGAATTGGGTGTACTGCGGTTTTGTGCACTGATATTTAAGTTGTAATTTGTTCATGGCGCTGCCATTACTTCAGACTGTTTGACGCCATATGATGCAACAGCTGTGAACGTGGAAGGAAGAGACCCTGGTTATTGAAGGTACTGTCCTACCATTTCACAAGGAACTAACTAAAGAAAACATGAGAGACCAGTCAAGATATTCGGCCGAGATTTGAAACCGAAACGTCGTAAATACAAATGAGAACCGTTATCGAATAACTCGTTTTTATTTTGATTGTCTTTATACTGTAATGAACCCACTGTTTTCGTAAAAACAGAGGTCCCTTGACCTGCTTAGCAATTATAAGCCATTCTAGTAATAATTAACTCCGCTGCAGACTCCTTTCTGAAAAGCTAACAGATCCTCAGCTAGTCACGAAATTCCCCGTATTTTGTGGAACCTGGAGTTTCATTGCCGCCTTTACAAGAACCTGCCACCCGTCCCTGTCGTGAGCCAGATCAACCCAGTCCATACCCCCTATTCCACTTCATGAAAATCCATTTTAATATTATTCCCCAATCTTCCAAGTGGTCTGTTTCCCTCGGATTTCCCCACCAAAACCCTGTATGCACGTTTCCTCTCCCTATAGGTGCTACATGTCGCGCCTACCTCATTCTTTTTGAGTGGATCACCTGAATAATATATGATGATTACAGATCATAATGCTCCTCCTTATGTGGTCTTATCCACTCCAGCAATAACGTGCCCCATATAGACTGGTGTTTGGTAACTGCAGTGCATGATGTATTTCCATGCAGGTTTGACGCTCAACGTTCTTTCCTCGCATTTGACTGTGACGTCAATATGACAACATCCATTTACAGAGCTGTCAGAGTTTATGTCTTGTCGTCAAGTACAACAGGCCCGGTTAATATTCAGAGCTGAGTGTGGTTCACAATGAACGCGCGTTTCATTTCAGTGCATCGCGATATCTCGGGGGACAAACCAGTCAATCACATTCAGCCGTCTCACGCTGAAGCCAGCCGTCGCACCATTTGTTGGAGTCTCCAAATGGGTTTTGACTTGGTTAATTCTAGTCATACCGGATTTGAGGCATGCTTTGCACAAAGGGCATAAAAGATAGGGCTACTGAAGGGCTAATGTTCACCGCAAGTACATGGCACACAATCATGAACTATTTTCCTCCGCATTTCGTTAAAAATCCGTCTTATCGAAATTGTTTGAACCAACTGTTGTAGATTTTAATTATCCTTCTATTCGATATCACGTGTCAAGTTTATGTAGAATGAACCATAACTTTTCTGTGATCCCAGAATTAGAATTTTAACCCGTTCAGTCCCTATTATTTTCTGTTATTGTCCAGAATACTCTGCTGTATAAAAGAAGTTTTAGTGTTTTGTGACGCAGTTTTACTTAAACGCCCCTATCACTTTCAACAATTTTAATTTTCAGTTTATTTGTACTTTCGGACGTTTCATGGAATTAGGTTCATTTATTCTTATTCCTTCAAGAGACAGCGTTTGCAAAGTTCATACCCTGCTTCAGTGTTCACTAATTTTACATTTCGCTCACAGCTGTCATTTTATTCCCCCTTGATGCTCAGTGTAAATATTAGGCTATTATTTCTTTGCATACCTATAACTGGCCACTGGTTTTTGTAACAGAGTCGGCGTGTCTTTTTGGAGGTAGACACTGAATTTCTCAAGATTATTTAGTTGTGGTTTGCACTTTTAATGTCAGTCAGCTCATAATAACCAAGAACATAACATATAGCCTGCACTGTAATTGATTGCATTACACAGTCATACCTTGAAGTTACGTCGTAGGTGGTACCGATAGCGTTGACATTAATGGGGACAGATTTTCACATAAATGCAATTTTAAAATGGAGGAGGGACCAGTAATATGTTTTGACAATAAAATAATTTATACTTACGAAAGGTTTACGAAAGTATAAAATCTGACAAACAGATTAAGATCAGAAGAAGAGGGACCAGTGAAACCTTAGGCGGGTCACTGGTTCATTCATTCCACTGTCCAACATTACACGTGGTGATGCACGAGCCGTTGAAGGTGACTTGAAGAAATCAAGCACTGAAATCTGGAGAGACAAAGACCAGTCCTTCTTTTTCAAAAGCAACCACCCTCATAATTTCTTGTCTAGTTGTTGCTGCACGCTGCTCGTTCGAATCTTCAAACACCTTGATACCGGCTACGGTAAGTTCAAGCCCATCAGTGCACTTTGAGTCTGTCATGTTCCTCTCCTTAGGCTCAGGCTGAGGCTGAGATTTCTCAGCTGCTTCTTCAGGAGCGTTTTGCTTCCGAATGTCAACATTATCATGGATCGTGAACTCCTTATCATGGGAGTTCAGCAACCCGAATGCATTTTCATCGTCGTCCGTACGAATTAGTGCTCTTGGATGGGGGCAGAAGGTGTAAATGCAGAACGACGTAGGTCGGGGGAATACCGTACCTAAATAATTAAATTAATTTACTGTACGTTTTTTGTTGTGCGATTCTCTGTGATTGTATTTGTTCTCATAAGTTCTGTATGTAATTGCTTTTATTTTGTTTTTGAACTAATAAGACTGTCAATTTGTTCAGAGCTTAATTAAGCAATAGAAGATGGCGACGTGGAGTGGAGATACAGCGCTAAATGCACGTAGTCTAGGTGGACGGTTTTACGCTTTCGCAGCTGCACGGCCGGGATAGAGCCCCATGGAAACTGGGTAGGCTGTCAAGCCAATATGGACGTTGCGGAGAAAAACAGGTTTTTTTTTTTGTTCTTGAGGGGAATCCAACCCCTATACCTCGGTCATTCAGCCCTTAGCTTAGTATCTAATCTATACCGGTCCTATTGCGACTGTCTTACCTTGTCATATTGCAGTTTTGTTCCGAAGAATTAAACACGAAACGTAGAAAGGTGCATTCAAACTGCGTACACTGATATTCCAAAATGCTTGCTTTTCTGACTGGTCTTAGTGTTGATTTAACGCAGAAGCAAATAAGTTGTCTTCGTACTTTTCGTCTTACTGGTGTTGTGCTGTACTCTTGCCAGACGTGTGCCCTAGGATCTGGCAACCTAGAGCAACACAGTTCTAGAAGTTCATGTGTGTGTAAACACTTAAGAAGGAATTAAGGATTACACTACTTTGCTGGAATTTTGTAATACGTGCCATAACGAAAACATTATTTCAAGTAAAAGTTTGTTTTATTAAGCTATATGAGCACATCACATTTATTCCAATTTAAAGCTTCTCCGAATATACATTGCACCTAAATTATTTCATTAACAACTATTTTCTTCGCAAGTGAATACAGTTTATTGAACTTTTTCTAAGCCATTTAAATTGCTGTTGATGTCGACGTGTTGCATGTTTTTTTAAAATTTGTACTGAGATTTTTGGGTGTTGCGTTATAATGAGTGTATGTTCAGACAGTAAGTTCACAATATACCCTATTCCGGTGAATGCAGTGTTATATGTTACGTAGGCTAAAATTTTTACTGTAAACGACTTTTTGAGATGACATTTCTATAAAAGATATGTTTTATTTAACCATTGAAACCAAAATGAACCTAATTTTGCAATAGTTTTGAGCCTTCCGGTACTAAGTATTGTCGAAACACGTTGATGAATTTCATACTCGGAACGCAAGGACTGACAAATATGACCACTTCGTTACAGGCAGTATTCATTTCATGAATTGGAATTGTGAGCCTATTCTGACACAGCCTTAACTTGGGTACAAAGGAAGTCAACGAAGCGTGGGGCCTGGTCCAGTGATCCATTTACCTGAGGACGTCAGCATCCGTGTTCACCGCAGTGTGTACATATGTTGCGGCTGCCAGCCGAACACGGAAAACACATTAGGGCTAGGTGGCAGCAAGCCTTGGGGGTAGAAGATGATGATGGTGGATACATAAGAGAGACGACGAGGATAATGGTGAAAGAATGATAGAAAAAAAGAACGTGGAAAAAAGATTGGTTGTATATGAGGGAGAGAGTTTTGAACTGTGGGGTAAAACTCAGGCGCCGTTTGCAAATACTTATAAGATTTTTTTTTAGTTGTTGTGTATGGGGAAGAGTGGGGGGAGGGGGGGTTGTCTCCTGAAGAATAATGGAGGATGCGACAAAATATGCGTGTATCCAGTTCTGCATGCATGCGGAATGCATATGTATAGAAGTGTCTTTCAGGCAACATAAAAGAAGATCTTTTAAAAATTCCTCGCACAGTAGCGGCTTGTAGTTGTGATATTGTAGGCTAACTGGTTGAAGAGAGCACAGTGCTTGAGCAATGAGAACGACCCTACGCGGGTTGTTTCAACAAGAAGGCCAAGGTTTCGGAGTTGATACTGTTTAATAAAACATATTTGTGTGGTTACTCTAGGTTACAGCTCGAGTTGACTCATAAGACGTAGAAAAAAAATATGTCTTTCTTTTAATGAAATTGATAAAAATACGAAAATACGTGGAAATCTCTGGAAATGTTGTATTTGTTGCCACTTTTTCTTTAAACTCCAGGATTTACGCGTTGGTATCTCGAATTTGAGATCGGTTATCCTTACAGAAAATTTTCTTCATTTTCCTCAGCTTCTCCAAAATAAACTGTACCGCATTTTTTTCATCCTGTTTAACATTTCGTCTTTTATAAATCCTATTTAGCCTATTTAGCGTATTTATTCGTGTTTTACAATAATGTCGCTGTCAGTAGCTCAGCTTATATTGTATCAAATGATAGGACGATTATTTATGAATGAATTGCGTAGGAAGGATATGGAGGCGGTCGAGGCTTAATTTGGGGTACTATCACAGTATTTACCTTCTTGACTGGGGAAACTCACGAAAACCATATCACAATAACAGATATGCAGACTGAGATTTGAACCTGGAATCTTCAAACACGGAGCAAGTGTGATACTGCTACTTTTGTGCATACATGCTACGGTATGATGCTGTGTAATTTGTAGAGTCGGAAGAGCGTCATCAGATAATCCAAGTAACAATAATTTAGGATTAGCCTGAAAGGAATGTAACGCAGTGCGTAAGGATCGTGCTGAGTGTATCGGAGAGCCACCGCTGACTAAGTCGTGCTGTCAATGTACGGATTCCCGAACCTGCACCTAGCATTAGCTGAAGTGCTTACTTTGCTCTGGGCGATATAGCTTAGAAAGGAAACACGTCTATTTCGCACTTCCGCCACTATGAGTTATCCTCATGCGAGACGACGGGTTTCCTGTGGTGGACCGAAGACATTATTCACTTGTCGCCAGAGCACTCCGGAATATCTGTCCCTAGATAGCAAGCGAAGTCATAATAATCTGTTATATCAAGACTCACATGTGTCGCCTCGATAGAGGGCGTTCTTTACATCTTACTACAGGCAAGTCCAACACATTTCAAAACGTGTAAATTTTAAAACACACTCATACGTTGCCAAACAGCGTTCCTACACAGTTGGGTGTTGTTGTTCTATCGTCAGCAGTTGTAATGGCTTCCTGATGGTAGAAATACAAAAATCAGAGTATCTCGTTTTAGAATTATCTTTATACCAATATAAATGTCCTGTCAGACAGAGTCAGTGGTACGGGGTTACAAAATGAAGATATCTTCGTGAGGGGCTTAATTTCGTCGTTGCTAATAATAAAGGTAACGTAAAAGGGAGGAATAAAGGGAAGAGAAACGAAGAAGAAGCAGAAAAAGAAGAAGAAGACGTGAACAGTTACTGGATGACCTTAAGGGAAAGAGAGATACTGGAAATTGAAAGAGGATTCACCAGATTGCGCTTTGTGCAGAACCCGCTTTGAAAGGAGCTATATATCTGTCGCAAGACAGATTAGGCAATGAATAGTAACAAAAAAGAACCGAGATACGGCAGGACGTAACTAACAAGAGAAATTACTACATTTTTCTAGAAGAATACCTGAAAACCGAACCTTCCAACTGCTGTGTAAAAAAACATGAGTGAAACAAATGCTTTATTGTCCAACTAATGCACTCAGTTATATATAAAATTAATTGGAAATAATCTGTCTTCTGAGCTGGAGCCATCAACGAGACTTACTTATTTCTCAAACACTTTCATTTTACTAGTAATTAGGAATACGTTAACTTTTTTTAAAAATAAAGATATTGGAACTACAGGTTTCGTTTTTGTTCTTCGAAATGATATTCACATAATATGATCACGCGGTTTTACATGTTATATGAACGAAAACAACTTAACAAACAGTGGATATCCGGAGGGCTTTAACATTTCTGGAGCCTTCGCTCTTATTTCTATTACACATCCTATTTTTGCTGTACCTGTTACTATTAAATACTCTTGAGTCACTACATATTTCATTTTGCGTGGGATGCGTTATGTTTAGATGGTCAAGTGTTTCTACAGCCTCTCTGGCTGTACCTTATTTCTTGTACTTAGCTCGTAAAGGTCGATATATCCTGTTTATTGTACTTTTCTCGTAAACGGCGAGCTTCCTATTTCTTACATGTTTCTCGTAAACAGGAAGACATCTTTGTCCCCGCACTTACACTTAAACGGTGAGATATTCTGTTTCTTTTTTTTAATGCTCTTTGCACCATGCATTGCAATATAATCGTATAATATAAACCAACAAAATGCATCTTTGTTAAACTAATATTTAAATTTTTTACGATGTTTTCTACATGTTTCGAACCCGAGGGTTCATCTTCAGAATGACGGTTGTACGTACAGGAATTGTTCAATTTTTGTTTACATGCACTGGTATGAGCAGTCTTGTAGGTGCTTATACCACTTTATGTAAACCAAAATTATACCACACTTGTATGTACAACCTTCTTCCTGAAGATGAACCCTCGGGTTCGAAACATGTAGAAGAAATCGTAAAAAATTAAAATATTGTTTTAACAAAGGTGCGTTTTGTTGGTTTATATTATACGATTGTATTCTACTTCCTGCACTTAACTAGTAACGGGCGAGATGTTTATATTGTCATTTGTTTCTTCGGTCGTAGGTTTGTACCTTACAGAAAACACAGTCTCTCACCATTATAAAACCCAATTGTATAATTGTACGTAGGTGTTAATGTAAAGTCTTCGGTTATTTTTTCCTCGATTTGAAGCCAAGTGCGAAAGTTTCGACAGACTTTTTACGAAAATCCGTGTGGTGGGTGTCGTGTTGTTCCATACGTGCAGACATGACAAGGGTCGTAGTAGAAAACGCCCACATGAATGAGGGGTACTTTACATTTGACCACTCTTCAGTTATGATCATATTTCTCTCAGTTCTTTTTAGATTGAGAGATGTTTCAGACAAAAGTTGTAGAGAAAATCAAAACACACACATTGCTTTTTCAATAACATTTTTCGGACAATCGTGCCGTTTATGAGAAAATGTGAAAAAAATATGGTAGAGCCGGACAGGCCACAGATGACAATATAGCGCATGCGCATTGCGTAGTGGATACCTAAGACTAAACACACACATACACACACACACACACACACAATATGTAATACTTATTGCTTTTCCGCTGCAACAGTGGTTGCAAGAACATGCCTCAGTGTTACGTTATAGTACAATGCCTGGCTTGTTAAAAATTTACTTTTCGATACATGTTTGTGAGTTCCTGAAAACTGACAAATACGTGAGTACTAAGAAACCTGTTCCAAGAAGAGGACAATTGTGCAGGGGTAAGCCTCGGTCTGTCACCGGATATTCGCAACATAAATAATGTTTTTTAAATTAATGCCCGAGGTTCACTAGACGAAACGGCTCAAACCGGTGGTTATTATTTATGCTTTTAACTGTCATATGTTTATGATACATGCAATAATTACTGTTAGACGTTGTTTAGTATGATGAACACGCATGTAAGCGTGTTTTTAATGACATAGTAAAACGGATTTAAATTAAGTAATAAATTTAAGTTTTACCGTTTAAGGGAACTTATCATTACCATTAATGTCAGAGTTTATATTCAAGATTGTACCTTATAACGGCTTGTGGGGTTAGTTGGTCGACACGACGATCTAAAAGAAAAACGATGCAGTGGAATGCCTGATAGTTTGGGCCCTTGTTATTTTACAGGCGTTTCTTTCTACCAATAAATTCTCACCTGGACCTAATTAATTCCGACATAATGGAGACCTTGCGGCTTTTAAACGTTGATGGATTTTGTTTCTTTAGTTGCGTATACATTTGTAATGCTTAAAGAGATTCAAATTCATCACCCGTCTGTAGCGATCAGAATGAATGTAAAGGGCCACGCAATTTGTGATGAACCTGGTAGAGATGGAAGTTAATTCGACAAACTGTGACTTATGCTCTTATCACGAAATTTGATACTAAACTTATAATTTGATAAAAATAATGCCTCACTTTTAGAAATGTAGATAATTTGAAACAAAATTAATGTTCGTTGCATTAGGTCGTGTTTATATTTTTTGAATATGCAAGGCAGACCCCTCGATCACAATGGTACAGGCTTACATTTCTCAGGATACGTTTTCTTATAAAACCATTTTGTCGGTAGTTGACAGTCAGTAAGTCCAGGGTGCTCTTCATGCGAAATCACTAATTGTGGAAGGAATAAACAGTAAGACAGTCCGGCATGTTACCCTGTTTGTTAGAAAGTAATATGAAATGTTGCACCCTCTAAACACCTCATTAAAACTGACGACGATTAAGCATATTCGTGCTGTTTGGTGTTCACGTCGGAACGACCTATTTTCCAAGATGTGTAATACACGTTTATTGCAGGCTGTGTTATTGTTTACAGTACACTTAAGGACGTTATCAGTAACACAGATTATTCTGTCATGTGTCGAAGACTGAATGATAGCAAGTTATTGACTTGGGAAATACAGGGTGACCGACGGGAACCGGACGTTTTTGAAATGATCAGTACTCACTTGTTTTTTTTTGAACGAAAAAGCAATTTTATTACAGAAAAATCTTCGTACTTACATGCCATTTGAATTGCATATTATGAATGAAAGATAATATCAGGCAGGTGGTGTCCACTTTCTTGAATGCAGTTTTCAAGCCTTCGCTGAAAATCGGCGTATACGCGTTCCAGTATCTCACGATCAATTGTTGCCAGTTCCTCCCTGATTACCTCCTTCAGATCGGACAAGGTGCGAGGTTTGTGAGTATAGACATATGATTTGAGGTATCCCCACAAAAAAAAGTCACAAGTGGTCAAATCAGGGGACCTTGTGGGCCACGGGATGTCGCCGAAACGTGAAATGACCCTTCCTGGAAACATGCGACGAACCACGTCCATTGACAATCGTGCAGTGTGTGGGGTGGCACCATCCTGTTGAAAATAAACATTTTGCAT
>Ga0131853_10010082_pt1 | contig 17289 bp, 14 predicted proteins | sample TergutLab28metaG_FD_92764 | JGI IMG/M metagenome (GOLD analysis project Ga0131853, IMG submission 92764) | Labiotermes labralis P1 segment gut microbial communities from Petit-Saut dam, French Guiana - Lab288 P1 (version 2) (version 2) | ecosystem: Host-associated > Arthropoda: Insects >... | reverse complement strand
TGGGGGGGGGGGGTGTATTGTTAAACCCAGGAGAGGCTTCATAATGTATATAAATTACCTTAAAAATTCCCGAGTCATAAAAATTTTATCAAAAAAAAAAGGAAATCCATTCCCCTCTCCTTTGTTTTTTTAATTTGTTAAAAATTTTTGAGCTCCGGCCCAATTTCAATATGTCATTTACCTTACTTATCACTTTCTTGATTTAAACCCCACCCCCCCCCCCCCCCCCAGTTCTGTTATTTCTTTCTGCCTCTTATATATAAGTATTCTTTGGGGTACTCTGTTTTCAGGCTCCTCTGTTGTAGTCCCTTCTTGAGAGTTTAATCAGTTTGTGTAGAAATAGTGATTAACCTGTCAGACTTTTTTGCTGTTCCAGTTATGATACTGTATTGTTTTTCTCCTGTCCTTTATTTTGTCCAGCTACTACTTGTTATTTTTCACTGCAGTGCAGTGTGGTAATGCTCTTCCTTTCTTGCCTGAAGATTAAGTAAAAGATAGTGTGTTTCAATTTGTTATCAAGAGGGGGCTGTCGGATAGCTTAGATCTTTGTGGCAGTATTCCCATAAATGCCTTAACACAGGTAGCACATATTGAAGATATTGTGTATGTGATCAACAATATTGTTTTCAATCTTCAGAAGCCCTTGTTCATATTTGGAATATTCACTTTAACTTGTTCATGTTGTTCCAGATCACAGATTATTTCCTTGCTTCTGGAAGTGCCAGGGCATTGTCTACCTCTGTTCAAGTTTCGTGAGCTGTTTGAGAGCCGCTACCTCACGTCCATTAGCATGTCGGACATGCACAAAATGAAAGACGTGTGTCTTATATCGGAGGATTCAACAGGACGGATGGTGATCCTGAATCCTGACCACCGTAACACCCCATCACCAGTCTTCCCAACAGCACAGGTGAATAGTGTGTGTGTGTGTGTGTGTGTTTCTTCTCTGACAGTAATGAAAGATGAATTTAGGGTCTCATATTGACTGCTGTATGTTGTTTAAATGACAAACGGCATGGCTTAGCAGTCAGGCTTAACAACAAGCAGCATTTGTGCCTGCAGAGGTTAGTAATTTTTATTAATAAAACAAACCACGTGGAGGTATCTCATATGTCATACATCACATTACATGAAAATGGAACCGCCATATCTTGAGATGGCTAGATATGTGTGCAGTTTACACAGTTGCTTGAGTGCATGAAAATTCCAAAATTTTGTTGTGAAACTTCCTCCTCTTATTGTAAATGTGGGTGGATTTAAGCATGTGAATGCTTCGGAAACCTATTTTGAAGGCAGTTTAACTCCTATCCATATGATTGTTTTGCTGATCCTTGTCCTCCTCTTCTCCCCCCATCATCTCCTCCTTGAACTCTGCGGTCTGTTCTGGACCTAGGCTTCCAGCAGTGTCCTTCTCTGTTCCTTACAGTCTGTGGCCTCTGTATGCCAGATTCTTATTCCTGTTGTCTTCACATTTTCTTCAACATCATTATCCTCTTTTTCCATGGTCCTCCTCTTCTCCTCATTCCTCCCATTCTGACAGTCACTACCTTGTTGTTGGCAGTCTTTCATTATTCATCCTTCCAAAATGTCCAACCCGTCTTCAAGTGACCTTATAAATTTCTCAATGTCTGGCCATTGTAATATATCATTTTTCTCCTTGTACATTCTTATTCTCCAGCTTTCTTCTTCATTTATGGGACCATAAATTTTTCACACAACTTCCCGCTAATTGCAGTATGTTAATTGTTATAGATTTTTATCTTGATGTTTTGTGATCAAGCCTTGTAAGTGCAGAAACTTGATCGCTTGCATTAAGTCTCATGATATAGCAGTCATTTGTTTAAAAGCTGGCCCATACTTGCATAATTCTATATCATGCACTTTTCTCCATCTTCTGTTATATAATGTCTCTTAAGTCCAAATATCTCTTTGTCAGTCTGTTTTCAGACAACCTGTATTGATGTTCATACTATTGGGTGATAGTCCATGTTTTACATCCATATGAACAATATATTTGCGGTTTTTTTCGTAGGTAGTTGGAAGTTAATTTATGTGATAGACCAGGAAACTATTTGGTGAAATGTTGTGGCAGTGAGTTAACTACAGTTTAATGCTAACCACTGTTATGTTCCACTGAAATTACATTCTACATGATAGTTTTTTAGGAAACTATTTGGTGACATGTTGTGGCAGAGAGTTAACTATGGTTTAATGCTAATCATTGTTATATTCCACTGAAATTACATTTTACATGATAGTTTTGTTATGTGTATTGGCTGTTACTTCATAATTGTTCCCTGTCGTTACAGATATAAGGCTATAACTTGTGCTTGTCTGACATTAGCAAGTAGTTTTGAGGTGTGTCTTCCCTGTTGTGTTGGTTCAGTAACTAAGAATTTTTTGTGTATTACACATACAGTCAAACACAACTATATTTCACCTAGTAGTACAGTGGGAATACAACTACATATTTTGGTCCTATATGTGGGCCATCTTCAGGTTGTGATTTAACTTACAGAGCAGCTTTACAAGATGTGTGGGGTGTTCTTTTAGGGTATTGGGGCTTGGGTGGGGGGAACAAGATCTCTTTGTTTCAGTAGTGGGTACCACAACCTAGGGCTGTTATAAGTGAATTATCATTAGTTGTTTATGTACCCATGTCGAAGTAGGCTACTGTTCTTATGCTAAGGTTATGTTACAGATAGTATCATTAATAATATTGGTGTCAATATGTTTAAAACTAGCATGTTATAATGTTATAGTCCATAAAACTCTAGCAATAATATCATAGTGTCACGTCAGTGTCAGTCAATATTATCGTGTGTTATTTTACATCAAATTTGTTTCTACAGGCTAAGCAATGTTATAACAGAGCAGTGTTTCCACTGGGAGTGCAGTTTTAGCTGAGGTGGGTTTTTATGCGGTGTCCCGCGTTCACGTATTTAGGCGGAATGTGCTCCTACTGTACTACTAGGTGAAATATAGTTGTGTTTGACTGTATGTGTAATACGCAAAAAATTCTTTGTTAGCAAGTTGTTAACTAATCGGAACCGTAGGTTGCTGCAGTGGAAGTCATGCTTGGGTTGATGTTATAACGTCCTCTTTTGATGATGAATGTTTCTGTGTTCGAGTGTGTCTGTCTGTGGCTTTTTAAGTTCTTTTGTTTTTGGACAGAATTTGTTTTTAAAAGATTTTTTGCTGTAGTTTCACCATGCTAATATTAAACATTCAGATCTCTGTGATGTGACACTGTGTTACTGGACTAGACCCTGTAGAGGAAGACACTCCTTTGAAAGATCAGGAAACAGTTTCCCAGCAATACATTGTCACATCACAGAAGACTTGAATGTTCTTAGCTGCACTGTGAGAACCTCAGATATCATGTGCTTCATGACTTAACATAACTGCTTATCCTTCCATGTAGCTAGGCATCTATATGATGTATGTAACATGGGGAAGGCAGTAGCATTTTGAATATAGTTTGGAGACACTAAATGTATGTTTTCTTGTCAGGATGGCCAGTCCATGGAACTTCCATACTGCATTCTCCATTCTCGTAAACCAGGATCAGACAAAGGATGGGCTGAACAGAAAATGGGAGTGTTGCCAAATGTTCGCATCGGTCTTAAAGCATTTGCTGTGCGTATTCACATGCTGCTTCAAACACACAATGGTAGTCTTCCACTACCCAGGTATGGAAACAGCTGATCTTGTTAAATGTTATAAGAATTTTTTTGTGTAGTAGAAAATGTGACATGTAGCATGTGTTTATTAAGAAGCAGATATACAGTACAAGTTGCAGAGGTTAATTTTATGTTTTGAAAATGTATTGAAAGGAATAGAACAAGATGGAATTTGTATTTTAGATAGTAAATTATAGAAGGAGGTGTGAATAGAAAAAGGAATTGCTGTTTCTGGTTCTCTGCAGCTTTTTTGACAGTCTTACTTCTTTAGTTTTTTTTTGTATATTTGTATTCTAAGCCAGAAAACACACGGAAAGAGTACAGTATAATTATATTCATACCAAATGTATCCAAAGTAGCAATGTAAATTCAGGTGGAGGTAAAATGTAGAGAAGCTGGAAATTGAAGTGAAATTTGTAGCTTCTCATTTAAAATTGCCATTATTTTATCGTTGCAAGATACGTTAGCTGGTTTGTAGAAAGTTTGTATGTACAGCTGGAGGGGAAATGGTGGCAAAGCCCTGTCATCTGATTAGTTTATGTAACAGGAGATAGGAATTAGTACTCTACGTATTAGTCATCATGTGTACATTCTTCTGAAATATACTTTGTATATTACAAGTGATGAGATTTCATGTTGTTACCAAATTATTCTTTGAGGTTGTTTTATGAGAGTCATTTAAATTGTTGAACGATTGAGTGGAAGAGTTGAGCACGCCTATGATTATAGTTGGATACATTTGGACTGCTAGAAAACTAACAAACACACAGCCTACACATTTTGCAAATAAAACTAGGTTACTGTAGATACTGGCAGTTGCAATGAACGTCAGATGAGCATCTGCCTTTGCCCTGTGGGAGATTCAGCTACCTGCAACAGGCTCTGAACAATGTGTTACATAATTACATAACTTGCACTTATTACCAGGGACTATTAGAATGATTAATTCTTGAGATGGGCAGAGCCTGTAGCACACATGAGAGAGATGACAAGTTTTTAGTTTTTTAAACTTATGTAATAAACTAACAAATGCACGTGTATACAACATGTGCTTTTGTGATCTTCATCAGGGTAACATTATGAGAGTACTAAGAATACAACAAACTGCCGAATTGTATAAGTGGAACCACTGTGCCCCAAATTCCTGGTATGAACACAGAATGGCAGCTTGTAAACTTTTAAAATCAGATGTTTTGTGATCATATTGAGAATCTGAGGCATTTATTATAACATTGAGTGGTTCCATTTGCATGATTGGGCAGTTTGTTGTATTCTTACTAAACTTGTGATGCTACCCTGATGATGATTTCACGATCGGAACATGTTGTTCTTTAATAATGTGTGATAGAAACATATATTATACATGTGCATTAATTGGTTTTATTACATATGTTTAAATATTCCTCTAATGCACAGATATGGAATATAATAATCTTATGTTTATTGGACCGTGCATCATATTGATAGTTGAATAAAGAGAGACCAACTTGGTGTCACTTGCTTTATTATTTCATTATTTAGTGCTCAACTTATTTCAGATGTTAATACATCCATCCTCAGGAGCTTGCGACTTATTTGTTGAGTTATTTCATGGGTTGTATTGCTCTGTAAGGACAAAGGTTTTTTGCATTAGTGTACTTAAATAACCAAACTTACTCTTGCCTTACGAACAATACTATATGCAATCCCTCCACCGTGAAGGCAAACTCATTCCGGAGCAAAGCCCAGGAGAAACAAACCCCCTATTCCAAACCATCATTAACCCCCAACCCCCACATTCCACATGAACAGACCAGTAGTGCTTCAACCTGCATACGGATACCACACCACCCCAGCCAAACTACAACGTAACACCAACACGCATTGAACCAGAGTAATACAACCCATGAAATAACTCAACAAATAAGACGCAAGCTCCTGAGGATGGATGTATTAACATCCGAAACATGTTGAGCATTAAATAATGAAGTAATAAAGCAAGTGACATCAAGTTGGTCTCTCTTTATTCAACTAAGAATATAATTAGTGTAGTTTTTTTTAAATTATAGATGGGAAGAGACCTCTTAAAAGACAAGACCTGTGCTTAAGTGGGAAGATGATATTAAAATGTGTCTTTAAGAAATGGCATGGGATATGCGGGACTGGATTAAGTTGGTTAAAGGGTAGGAATCCATTGAAGGGCCTTATGGACATTGCAGTCGTTATCATCTTTGGTTTGTGTAAATGTGGGAAATTTCGTGAGTAGCTAAGTGGCTAGTATTTTGTTAAGAAGACTGCTGCATTGTATAAAAATTCATTTTCAGTTTACCACATTGCTATGAAGCACAGTTTGAAACTCTGGCAGTGGATGATACAGGTGTGCCTTTGGAACATCTCGTAAGTTGCCTGCCTGGCATAGATATCTACCAGGGAGTTGGTTGTGTCAAGTATCTGCACTGGCTTAAGAGTATAGGAAATGATGATATACTGCTTGATGGTGAGTTACAGCTGTTGCACTATCTTAATTCAAAGATTTGATGTGAATATTATTAACATTTAACCATATTTGGTACAGAAAAAGGGGAATGAGGTAGTTTGAACTGTATGTGTTAGCATAGTGGTAACATGTGGCTTGCAGTGGGGAGATAACCAATTTGAATCACAATTTGAAGGTTGACTGTCATGGCTGAGGGTTATTTTATGGGTTTTCTGAGCCATTCTGCATGAATGACAAGATCTTAATGCTTGCCTGTCTAGTAATGCTGCTGCTGCTTCTGGCTTGTATCCCATCATGGTGTTTTTTATTATTCATTAGTGGTTTGCTGTTTTTTTTACAGGGATGAGTATCTTGTATTGCATGTCCAAGGAATTGTAAAATTCAGCTGTAGGCGTCACCTAGTAAGAAGGGAATTGCACAGTCATGTAATTTTTAATATATAAATTTAGCTGTATCTAATCAGTTATGAAAGATGTTAAAAATTCTTTGCAAAACATCAGTTGAATATGTTGACTTTGTTGCAGACCCGGTGAAGTGTGTCAGTCCTCCTCTTGCCACTCACCTGGCTCTATTCAGCAGAGAGCTAGTGGATCTACTGAAAACCTCACCACATTGCCAGTTGCCATTCAGCCGATTCATACCTGCGTATCACCACCATTTTGGAAGACAGTGCAGAGTTGCCGATTACGGTTTTACCAAGCTCATAGACCTCATGGAGGCTCTGCCACACATTGTGCAAGTATGACCTATTGTATCAGTTATTTCACTGTTTTAAGTAGGGCAGATCTGTTGTGTATGTTGTGGAATTGCTGCATGAATGTTGTTTTTTCATTTTAAAAATTGCCACGAGACAATAAAAGAATGTGAGAAATTGATGTTTTAGTTAGATACAAATGGAATATAAGTTGCAAAATATTACCTACATTACCTTGTGTTATGAAAGGATGCATTCCATGAGAGCAGTGCACTAAGCAGAAGAAATTATGTTGTTTTGAAGGTACTGTAGCTATGGTGAGTGAACATAGTAGATAAAGTAAGGTGAATATGTAGAATAAAAAATCTCATTGATTTATTATTACATAATATAAAGTATTACTCATTTTTAAGTCAGTGTTAGCCCTATTCAGGAACGTAATTTTGTGTGGATTTAGTTCAGAGGGTTTAGAATTTGACAGTCGATTGTGTATCATAATTATTAAGCTTTCTGAGAATCAGAAAAGAAGTTTGAATTATTGCTGTTCAGAAGTTGAATCTAAATTATTTTCTAATGTCTGTGTACCTCCAAAACTTCCTCGATATGAATGTGACAGAGCATTTGTGTTAGGCAGCGGCATCTAGACATGCACGAGCACTGGGTTAGGAGATATCTCGTTGCTGTACGTAGAAAGGGGAATGAGGCAAGTATGTTAGTTGTCATTGCCTGTTTTTCTTACATTTTGTGTTGTGTTTTATATGCAAGAATCATAGTCGGCTGTGAGCAGTTACAGTGTAAAGAGATAATTTATGTAGAGAACATGAAACAGGCTAGATACATGTAAATAGAGTAAGAGCAATTTCTCAAGCATTTGGAATGCCCCTTTGCATACCATGGAGTTAACCTAAAAATCAGGATGTGCCAGAAGTGTAGCCCATACACAAATTGCAAACAAAGAGAAGTTAATTGTGGGGGGGCACATAAGAAAATGTAAGAGACAGACTGAATAGTTTTTGCCATGGTGAAGTTACAAGTATTGCTTTCATGACACCAAACATTGATGATCAGGGGGAAAAGAGATGGGGCTGCTCCAGATGTTGAGCGTGTACGTTGTAAACGTTAAGAAGAGGATGGGCAGGGGTGTAGCAGTCATTACATGTGCAACCGTACGCACATGCGTACCATGGCTTAATGTGTATGTACATTTCAGAATTGTATAAACTGTGGACACTTTGGGAGTGTAGTAAATATGTGTGTGTGTTCTGTTGTAAACAGCAGTATGTTTTATGTGAATTATACTAATGAGGACAGTCATATAATACAGAAGAAAAACAACAAAGAAAGTATAGAGGGATTACAGGATGTCTCTGTGTTACAGTGTACATACTATTAAAATGTGATGGCTAAGGTTCTGAGAGTCATTTGGTAATGTTTCCATTGTAGTGAAAATTATACACTTACACAATACTTATTTCAATTTGTTAATCATTAGGTTGGAATGTATCAGTATGTAATTTAGAGTTAAAATATTTCATTTTTCATAATTCTTACAGTTGATTTGAATAGTAACCAACATGTAGCCTGCTGTATTTTTGGCAGTGAAAGGTTCAAAACAACTCACGAACTAAGTAAGTGACAGCTTCACATTTCATATTTGATGTAAGGCAAAGGTAGATCACCAGTAATATGTGAAGAGAAGGGAAAAGTGAGAGTAATCACACAGAAATAAATTTGCCTAAATTTAGAAGAGAAGAAACATATACTATATTAAGAAGCTGCAACTAGTCAAATGCAAACTGTCAAGTAAATTTAGTAACCCCTGATCCATGAAATTGTATTGATCAAGAATATACATTGTATTAATGTTTTCGCACCTAGTGTCAACTGAACAGAAGATAAGTAAACATGAATTAACGCATATAATGTGAAGTGAAATAAAAACCAGTGCCTTACCTTCTTCATCTTGTTTTAGATAACTTGAATTTATGGAACATACAATCAGCATAACATAAAACAAAAACTTAGTTTGATAGCGTATATGATCTTAATTGTACATTGAGTGTGAATAGCCAAGAAAAACAGAGATTCGAAGAAGAAGGAAGTGTAAGATAAATTTAATCCTTCAGTGTATCAGTAAAATTATGAGGAATTTACAGTGGGTGTCTGCCGATACAGAGTAACATCTTATTGGCAGGGTGTTCTTCTATTCACACCTATGATCACCAATTTTGGTAGGCGGACATAGGGCCACTTATCATTTAATTTTTTTCAGTAAATGATTCTTTAACTTTCATGACAAAGATTGTGGATTATGGAAATGATAATGGAGTGTGCAAAGATGAAAAACCACATGATTCTTGCTTTTCAGGTAATGGGAGAAGGCAACAAAAGAGTGATAACTCTCTCACATCGCGCCCAAGTGCGTCGGTTCACATCTGATCTACTACGAGTTCTGAAGTCACAGGCTAGCAAGCAGGTTACTTTGTCAGAGTTTCCTGCAGTCTACCAGCGTGTACTTAATCGTCCATGGGACATTGTTGATTATGGTCTCTGTGAATTCAGGGACATGATGGTAGAGGTGTCAGAGAACACAGTTGTTGTCACTACACAGGAAGATGGTGATTTAATAATTTCGATACCAAAGAGAGAGCAAACACTGGAAGAAATTGAGAAAACTAAACAGTTTGCAGGAGAGGTTAGGAATTTATTAATATAATCAGAATGTAACTGTTAACGTTGTCTTTGTAGATGTAACATAAGTATGGACATTCTACATATATTGTCAGTTAGGAATGTAAGGGAAGGGTGCCTTTTGCTGTATTTACTGTGTACACCAGATACTCAGAATTGGAGTCCTCAGACATTGAAACTGTGGTTGGAAGCGTCTATACATCCAAGCTCAGACAATAAGCTACAGCAGATAACCTAATTTAGTTCTCAGTTTTTCTAACCAGCACCGTTTAATAGGCTTATTGTCTCATGTAAAGAGTGGAAAGGAAGTTCAGTTTTAAGTTCAATTGTTCATTCTTTGCTATTGCTGTACCTTCGTACAGATTTATCGAAAAAAGTTTAAGAATTCCATGAAGTGCCTTCACCATGTAGTGTGCTTTGAATTCATTGTGATTAAGACTGCATTGCTAGGGGATTTGATTAATTTAAATAACTTTAGGGCAGAGATGACATGGTTTAAGATTGCAAAAATGCATGCTTGAATTGAAATGACTGTAATTTCTGTAAGGTCTGTTTTACATGGCTTCAGTAAGTCAGCTTTGTGTGGTAGTCTTGAAGCACTCAAAATAAGTGCCAGCATACCTATATTATAAATACCCTCAGCATGTTAGTATTTCTGTGTAAAATACCACTATCAAAACCCTTTGAAATTCATTTATGATATGATATGATATATTTATTTAACCGCAATTGGGTTGACACCTGGTGGCAGCATCACACGACACATTTACAACAAACAATACAGCCATTGTGGTCCCCGTATCCACCCCTCCTTTATTCCAGTGGTGCATTCATATACAGTGTTCAGCTGAAGCACAAATGAACTGCTTGTCTTTGAAATTAATTTTGCAGGTTGTAGAACTTCTGCGGCATGCTCCTGAGTGCGGCATGATATTCAATAAATTCATCCCTGCATATCATCATCATTATGGACATCAGTGTCGAGTTGCTGATTATGGATTCACAAAGCTCATTGAACTCTTTGAAGCTATTCCACATGTTGCTAAGGTACGTGGCCTGTCTTGTTTTGAGCAGTTCAATACAACATGTAGATTCCTAAACTACTACTTATTTTCTTCTAAAATTGATGTTTTTGCAAGACTGCTCAGCATTGTGTTTTATTGTAAGTGAGCACAAATGGGATTTCTAGTGTTTCCAGTAGCTGTTTACTGTAAGTGGGTCTTAGAAGACGTTCTTCTTCACAGCTCATCACTTACCTGTTGGAACAGATTGTATATAATGCATCTTGTGTTTATGCCCATATTGCTATAAAAGCCAAATTATATGTGCTAACCAATTGTTACATCATTTATTTTATTTAAATCTGTCAGATATCATGAATTTTCTTTGTGTTGTTTCCACAGGAAGTTCTTCCTGTAGAATAACTTTTGAAGCACATGAATTGTTGCAAAGTATCTTGGGTTGTTAGTTGTTGAATGTCAGTGACATGTAGTATTGGTTGAGATGAAATCTGATGATCCAAGGAAAGTAAAGATTTAGCAGAAGGCAGTGTAAATCTGAAGTTCACTGGTGGATTTACTGCAGATACTGAAAAAAAATACCATAAAAATTTCAGAGATGTCAGTAACATGACTTATACTTGAACAAAATACGTCGCAGCTGAAAGTCATAAATGTAACTATTCCGTGTGTCCTATGGTAAGAACTAAGTTGCCTGTTCTGTAACACAGACTTTACTATTATATACACACATTCGATGATGGCCGTTTTGGATCCTGGCTGTGTTCAGTGATTATTGTGTGGTTGGAAAGGAAGGGCGTTGATTTATTTTGAAGCATTCATATATATAAAACATAACACACAGAATTGCAGATTGGTATGTGGCCTTCCAGGTAATGACACATTACAGTCTGATTGGTGGATACCATCATTTTGGAGGAACATATTGCCTCTATCTTTAGGGTGCACGTGAGCCATTTTTTGTATGGAAGCATGAGGGAAAAAATGACTGACGTGAGTTAGGAATGGCAGATTGAAGCCAGGAGTGGGGAGGACCCAGATGATCCAGTTGTAGCCTTAGTTCCTGAAAGTGGTGACTGCTTTGGGACATGAGTAAAGTGAGGGTAACAGAGAGCTCTTTAACAGGGCAGGGAAGGAAGAGTTACAGTGAGACGTTTTGCTGGACAGAGGAACAGTAGCAGTGAGTCCTTTCATGGGAGGGAGGGCGGGTGTCAAAGAACCCTTTCACGGGGCATGGTAGGAAGAGAAAAGAGCATGCCATTCAGGACCATGGGCTTAGGAAAGTCAGCTCAAGACATGCCCTTTGACAGAGCCTTCTTGGGTATGAGAGATTTCCATAACCAGCTGTGGGATAAGAGATTTGCCTTCTTAAATTTTTGGGATGGCACTTTTCTGTACTAAAATTCTGGTTAAATGGGTTGTGATGACATGTATTCTAGTAGATATGTACAATGATTTGGAGGAACATGCTGCCTGTGTATGGTATCCACCTACTGCTAGTTCAGTCTGTGGAAGAAAAGTGTAGTCTGCAATGGGAATGAAGGTAGATAAGCATTAAGAATCTACCATATCATACCATCCCTCTCTGTTACTTGCTACCTTCCTTGCCAATTAGGAGAGTACATGCAAGCAATATGTGCATACCTGGGTGGCTGATTTGGTTTTTCAGACATGCCTGTTATCTGGTTGCTTGCTTTTTCTATATTGGTTACTGTTTTCAGTTTACAAGTTGCCAGCCTTATTCCAACCAGTCTGATGACTCATAAACATGTTGAGAGAGTTCATGTTTTTCTAGAAGACTTCTGTGATACTGTGATTATATTTCTCAAACCACTGTGCTAGATGTCTACCTGTTTCACATTTGAAAAATGTAAAATTTTCACTGTATTTTGTTGTATTTGCATGTTTGTCAACCCCTCACATTATGGGGAAAAAAGCACTTTTTATTCTAAAATTGATACATTTCACTGCATGTTATTAAACGGGGATGTAAGTAAGTAAATGTGTTGGTGATGGTCACGTGAGAAGCTGGTTCCACGCTGGTGAATTTAACATGGTATTTAAAAAAAAAGCAGATTGTGAAGTTATGGGCTGGATTGGAGTAGCTCAAGATAGCATTCACTCACAGGTTTCATGGATGCATGTGTGAAGAAAACACTATATCTTGTCATTACTTACCTGAGCATCTGACCATGTATCAGCCAATGTGTGGTGTTTTCATTTTTTAGGTTGAAGAAGATGGTGAAGGTGAGCGTAGAGTGACACTCACATTAGAGGAGCGGCTCAAGGTACTGGGTGAGCAGATCTCAGCTCTGATACGCAGTCGACGTTCATGTATGTCGCTTTCTGCTCTGTCAGTGGCATTTCTCCGCCAGCATGGCTATGCTCTCAAACCAGAGGCTTATGAGTGCTCCAGCTTGGAACAGCTGATACAACGCTTACATCATTCTGTTGCAGTAAGTACTTAGATTACGGGACAAACATTTGGGCTCATGGCAAAACAAGATGTGTTGTTGGTGCAGGAAGAGTGAAATGCCAGAAGACAATAAAATAAATGTAGTTGTTGTTGTCTGTAGTTTCACTAACTGTGTTGATGTAATGCTCAGGACTAAAACTATCAACATAAGAAATATTACATCAGTGGGAAATGGAGAAGATTGCATAATTAGGAGTCTCATGTTTTATGTATCTCACCTAATATTGCTAATATTGTCAAATAATGCAATGAATACTGGAGTTAATTTTGAGGTTTGACAGTGAAATAACTGGACTTGTTCTGGAAAAAAACCTGTAGGCATATGTTGTTAGTAACCTTAGTGATTGTGACTGTCTTAAAATATTCCTGACTGCACCTTGCATTTCAGAATGTGCCATTCCAGGCAACACTGCTATAAATATTCACAGAGTGCGACCAGTAAGATGCGACGTTTCTCAATTTATTTATTTATTTCTGTAAGATGCTGTACATGTCAGACGGTTTTTCCATCCATCATCAGGAGCTCAAAACTGCACATACAGCATCAGGTATTTGTCAGTCCATTACTGCTATCTGCTGCTAGCCTGGCCAGGCTAGCAGCAGGTAGCAGTAATGGTCTGATGAGCTCCTCCTGATGATGATGATGATGATGGAAAAACCATCTGAAACATGTAGAACGTCTTACAGAAATAAATAAATTGAGAAACGTTGCATCTTGTTGGTTGTACTCTGCGAATATATTAGCAATGCATCGATGTATGAATGTTAAATTTAAAAGTAAATGTTGGTCTTTCACTTTAGAGGAAAATCAGAAATTGATGATTTTTGAGAACTAGGAGTTGAGAATATTTGGATATGCAATTAGAAAGGAAGAAATGACAGGGGTCTGGAGAAAATTATGCAGATGTAATGAAGGGCATTGCAGTTTGTTTCACCAAATATTATTAGGTGGATAAGATGGGTTGAGAATATAGCATATATCAGTGAGATGATAAATGCGTATTAGGTTTGTTCAGAAGGTGTAAGAAGAAGAGACTAATGGGGAAGAACTGGCCAAGGATGGAACTTCAAAGAGTGTGTGTGTGATTTTGTTTTACACTTATCTTGGCTTTAAAATTCATTCATATGTTATTTACTAGAGAGCAGTGTTTCTTAGGATGTTCCAAGCTTAGTACTTCCAACAGTTATGTTTTTTTTTTTAAACAAAACTCTTTCGTAGGTATGACGATATGCTGAGACTTGAACTTCAGAAGCCGCTGAGGTTGAGTTCTTGTAAATTCCCTCTTTGTGCTCTGAGTTGTGACCTTTAAAGCTTTGATCTTATCTGACCTACACTCTTAGTTTACATTTGTTATTACACGTAACTGTAATTGTAATATGTCATGATCAGAACCCTCTAGTATTAAACTACAGTGAAAAATCTGTGTATTATGTGTTTTTGAAGTGGCCATTTATATTAAATCTAAAATCAGGGAAAGGAGAATTTGGGTACTTAGTAAAGCTAAATATACAAAATTAATACTGCCGTAATGATAATACAAACAGATTCTCTGTGGGTGTGTTACAAGGCTTGAACAGCTGATTAAAATACATTGTGTCTGTTACTCAGAAACATGCTATACAAATAGTGTGTGGTTACTTTCACTACTGCAGTCTGTTTGGAAGTAAGTACAGTAGGTATGTGCAGCATGTAAAGTTTCTGTGCTGGGTGGGGTTATATGCGAACTTTCTGAAAGTGTTTGGGCAGGTGCTTCCTAATGCATGGCTCTGCTCTTCTGGCATGACATTGAGCCATAAAATAATAATTGTACCTGAAGACAGTCTTCTTTTTCTATGGCACTACAACTCTGAAAGACTCTTGGCCTTCTCAACAGTATCCTCCCATTTAAGGCAGTCCCGTACTTGTTCTGCCCACTTCACAAGCTTCATCTTCTTCAAATCATTCCTGACATCATCATCTCATCTAGACTTGGGCCTTCCAGCTGGTCTTCCTGTGAATGGTTTCCATTTGTGTAGTCTTTTTACTATGCTAGTTTCGGGCATTCTATTTGTGTGTCGAAACCAACTCAATCGTTGGGCTTTAACATAATTTATTAATCTGGAGACAGTAGAGGAAGGAAATTATAATAAAAAACCAGTTTTTTTCCCCTGATTTCCAGTTGAAAGTATTTACAGCAACATCAGCAGGCCAATTTTTGCTTATTTTTGAATGTATGATTGAGGAACTGAGTAGAAAGCACAAACATATGTTCCAGGAAAATATGACCTTGTTGTTTTGGAAGTTGTGGCAGGACTGATACAAACATATGTTCAATAAAGAAAAAATGGATTCAAGGAATGTAAAATCACAGGTTCATGGTAGACATACAGCTTTTATTTGTCTAAGTCACTTTGTATATTTTGTCTGTTTTTGTAGGATCTCTTATAGGTATTATTCTGAAAGAAATTAGTGGTTTTCTGGTTGTATAGCCTTGTAGGTGGTTACTGTGTTGCAGAGGAACCTGCCATCACCATTTTTGGCATAGTATTGTATTCTAACCACTTCTGAGACATGAGTTTTGTAGTACAGAAAATGAAAATCTCTATTTTCACCATTGTAAAAGATCTCGCCTTGAAGTAGATCTTTCGAATGCCAAATACATTCCTCCAAGGGAAGGGCAGTGGATTGTCATATGACAGTTTGGTGTTATGTGGCATTTTCCTGTTTATCTGTCATGTTGAAGGGGGAAAGGTGTATGATAAATATAAAGAAATCATAGATAACTGAAGACATTTTATGGTTTGCTGTCACTGCTTGTCATAAATTCCTAAACCTTCAGCTACTGTAGCAAATAGTCTAAAGTCTGTTGTTGAGCGTAGCTTAGACTTTTCCTCACAGCAGTTTGAATTTCTCTAATGGCTGTAATATAATTGTATTGAAAGCTCCATTGACCTGTGTACTATAGCAAGCAGTTTGAATTTCTCTAATGGCTGTAATGTAATTGTATTGAAAGCTCCATTGACCTGTGTACTATAGCAAGGTGTTGACACACTGAAGTGCCACACAATGAGTGACATACTCACCATTTCCAGCTTCACTTTTTTAACCATCTTCCATCTTGGATTTGTTCAGCAGTGGCTCCGACATTGCCACACTCTGTCGGAGATGCCAACTATCCCCCTTTCCTTCATGTGCTTTGCCTTCTTTCATCTTGACCATTGTTTGCAGTGACAGTGACTGTCTGCATCAGTTGTATGTTGGAAAGTCGGGTCACTTCCTTGTTTCAGAAACCTGGCAGAGCTGTAATTTGTCCAAACATTGGTAGGGATGAAGTTCTAATTTACAGATGTCTGCATTTATACAAATGAGTGACCTTTACAAAAAAAAAAATGGCACTTACAAGCTGCAAGTGAGGTAATCTGCGTATGGGTAATTGGGAATATGATGTTCATGCTTTGTGTATTGAATACACAAGCTGTGTTGTGTAGATTTGGGCGCCTCTTAATTCATAGCTTTAAATTTTACAGTCCGTTGCAGCACAAAATGAGCTGTGGATGTTAAGTGACCTTTAATTTTTTTGTTATCAGGTAAATGATTAAACATTGTTGCTCCCCCCCCCCACCTTTTGTATTTATATTTGTACACTAATGGTTTAAATTCAAGAATACACCAACAAATGCACTCTGTTACAATGTAAAGGTTTTACAACTAAAATCCTAGGACTGTGATATTCTTGGACCCTTTCGTATGGGTCATCCACAGGGAGTGTACATCATTGTTTATTTAAAATGTAGATTATAAATAGATAAAATAGGTTAACTTTGTATTAAAATAGGTTGTTGTCTTGATGTTAGTGTTGTAGATGCATGAGTTGGACGTGTACAGTGCAGTTGTAGGTGCTGGTGTACATTGCAATTGTGAGTACAGGGGAGTGTGCCTCCATTTGGAATGTACGCATCAAACGTACGCACCTGCAGCACAACATCAAGACAACAAACAATTTTTAATACAATTTTAACCTCTTTATCTACAACACCCCCCCCCCACCACAAATAGAGTTATTGTCTAGTTTATATTCATGTATTTTGTATTAATATCTGTATCTGTTATGTTTCATATTGTTTTATCTGACCCCTGTTTTGAGTCAGTTTGTCAAGCTATGCGTATGTAGAGATCTCTACACCACGCGCGCGCGCATGCATATAGCTAACCCTTAAGTTCCCTAGACAACCTGATGATGGCCAATACAGGCCGAAACATGTAGTTGTTT
>Ga0131853_10010081_pt1 | contig 17290 bp, 17 predicted proteins | sample TergutLab28metaG_FD_92764 | JGI IMG/M metagenome (GOLD analysis project Ga0131853, IMG submission 92764) | Labiotermes labralis P1 segment gut microbial communities from Petit-Saut dam, French Guiana - Lab288 P1 (version 2) (version 2) | ecosystem: Host-associated > Arthropoda: Insects >... | reverse complement strand
CAAGTTCAAGCATCGCAGGGCGGCCTCCTTTAATTGCAATGTCATTTGATACACATCATCGCTGTTAAACAGCCCGCCGGCCACCGCAAAGCCCGCCATGCCGCAGCCGCGTAGCTGCATGATATTCAATAAATCAATGCCGCCAATGGCCACAACGGGTATGCTAACGCTGCCGCAAATGTCGCGGAACAGGTCAAGCGGCATTTGCGTGGCATCAAGCTTGGTTGTGCTGCCAAACACCGCGCCGCTGCCCAAATAATTCGCTCCGGCGGCTTGTGCAGCCAGTGCTTGTTCGATAGTTCGTGCAGTCGCACCTAAAATTTTATTTTTGCCCAGCACAGCTCGCGCAGCGCGCAGGTCACCATCGGCAGGCCCAAGATGCACGCCGGCGGCATCAACTTCCAATGCAATGTCCACCCGGTCATTGATAATCAGCGGCACGTTATGCTTGTCCGTCAAGCGTTTCACTTGCCGTGCAAGCATCAGCAGCTGATGGTCGGGCACGTCTTTGTTGCGCAATTGTAGCATAGTCACACCACCGCGCAACGCAGCGTCGGCTTTGGCTAGATCGCCATCAGAAATAGCGTAAAGCAGCAATGATAGCATACTAAAACTCCGAAAATTCATTGGTCAGTGCAGCTTGGTGCAGTGTATCGTTGATTTCCACAAAGCGCAAGTTGGCATAGTCGCCCGCAGGCATCACCTGCTGCAAAACGGGCAGACTTTCGTCCAAATTATTCTTGCGGTGGCCGATGGTAGGATTGGTGACCAGCGCAAAGCCCATATCGCTATACAATTTAATTGCGCAGGCGGAAGACGGTTGCGTATGCAGATAAACAGGGCATCGCGCATCGGTCAGTAGATGGCTTAGCAACGCACGCCCAAGCCCGCATCCCTCGTATTCCGGCATCGTGCGAACCCAATGCAGCGTGTTCACTTTGCCGTTATAGGCCTGCCACAAAAAGCCTGTGGCCACAGGCTCGTTATCGGCATTGCACACGAACGTGCAGCGCGAGAAAAACTCCTCTGCACGCGGCGCATAAACGCGTGCATAATAGCCTGCAATGACCGAAACCCATTCTTTTTGCAGCGCGGTGTGCATCCATTTTTCCAGTTCATCGTGCCTGCATAGGCGCATGGAATATTTCGGCGGCAATTCAGAAAATGCTTGTGCATTGGGGGTTTCGCACACCATGAACAGGTTTAGCTGCCCAATATTTTCATAGCTTTCGCCAAGCCCGGCACAGGCGAATGCGCGGCTATCTGTTGTCATGTCAAACTTCTAGTCGCAGCAGGGGTTCACAATGTCATCCATCGTGTAGCGTCCCGGTTGCTTGTCCGCCATGAACCGCGCGGCGCTAATGCACCCGGCCGCAAAAATCGCCTTGCTGTGTGCTTTGTGGGTCAGTTCCACCACTTCGTCAAATCCCGCAAACAGCACAGTATGTTCGCCGGTGATGGTGCCGCCGCGAATGGCATGCATGCCAATTTCGCTTTGCGGGCGCACTTGGCGGCGCGATTCGCGCTCATGCACCAGTTCGCGCGGGCAATCCAAACCATCATTTACAGCGTTCGCTAAAATAAAGGCCGTGCCGCTGGGGGCATCAAGTTTTTGGTTGTGGTGCGCTTCAATGATTTCGATGTCGAACGCTGCGCCCAGCACTTGTGCGGCTTGGCGAGCAAGTTCTTTCAACAGGTGAATGCCCAGCGACATATTGCCGCTTTGTAGCACGGCGATGTTTTTTGCAGCTGTGTCTAACACGGCAAGTTCTTCATTTGTGTAGCCCGTGGTGGCAATCACTGCGGGAATCTTCTTTGCCACAGCGTAATCCAGCAGCGCGGGTAGCGCGCAGGGCAGCGAACAGTCAATGATAACATCTGCCTGCACGGTCACTTGCGCCGCACTGGCAAACACGGGGAAATCAAGCGCACGCGTGGGCGTGCAAGGGTCAATGCCCGCAACAATATTCACGTCATCGCGGGTTGCGCTGTAGTCAATCACGGCGCGGCTAAGGCGGCCATTGCAGCCGCTTAGTAGAATTTTCAGCATAATAGTTTCTCCAGATGATACAGTAGGGGCGGCGATTACGCCGCCCGTGATTTTAGATTAAACCGTGTTTTTTCAGCGCAGCTTTTACTTTTTCGCGCCCGGCGGCACTGATTTCTGCAAGCGGCATGCGGCACGGACCCACATTCAGACCCATTAGGTTCATCGCTTCTTTCACGGGGATGGGGTTCACATCGCAGAACAGGTCGTTGCACAGGTCAAGGTATTTATATTGTGCAGCAGTGATGTCGGCTTGTGTTTTGCCGCTCACAATTTCTTTGCACAACGCAGGCGCGCAGTTGCTCAACACCGAGATAACACCCTTGCCGCCAAGCCCCATCAGCGCAGCAATTTGGTCGTCGTTGCCGCTATACAGGTCAAGCTCGCCGCCGCACAGCGCCATGGTTTTTGCAATGGCACTCACATCACCGCTGGCTTCTTTCGTTGCCACGATGTTCGGGTGCTGGCACAACTCGGCGTAGGTTTCCGGTGCAATGCTCATGCCCGTGCGCGACGGCACGTTATACAGCACCATCGGCAGGTTCACGCGCTCAGCAACATAAAGAAAATGTTTGGCCAAGCCCGCTTGAGATGTTTTGTTGTAGTACGGCGTCACTTGCAGCAGTGCATCGGCCCCCACATTGGCGGCGTCTTGCGAAAGCTCAAGAGAGTACATTGTATCGTTGCTGCCCGTGCCCGCAATCACCGGCACGCGCCCTGCGGTTTTCTCCACCGCGGTGCGAATGCAGGCCACATGTTCATCGTGGTCAAGGGTGCTGGCCTCGCCGGTGGTGCCGCAGATGATAATTGCGTCGGTGCCGTTAGCAATTTGCCAGTCAATCAGTTCGCCCAGTTTGTCATAGTTCACGCTAAAATCGTCGTTGAACGGTGTCACAATCGCAACACCGGCACCGGTAAAAATTGTTTTTTTCATGGGGATTCTCCTCAATTAAATGTAGTTTTGGTCGCACAACAGTTCGGCCATTAGCACTGCACCGCCGGCTGCGCCGCGCAGGGTGTTGTGGCTGAGGCAAATGAACTTGTAGTCATACTGCGAGTCATCGCGCAGCCGCCCAACCGAGATTGCCATGCCGCCTTCCAGGTCGCGACAAAGCTTGGTTTGGGGCATGTTGTCTTCGGTGAAATAGTGCAAGAATTGCTTGGGTGCGCTTGGCAGCTTGGCAGCCGGGTAGTTGCGCCACACGTTTAGTATATGCTCTTTGCTGGGCTTTTTGCCTGGCGCAAAGCGCACAAACACGGCGGCCAAGTGGCCATCGCTTGCGGGCACGCGAATGCATTGCGCCGTAAAGCGCGGCAGAGTGGCGTTCTCAATGCCTGTTGGGGTCACGCTGCCGTAAATTTTCAGCGGCTCTTGTTCGGATTTCTCTTCTTCGCCGCCGATATACGGAATCACATTATCCACCATTTCGGGCCAAGTGTCAAAGGTTTTGCCGGCACCGCTGATGGCTTGGTAGGTGCACACAGCCACATCTTGCACATCGGCAAGGGGATACAGCGCGGGCACATAGCTTTGCAGTGAGCAGTTGCTTTTCACTGCCACGAAGCCGCGCTGTGTCCCCAAGCGCTTTCGTTGCGCGGCGATAACTTCACTATGATTCGCGTTAAGTTCGGGGATAATCATCGGCACATCAGGGGTATGACGATGCGCGGAGTTATTGCTCACCACCGGGCATTCGGCTTTGGCGTATGCATCTTCAAGCGCCTTTGTTTCGGCCTTGCTGATGTCCACGGCGCAAAACACGAAGTCAACCTGTGCGGCCACGGTTTGCACATCAAATGCATCGTATACCATCAAGTCCTTTAGATTTTCTGGGCAGGGGGCTGCGCTAATTTGCCAACGGTCGGCCATTAGCTCGCCATAAGTCTTGCCTGCCGAGCGCGCACTTGCTGCCAATGCAGTCACTTTAAACCACGGGTGGTTTGCCAGCAGCAGCGCAAAACGCTGCCCCACCATGCCGGTTGCGCCCAAAATGCCAACGCGATATTGTTTCATGTGAAAATTCTCCTTGCTTTTTTGCGTGATATCAATTATAATCTTTATTATAACATACTATGACTACAGTAGTCAAGTAAGAATTAAAGGAGATTTTTTATGCAAGAGCCAACTCCGCGCATTTCCGATGAAGAATTAATGAAACAGGCAAGAGCCATCGTGCAGCGCAAAAAGGAATTCAAAATTCACCTATCGGTTTATTTTGCTGTTAATGCATTTTTGGCGGGTGTTTTCTTGGCAACAACCCACGACTTTGCCAACGCCTACTTTTGGCCAATTTGGCCGATGATGGGCTGGGGTGTTGGCGTGGCCATCCACGGTGCAGTGGTATACCTAAGCGGCAACAGCGCAAAAGAGGCCGACAAAGTGCAAAAAGAATACCAAAAACTCAAAGAAGCCCAACGCGAAGAATAAAGGAGCATAACCATGAAAACCAATTACGAACAGTGGGCAGTCTATCAAATTTGGCCGCGCAGCTTTGCTGACGGCAATGGCGATGGCATTGGCGATCTGCATGGCGTGCTGCAAAAACTTGATTATATCAAAAGTTTGGGCGTAGATGCCATTTGGTTTTCGCCGCTTTATCCCAGCCCCAATGCTGATTATGGCTATGACTGCGCCGACTACAAAAACATCAATCCCGAATACGGCGACTTAGAGTTGTTCAAGCAGGTGATTGATGAGGCGCACAAACGCGACATCAAAATCATCATCGACCTCGTGCTCAACCACACCAGCGATCAACACGAATGGTTCATCAAGTCAAAAGAGCCAGGCAGCAAGCATCACGATTATTATTTTTGGCGCAAAGGCCGCGGCAAAGACGGCAAAAAAGCACCAAACAATTGGCTAAGCATGTTCGAAGGCAACGCGTGGGAGTATAACGAGCAGTTGGGCGAGCACTATTTGCATGTGTTTGCCAAAGGCCAGCCCGACCTGAACATGGCCAACCCTGCCGTGCGTGAGGAAGTCAAAGACATCATGCGCTTTTGGCTTGACTTAGGCGTGGACGGCTTTCGTGAGGACGTGATTACCTACATCGCCAAGCGCGAGGGTCTGCCCAACGGCTTTCCGCTGCCCATCGCCACCGGCTATCCGCACTACACCGCGCTGCCTAAAGTCAAGGACTATCTGCGAGAATTCAAGCAGGAAGTGCTGCAAGAATATCAGGCCTTCACCGTGGGCGAGGCTCCCATGATGACCACCAAACTGGCCAAAGACTACATCACCGGCGACGACAAAGTGCTGGATGTCATGTTCCATTTTCAGCACATGGAAGCTGACTGTTTTATGAACGACTGGGTGCCCACACCGTTTAGGCTGGGCAAGCTCAAAAAAGTGTTTGCACATTGGCAAAAAGAATTGCACGGCCAAGCCTTCAATGCTAATTACATGGAAAACCACGACCATCCACGCGTGATTGATAAGTACGGCTCGCGCAAATATCGCGTGCAAAGTGCGAAAATGCTCGCGGCCTTGTATATCCTACAAAGCGGCATGCCGTTTATCTATCAAGGGCAGGAAATCGGCATGACGAATATTGAGTTGCAGCGCCTTGACCAATTCAAAGATGTAGTAACGTTCAACAATTATAACTTGGCGAAAAAATTGCGGCTGAGCGATAAATTTTTCCTCAAGCATGCCAATCGTCGCAGCCGCGAAAACGCTCGCACGCCCGTGCAGTGGACTGGCGAAAAAGATGCCGGCTGGGTGAATCCATGGTTCAACGTCAACGAAAACTGCAGTGAGATTAACGTGGTCGCCGCCGAGGCCGACCCGAACTCTATCCTGCACTGGTATCGCGCGCTGTTGAAGTTCCGCCGCGAAAACCCCGTGGTGATGTACGGCAAGTATAAGTCGCTGAAAACCGGACGCAAAGTCCTTGCCTATGCAAGCGAACACGAGGGCAAAAAGCTGGTATTCATTGGCTCGTTTAGCGACAAACCGCAACGTGTGAAGGTGCCGCAAGGCGGCAAGCTAGTGTTCTGCAATTACGATGTCCAGCAAGAAAAATTGCAGCCGTGGGAGTGCAGGGTGTACTTTGTGAACATGGATTAGGTTTGTATTAGCATGTAGGGGCGGCGATTACGCCGCCCGGGATAATCGCGTAAGCCAGTATTTTTGCCGGGCGGCTTGCAAGCTGCCCCTACATGTGGCTTTTCAATTGAGGAAGAGGAACAATGACTAACATCACCATCCGTCCCGCCCGTGCGGACGACTACCCCGCCATTGCCCGCATGCTGCGGCAAATTGCGCAACTGCACCACGATTGGCGGCCAGATGTGTATCGTCCGGCACAAAAGCTTGACCAAAAGCGATTCAAAAGCTTGCTCAAAGATAAAAACACGCCCATTCTCGTTGCAGAAATGGACGGGGGTGTGATAGGTTATGCGATGCTGCGCATAATTACCCCGCAAAACCCAGTGCAGGTGCCGCGCAACTATCTTTGGGTGGAGGACCTGTGTGTGGACGAAAATGCAAGAAAACAAGGCGTGGGCAAGGCGCTCATGACGGCTGCAGCTGAACTTGCGCGCGAACGTGGATTGAGTGCAATTGAGCTTAATGTGTGGGAATGCAACGAAGTCGCTCGTGCATTTTATGGGCGGCTGGGCTACACCACGCAACGGCGCGGGCTGGAGATGAAGCTGTAGGGGCGGATGCAAATCCGCCCGCGCCTAATTGATACAAAAAAACGCCCCCTGCACAAGCAAGGGGGCGTGGTTATTCAGGAATTACAGTACATAGCGGTTGAGCAGACCCCAAACGCCCAGGACGGGCAGCGCAAAGGTCATGATTCCCAGCAGAACTCCGCCGACGTTGATGAGCAGTCCGGTGAGCATATCCATGTTGGAATATCCTTTCAATCAAAGTGTTGTTAGAACGCCCAGCGTATTACGGTCACGAGCAGGTGGGCCAGCGCCACAACCATAATGCCCGCGGACACCAGTGAAAAAACTTGAGCCATGTTGAATTTCTCCTTTCGGTTTAGCTAAGTACGCCAAAGCGATATAGTAGACCCATTACGCCAATGGTGCTCAAAACGGCACCAGCAATTGAGCTAATCAAAGCCAAAATTTCCATAATTAAATTCTCCTTTTCTTCATGTGTGTGTTGTTACGAAACCAGGATGAACACGCCTAGCACTGACATCAGCAGACCCGCGAGCAGGAACAAGATTGAGCTAAAAATAGTTGGCATTTGCCGCACCTCCTTCAACTTGGTGACACAATTATACCACAAGTTGTTCACTTTGTCAAGCGGGTTTTTTGTCACATTGAGCTTGCAGGGGAATTTTTCCTGACAATATTTGCGTTTTTGCGAAAAACACTTGACAACACGCGTGATGTATTGTAATATAATAATATATTAAATCGTGAAAGAGAGCGCTTTACTGCATGAAAACCGCACAGATTTATCTGCAGGGCAACACTTACCCCGGCCGCGGGCTGCTTTTGGGTATGCATAGCGACGGCCAGCATGCCGTGGTGGCTTATTTCATCATGGGGCGCAGCGAAAACAGCCGCAACCGCGTGTTCCGCCAAGATGGCAACGGTCTTCGCACCATCCCCTTTGACCCAAGTCGCCTCAAAGACCCCTCGCTGGTGATTTATTCGCCGGTGCGTGTGTTGGGCAGCCAGGTCATTGTCACCAATGGCGACCAAACCGATACCATCTTTGAGCACTTGCGTGAGGGCAAAAGCTTCGAAGATGCCTTGCGTACGCGTGAGTTTGAGCCGGACGAGCCGATTTACACCCCGCGCATTAGCGGGCTGTTGACGAAAAAAGGCCGCTCGTTTACGTATAAACTCAGCATCCTCAAGGCTAGCGAAAGCGCAGAGAAAGTCTGCCAGCGCTTCTTTTATGAGTATGAACCCGTGGTGGGTGAGGGGCATTTGATTCATACCTATTTGCGCGATGGCAACCCCGTGGTGCCCAGTTTTGCGGGCGAGCCGGTGCGTGTGGCCATTTCGGGCACGATAGACACCTATACCCGCACATTTTGGAATGCCCTCAACGATGACAACAAGATTGCCTTATTTGTGCGTTACATCAACCTGCTCACCGGCGAAACACAAACGAAGATAGAGAATAAACACGGTTAGTGAATACGAAAACAGCCCCTCTGTGATGGAGGGGCTGTTTGTCTTTTTGGCGATTTTGGGCGGCGTAATTGTCGCTCCTACAGGCTAGATTTCTTCTATGGGCAACTCCGACGTACAATGCCCGCACCGCGTGGCCGCAATGGGGATTTCGCTGATGCAAAATGGGCATTTTTTTGTGGTCGGCGGCGCGGGCGGTGCTTCGGTTTTTTTGCCACGGCGGCAAGCTTTTTTCACGCTGTCACCGCCGGAGGTTAACCCCTTCACCAGCAGAAAAATCACCAGCCCGATAATGAGAAAGTTGATAATCGCAGTAATCAGCGTGCCATAGGTGATGGTGACATAGGCCTCTTCGGCATAGCGCAGGGTGGGGATGTCAAAGCTCGCTTCGCTAAAATCCACCCCGGCGGTCACCACGCCAATCAGTGGCATGAGGATGTCATTCACCAACGAATTAACAATGGCTTGGAACGCCCCACCAATGACTACACCAACGGCCAGCATGATGGCATTGCCGCGCACCATGAATTCCTTAAATTCGCGCCCGAATTTTTTTGCGCGTACCGGTTCTTTCATGTTTTCCTCCTGTGATGTGAAATGTTTGCTTTACTATTTTACACAATTACGCGGCATTTTGCAATGGCTTGCGCAAAATTTGTCGAAAAATTGCAATAGTATGAGCGAGCTTTGCTCGTTCGCACAAGAAATAAATACACCATGTCCCTCTCTTTCCCCCCTTGACACCCCTCGCGCAATATGATAAAATATAATGGGAGAATTTATTAAAAGGGGAATTTTGCACATGAACGAATTCAAGCTTAAGTATGGCTGTAACCCAAATCAGTCGCCATCGCGCATTTTTATGGCAAGCGGCGGCGGTCTGCCCATCGAGGTGCTCAACGGCAAACCCGGCTACATCAACTTTTTGGATGCCCTCAACGGCTGGCAACTGGTGCACGAATTGCGTGCCGCCACGGGGTTGCCTGCAGCGGCTTCGTTCAAGCATGTTAGCCCCGCCGGTGCCGCCGTTGGTCTGCCGCTCGGTGATGTGCAGAAGAAAGTCTACTGGGTTGAGGGCATTGATCTAAGTCCCTTGGCCTGTGCATACGCACGCGCACGCGGTGCCGACCGTATGAGTTCGTTTGGCGACTGGATTGCTCTCAGCGATGTTTGCGATGCCGCTACCGCGCGGGTGATTCAGCATGAGGTCAGCGATGGTGTGATTGCCCCTGGCTATGACGATGACGCCTTCGAAATCCTCAAGAGCAAGCGCCGTGGCGAGTATAATATTGTGCAGATTGACCCGAATTACCAGCCGCCTGCACTGGAGCGCAAACAAGTGTTCGGCATTGCGTTTGAGCAAGGGCATAATGATGCAAAAATTGATGATACTCTGCTACGCAAAATTGTCACCAAGCAAACCAACCTGCCCGAGGCCGCCAAGCGTGACTTGCTCATTTCACTCATTACATTAAAGTATACGCAGTCGAACTCCGTGTGCTTTGTCAAGGATGGTCAATGCATTGGCGTGGGTGCGGGGCAGCAAAGTCGTATTCACTGCACACGCATGGCGGGCGACAAAGCCGATGTCTGGCACCTGCGCCAGTATCCGAAAGTCCTTGCCCTGCCGCTGCGCACAGATTTAGGCCGCGCCAATACCGATAATGCCATTGATGTGTATCTATCCAGCACGCCGCAAGATGTGCTTGCCGATGGCGTGTGGCAAAATTTCTTCACCGCAAAACCTGAGGCAATCACTGCGGATGAAAAAGCTGAATATCTCGCCAGCTTAAGCGGTGTTAGCTTGGGCAGCGATGCATTTTTCCCCTTTGGCGACAACCTTGAGCGTGCTGCCCGTAGCGGCGTGAGTTACATTGCGCAGCCCGGTGGGTCAATCCGCGATGATTTGGTCATCGAAACCGCGGATAAATATGGCATGGCCATGTCGTTCACGGGTCTGCGTTTATTCCATCATTAAGGAGAATTTATGAAGATTCTGGTATTAGGCTCCGGCGGCCGCGAGCATGCGATAATTCGTGCGTTGGCGCAATCTCCGCGCGTGAAAAAAATCTACGCCGCACCCGGCAACGGGGGTATTGCTCAGTTAGCCGAGTGCGTGCCCATCAAAGCCACGGACATTGAAGATGTGCGTGATTTCGCAGTGGCCAATGCGATTGATTTCGCTGTGCCTGCGGCCGACGACCCGCTGGTTTTGGGTGCGGTTGATGCACTTGAGGGCGCTGGCATACCCTGCTTTGGGCCGAACAAAGCCGCTGCGCAAATCGAGGGCAGCAAAGTGTTTTCGAAAGACTTAATGCGCAAATATAACATCCCCACCGCGGGCTACGCGGTGTTTGACGATGCCGTAGCCGCGCTTGCCTATCTCGATACCTGTGCCATTCCCACGGTGATTAAAGCCGATGGGCTGGCGCTGGGCAAGGGCGTGATTATCGCCCAAACGCGTGACGAAGCAAAGCTCGCTGTGCATGAGATTATGCTGGACAAGAAGTTCGGCGCAAGCGGAAATCGCATTGTGGTGGAGGAATTTCTCACCGGACCTGAGGTGAGCGTGCTTGCTTTTGCCGATGGTAAAACAGTCGTGCCAATGGTCAGCAGTATGGACCACAAACGTGCTTTAGACAATGATGAAGGACTCAACACCGGCGGCATGGGCGTGATTGCGCCTAACCCATTTTACACCCTCGAAATTGTCGAATGGTGTAAAGCGAATATCTTTACACCGACAATTGAGGCCATGGCGGCCGAGGGTTGTCCCTTCAAAGGCTGTCTGTATTTCGGGCTGATGCTCACGCCAAATGGTCCGCGTGTGATTGAGTACAACTGTCGCTTTGGTGATCCTGAAGCGCAGGTGGTGCTGCCCCTACTGGCAACTGATTTGCTGGAAATTTTCATCGCCGTGCAGCAAGAGCGCTTGCACGAACTTGATATACAATGGAAGAACGAGCACGCCTGCTGTGTGATTATGGCCAGCGGCGGCTACCCGGAAAAGTATTTGACAGGCCACGCGATTAAATTTGGAGAAGCTGGCGATGCGTTTGTGTATCACGCAGGCACAAAGCTTGCGGACGATGAAATCGTCACCGCGGGCGGCCGTGTGTTGGGCGTAACCGCCACTGGCGCAAGCCTGAAAACTGCAATCAATCAAGCCTATGCGGCTGTGGATAACATTGCATTTGATGGCGCGTTTTGCCGTCGCGATATCGGGCAACGCGCATTGCAGGCACTGTGAAAAATTTTCATAAGGACGTAGAGAATGAATGATGTTTTAGTGGCCGATATTGCCCATGAACTGACGCAGGATGTTGGCGTTGCGGCGGAGTTTCTCACCTACATGGCGCTGCTGCACCTGCCACCGCCGTGCCGCGTGTTGTTTAATTACCGCATGATGGCCGAGGAAATTGCCCTTGCGGAAATTGACATGCTGGCTGTTACATCCGGCGGGCTGATGGTAATTGAAGTCAAGCACCAGCTGAGCAACGCCGGCGAAATCATTCGCCACAACAAAGAGCGCATTCGCCTGCTGCGCGAACGACTTGGGCTGGGCAAGAAGAATCTGCCTGTGCACTCGCTGGTGGTGTTCCACAACGAGCGGCAGGACAAATGGGTGTGGGCGCAAGACCAAACCATCTTTGTGCATGCGCGTTATTTATTGCAGGTGGTGAAGTGGCTTGCTGCACAGCAGCCCAATGCGCTCAGCGCCAAACGCGTGAACGAACTTTGCCGCCAGTTGCACAACGCGAAAGATAAACCGGCACCAAAACCAGTCGCGATAAAATTAAAAAAAGAACCAAAACCAACACCAAAGAAGGAAATTAAACCTATGGTACATCGCATTTATACTGGCCGCCGCGAAGGATTTGACCTGGAAGCACAAGCGCTGCTGCGCGAATGGCGCACGCAACTGGGCGTGCAGGGCTTGCAGCAAGTGGAAGTATTTAATCGCTACGATGTGCAGGGCATTGATGAAACCCTGTTTGCACGTTGTATCCCCACGGTGTTTAGCGAGCCGCAAACAGACGTGACAATGTCGCTATTGCCCGATATGAAAGGCGCACGCGTGTTTGCCACGGAGTTTTTGCCGGGGCAATATGACCAGCGGGCCGACAGTGCGGCGCAATGCGTGGCGATTGTTGGCGGCGGCGCGCGGCCGCAAGTGCGCACGGCCAAGGTGTTTGTGCTGCATGGCAGCGTGAACGATGACGAGCTGCAGCAGGTGAAGAAAGCCACGATTAACCCCGTGGAGTGCCGCGAAGCGCGCTTTGAAAAACCCGATAGCTTAGATTTAGTGGTAGATTTGCCCGATAGCGTTGAAGTGCTTGCAGGCTTTACGCAATTGGATGATAATGGGCTGGCTGCGTTTCTCAAGCAGCGTGGCCTTGCCATGGATTTGGATGACCTACGGTTTTGTCAGGCCTATTTTGTGCGCGAAAACCGCGATCCTACGGTCACCGAAATCCGCATGATTGACACCTATTGGTCGGACCATTGCCGCCACACCACGTTTTTAACCAGCTTGGAAGATATCACAATTGACGACCCGCGTGCACAAAAAACTTATGAACTTTTTCTGCAAAATAAGCAGGAACTTGGACGTGCGCATAAACCCACCACGCTGATGGAAGTGGCCACGCAGGCCATGCGCTATTTGCGCAAAACCGGCAAGCTGGACAAGTTGGATGAAAGCGATGAAATCAACGCTTGTACGGTGAAAACCGAAATTGAAATTGACGGCAAAACAGAGCCGTGGCTGTTCTTGTTCAAGAACGAAACACACAATCATCCCACCGAAATTGAGCCGTTTGGCGGGGCGGCCACCTGCATTGGCGGCGCAATTCGCGACCCGCTGAGCGGGCGTGGCTATGTTTATCAGGCTATGCGCATCAGCGGTGCGGCTGATCCAACCGTGCCCATTGAGCAAACCATGCCCGGCAAGCTGCCGCAGCGCAAACTCGTTACGACTGCCGCAAACGGCTACTCATCTTATGGCAACCAAATTGGCTTGGCCACCGGCTTGGTGGAGGAAATTTACCATCCGGGCTACATGGCCAAACGGCTTGAGCTAGGCGCGGTGGTGGGCGCAGTGCCGCAAGCGCAAGTGCGCCGCGAAGTGCCCGCGCCGGGCGACAAAGTCATTCTGCTGGGCGGGCGCACCGGGCGCGACGGCTGCGGCGGTGCGACGGGTTCGTCGAAGTCACACACGCTTGATTCATTGGAGGAGTGCGGTGCGGAAGTGCAAAAAGGCAACGCGCCCGAGGAGCGCAAACTCATGCGCCTGTTTCGCAATCCGGCGGCCGCGAAGATGATAAAACGCTGCAACGACTTCGGTGCGGGCGGTGTTTCGGTTGCGATTGGCGAGTTGTGTGACGGCCTGAAGATTAATCTTGATGCTGTGCCGCTGAAATATGATGGCTTGGATGGCACAGAAATCGCCATATCGGAATCGCAGGAGCGCATGGCCATTGTGGTGGAAGCGGGCGATGTGGATAGATTTATTGCGCTTGCCGAAGAAGAAAATCTTGAGGCCAACGTGGTTGCCGAAGTGCAGGCCGAATCGCGCCTGCAAATGACCTGGAAAGGCAAGCAAATCGTTGACCTTGCGCGTGAATTCCTCAACTCAAACGGTGCAACGAAAACTGCAAACGCCTATGTGAAAGAAATAATAAATAATAATGCAGAATGCAGAAATAATTGTCTGCGCGAGTTGGCAGCTAACTTAAATGTTGCCTCGCAAAAGGGCTTGGTGGAGCGCTTTGACAGCACCATTGGTGCGGGCAGTGTGTTCATGCCGTTTGGGGGTAAATATCAAGCCACGCCTGCGCAGGTGATGGCCGCGAAACTCCCCGTGCGGCATGGTGAAACCCACACCGCAAGTGTGATGACCTACGGCTACGACCCCTATTTGACCGAAGCTGACCCATACAAAGGCGCGTATTGCGCTGTGGTGGAAAGCGTGACCAAATTGGCCGCAGCGGGCTGCCCGCTTGATGAATGCTACTTGAGCTTCCAGGAATATTTCCAACGCATGACCGGTGACCCGGCCGTGTGGGGCAAGCCCTTGGCCGCACTGCTTGGCGCATTGCAAGCTCAGCTTGACTTGGGGCTGGCGTCCATTGGCGGCAAAGACAGCATGAGCGGCACCTTTGAGCATATTCACGTGCCGCCCACACTGGTGAGCTTTGCCGTTGGCTTGGCTGACTGGCGCAACTTGGTGAGCAATGAATTCAAGCAAGCAGGCAGCCAACTGGTGCTTGCTGCCCCGCCCTGCGATGAACACGGCCTGCCCATGCCCAAGCATATGCTGGAAATGTTTGCGCAAATTGCCGAGCTTGCCGCAGATGGAAAAGTGCGTGCGGCACATGCTGTTACGGCAAGCGGCATTGCGGGTGCGGTGCTGAAGATGAGCTTGGGCAACCGCATTGGTGCGCAATTTGCGCATGAGAATGTATTCAGCTATATCCCCGGTGGCATTGTGCTGGAACTGGCTAATGAGATGCAGTTCGGCGCGCCCATTGGCAAAACCACCGAAGAGTACACCATCAACGGTGTGTGCGGTCTTGAACTGGAAGCCTTGTATAACAACAAGCTTGAAGCTGTATTCCCCACACAAGTGGCGGTTGAAGATAATTCAGCATTCAGCATTCAGCATTATGAATTGCGTGCAAGTGTTGCGCCTGCGATAAAAGCGGCCAAGCCACGCGTGTTAATTCCGGTGTTCCCGGGCACCAACTGTGAATACGACACCGCACGTGCCTTTGAGCGGGCGGGTGCCGAAACCGAAATTCTCGTCATCAACAACATGACCCCGCAAGGTCTTGCAGACAGTGTACAGCGTATGGCAAAATCCTTAGACATGGCGCAAATGCTGTTCTTACCGGGCGGTTTTTCGGGCGGCGACGAACCCGATGGCTCGGCGAAATTTATCACGTCTTTCCTGCGCAATGCACAGCTGACTGAAAGCGTAACCCGCTTGTTAGATGACCGCATGGGCTTGATTGGCGGCATTTGCAACGGCTTCCAGGCGCTGGTGAAACTGGGGCTTGTGCCTTTTGGCAAAATCACAGATATGACCGTCGATTGCCCCACATTGACCTTTAATGCCATTGGGCGACATCAGTCAAAATTGGTGCGCACGCGCGTGGCCAGTGTGCTTAGCCCATGGCTTGCACTGTGCGAGCCGGGCGAAGTGCACCTTAGCCCTGTTTCGCACGGTGAGGGCAGATTTGTTTGTCCGCCGGAGCTATTCAAACAGCTGATTGCGAACGGCCAAATTGCCACGCAATATGTTGACCCGGATGGCAATCCCACAATGGATATTGCGTATAATCCGGCTGGCAGCATGCTGGCGGTGGAGGGCATTACTTCGCCGGATGGCCGTGTGTTTGGCAAAATGGCGCACAGCGAGCGTGTGGGCCCAGGGCTTTATCGCAATGTGCCGGGCGACACGGACAACAAGATGTTTGCGGCGGCAGTGAAGTATTTTAACTAACTAGCTAGCGGATGGGGAGTGTGCCTGTGTTGAAGAAACTGCCTTTAAGAATCCTCATTGCCATTGCGGTGGCGATGGTTGTTGTTGTGGCCGGGCTGACGGCGCTGTTTGTGCTGAACATATTCACCGTGGAAGATGGCCCGATTGAGGTGGGCAGTCTGGTGCGGTTTGGGCCATATGAATGGCGCGTGCTGGATATGCAGGATGGGCGGGCGCTGTTGATTACGGAGTATATCATTGCGTTGCGGCCTTATCACGAGATTCAAGAAGAAGTTACATGGGAGCATAGCGACATTCGCCGCTGGCTTCGTGACGACTTCCTTAGCAGCCTAAATCGCAGCCGCATTGTGCGCACCATGGTGGTTAATCACGATAATCCCTGGCATGGCACGGACGGGGGCAACGACACAGAAGATTATGTGTTTTTGCTGAGCTTGGAGGAGTTGCTATATTATTTTGGCGTGAGCGGGCAAGTTTCTGGTGACAACCGGGATAATCGACTAGCAAGCGTTTACGATATTTCAGTGATTGAACGCGCCAACGTGCAGTGGGGCTGGGAATACTCCGAACAGGAGATTCAAAACAAGCTTTTGGATAGGTGGGTTTCTTCGCGAAGACAAGGGTGGCGCTCTAGGACGTTGAGCTGGTGGTTGCGCTCACCCGGTGCCGAGTGGGACACAAACGCGGCAGTATTTACCGGCTGGGGTGAAGTTAGCGTTGGAGGAAACAATATTGATGACAATTCAAAAGGAGTTCGCCCTGCATTGTGGGTGAGGTTGGAGGAGTGACGTGTTGAAGAAACTGCCTTTAAGAGTCCTCATTGCCATTGCGGTGGCGATGGCGGTTGTTGTGGCCGGGCTGACGGCACTGTTTGTGCTGAACATATCCACCGTGGAAGATGGCGATGGTCCGCTTGGTGTGGGCAGCCTGGTGCGGTTTGGGTCATATGAATGGCGCGTGTTGGACGTGCAGGATGGCAAAGCATTGCTGCTGACGGAACATGTGATTGCGCGGCGACCGTACAACGAAACTCATACATACAATGATAATGGCTGGATTCGCGAAGGAGATGGCATCACATGGGAAGATAGTGCCATTCGCATGTGGTTGAACAGTGTGTTTCTCGCTCGTCTGTATCGTGAGCGCATTGTGGCAACGACAATCATCAACCACGATAACCCATGGGGACATTCCGGGCGGGGTGGAAACGACACACTTGATTATGTGTTTTTGCTTAGTTTTGATGAAGTGCAACGATATTTTCCGTATGATGAAACTCAGCAAGTTTTCCCGCTTTTTACAGATCGAATTGCCTATGCTGATGGTGAATCGGTGTCTTGGTGGCTGCGAACGCCTGGCCAAATGCAACACCAAGTGTTTGTTGTGCTTGACGATGGCCAACCATTGCAGCTTAGCAATGCAAATGAAATCCATGGCGTCCGCCCTGCATTGTGGGTGAGTTTGGAGAACTAAGGAATTATTCAGTTTTCAAGGTGCCCCTGCGGGGAGCAGGTCGCTTCGCTGTGTTCTGTTAAGGTTTGGATGAAGAGGCTTCGATTGAGCTCTAACCGAGGTTGCGCGCAGTGTAGCTTGAGGGTGCGAAAAGCCATCTCGAAGAGCGT
>Ga0131853_10010080_pt1 | contig 17290 bp, 14 predicted proteins | sample TergutLab28metaG_FD_92764 | JGI IMG/M metagenome (GOLD analysis project Ga0131853, IMG submission 92764) | Labiotermes labralis P1 segment gut microbial communities from Petit-Saut dam, French Guiana - Lab288 P1 (version 2) (version 2) | ecosystem: Host-associated > Arthropoda: Insects >... | reverse complement strand
CATAACTCCGTAACCGTCCAAAATCGGACACATGTTTATATGAACTTTTTTGATCACAAAGACCTAGGAAATCACCTCCTGCAGTTATGCCCTAAAGTCGTGAAACACCCTGTATGTATGTGTGTGTGTGTATATATATATATATATATATATATATAGAGAGAGAGAGAGAGAGATTCATACTCATTCCCAATCATTTAAATGCAGATTATGAATCTCTCTCTCTCTCTCTCTACTCACTCACACACATACACAATGTGTATGTTTATGTGGCAGCCTTCCATTTTTCAGGTGATGAATTGTGGGGAGGGGGTGGGAGCGGGGGAAAAGTGTATTACATTTTGGTAAGTACAGTATGTACCATGTGCAAAGGTCATACAGAAAGTGAAAAACTCAAGACTACTAAATCTGCTATGTAAAAATTACACTGCATTTGTATGCCACCAAGGAGAAATGCAAAACACTTCAGGATGGAGATGTTAAGAAGGGTTTTACTGATGCAACTCAATTACTGCTTGTCTGTGTGTTTATTTATACTTCAGAAGCCTGAATTGGTCTCATCTGAACAATCCACCTGCAGAAATTAAAAAATCTGGGAGGGGTGCCTCAATTTCATCAGCCTTTCTACCAGTGCCTTTTTTTATGTCAACAAACTGGCAAAACGATAGGGAAACTCCAATGCCGTAGTCATAATATAAAAGCTAAAAATAATATTGTACATGCTACCAGCTCCACTGCTAGTTTACTTTTCCACCTACATTCTGTTTTAAGGTAAAAGAAAACATGTACACATGACAGTTTCCAAACTGAATTCCTTGTCTCTGCACCGCCTCCCTTTTGAGAAATGACCTACCTACGATATAAAACACGAGTTTAGACCTTTGTTATAGCAGTTATGATATTATACAATATTTTTGCATTCACTTCAGTCAGAATTCAGTGGAGCCAGAGGGCATGCAAGCACATGTCATCTTATACACTCTGCTTCCATCTGGTCCCCTGTCATTTAACTTTCATAAGCTGGTAAATATTCCTGCACTGAACTAGCTCATCTGAATTATAATTAACAGTGCCATCTCCCATAATCCTCCATTTCAAACGTAGTTCTGGTCACCAGTAATGACACATCAGTTCCTGAACGTACATTCCCCATTGTACACAGGAAACTAAAACCTAGTAAACAACATTTCTGGGACACCAACTCCTCATCCCATTTGAGTGTCAAAGGCATCTAGGATGAAGATTATGATACAGAACTCAACGTCTAAGTTGGGACTTCCAGAGACCCTGGCGATGCCATTGTAGAATGATCAAGTGGGTTGCGAAGTGCCTCCTCATTCACCACCTGACACTGTTACTTCCCGCCATGTTGGACCACCACTATCAAGTTGCACGGTAGCAGGTGTCGGAGATGGAGGAGCACTCTCTGTTTCACTCAGAGTGCCTGCATCCTCTTCAGGTATTGTTGCAGTTGTGTCTGATGAAGCCTGATGTTGAAGGCCTGAATCTTGCTGACGTACGGAACTACCCACGCCTTCACCACCAGAACTGTCCTCACCTGGAAGATATGCAAACACAACAGCCTTGAGCTACCAGCTCTGTAATTTTATACCATGACATCTCAATAATACAAAACCAAATGTCTAATTACAAATTCGTATCTGTCAGGCTGGCTTGTGAGTACGGTAATGAACCTTCGGGTTCCGTGAAATGCGGGGAATTTCTTGACTAGCTGCAAACCAGTTAGCTGCTCAAGGACTCTGCACCATGGAGTAAATAAGTAAGTATCTGTCAGGGTGCTAATCTTCTTCTTCTTTCTTCTGTTGGTGTTACAACCCACTGTGGGTTTTAGCCTTCTCAGTGATTTTCTTCCATTCCGTCCTTTCCTTACTCAATTTTCTCCACCCTCTTATTCCCATCATCTGGATATGTTTCTCAATGTCTTCAATCCATCTTTTCCTTGGTCTTCCTCTGATTCTCCTACCCATTGGTTTCCATTCTAGTATTCCTCTAGGCATTCTCATTCCATCTATCCGCGTCACGTGTCCTAGCCAGGCTATTCTTCTGCTTTTTATGAATCTTACTATGTCTGCATTTCCTATGAGTTCGTTCAGTTCATGGTTCTTTCTGATTCTCCAGAATCCTTTTCCATCTTGTACTGGGTCAAAAATTTTCCTTAGTATCTTCCGCTCAAATATTCTTAGTTGTTGTTCATTTCGACTTGTTAATGTCCAGCCCTCACATTCATATGTTACTACAGGTCTTATTAAGGTTTTATATATATTTAGTTTTAAACTTCTATTTAATACTCTTGATTTCATTAGCGCTCCATAAGAATAGTAACATCAGTTTCTGCTGATAATTCTTGCTTGTATTTCACAATTGGTGGAATTGATTTGATTCAGTTGTGAGCCTAGGTAGGACAGTTCTTTCACATGTTCGAATTCGTATTTTCCGCATTGCAGATGGTTGCCATTGACTACTGTTCTTGTTACTTCCATGTATTTGGTCTTATTTTCATTTATTATAAGGCCCCTTTCTCTTGCTGCACTTTCTATGTTGCCTACGGCATCTTTTAGTGCATTTTTATTTCTGCTCAGTATTGCCACATCATTGGTGTATGCAAAAATTTGTGTACTTTTTGTTCCTATATGTCCAGTGATGTTCAGCTTCTGAATTATTGCTTCTAGGACTAGATCAAATAATATAGAAGACAGTGCATCTCCTTGTCTCACACCACTGGTGATAGGAAAAGTGGGTGTATATTGATTATCAACTCTTAAGGTTGCCCTGGATCCAGCCATGGTCACACCCCAAGCTGGGTCAGTTTCTTTGGCATACCCAATAGCATGAGATCATTCAACATTCTGCTTCTATTAACACTATCGAAAGCTTGTTTAAAGTCTATATACAGATTATGTAAATGTATATTATATTCATATGCCTTTTCTTGTATTTGTCTTATGGTGAAAATGTGGTCAATGGTTGAACGGTTTGTTCGAAATCCGCATTGATAGTCTCCTAGTATTTCTTCAGCATATTCTGCTAATCTATTATATAGGGTACCTGATAACACTTTATATGTAACGTTTAGTAGTGTTATGGCTCTGTAATTAGAACATTCCAACTTGTCTCCTTTCTTGTGTATAGGGTGTATAATTGCTGTAGACCAATCTTCAGGTATTTTATGTTGTGTCCAGATCAGTCTGACAAGGTGGTGGATTCTTCTCCATAAGGTTTCTCCTCCCTTTTTTAAGAATTCTGCCACTATTTGATCTGTTCCTGCCGCCTTATGTTTTTTTAGGCATTGGATTACATGTATCACTTCTTCGTAGCTCGGCTGTATATCTTCGTTTTCGGCTGTGTAGACTGTTATTCTGTCTATTTCATCTCAGTTGCTTGTTAGCATGCTTTCGAAATATTCTTTCCATCTCCTTTGTACATCTTCATTTTCTGTTAGTATTTTACCATCTTCACTTCTACATACATTTATACTTGGTTTAAATTCTTGTGTTACTTCTTGAATTCTTTTATAAAATTTTCTGCTTTCATTTTTGGTATGATGTTCTACAATGGCATCAACTTTTCTCTTTAGTGCCTCTCTTTTCTTTCTATGGCATACTCTAGCAGCTGCTATTCTTTTTCTATTATATTCTTCTTGATTGGCTCTTGTATTGTGTTCGATGCATTTTAGTCTGGCCTCCCATTTTGCTTTTATCATCTCTCGGCACTCTTGGTCATACCACTCTTCATTTCTTTCGTTTTGTTTTTCTCCTATTGCGTTTTGTGCTGATGTAATCATCGATTCTTTTATATATGTCCATTCTTCTTCTATGTCATTTGAGGGTGGTTTCCCTTGGAGCTCCTTTTGTATCTCTTGCTGATAGTGACACTGGACATGTGTTTCATCAAGTTTAATCTATGTTCCATCTTTTCCGGTTCTCAATTCCATTTCTTGTAATAAGGGTTATTTTCTGTTTAAGTCTTGCTCCAACTAAGAAGTGGTCCGAGTCTGAATTAGCTCCTCTGTATGTTCTAATGTTTTTAATATCTGTGGCCCACCCCTTGGACACTAATATGTGGTCTATTTGGTTGGTGTCTTCGATGCCAGGTATTTTCCAAGTTCCTTTGTGTATGTCTTTTCTGGGGTACCAAGTGCTCAGGACTTTGAAGTTATTAGTAGTGGCATATTGCACTAATCGAAATCCGTTATTACTTGTGGTTTCATGTAGGCTATGTCTTCCAATGGCATTTCTATATATTTGTTCTTTACCCAGTTTGGCGTTGAAGTCACCTAGTGTTATAACGGCGTCGTGTTTTGGTAATTCATCACATACCGATTGCAATGTTTTGTAGAATTCGTCTACTATTTCATCCTTGGTATCTTCAGTCGGTGCATATACACTGACAAATGTAATATCAGGCTGCTAATCAAATATTTTAAAAAACTAGCCATATACCATTAATCAATTAACCAACCAATTTTTTTTTTCGCCATGGTGCAACAGCCCTAGTGGGCTAAGTCCTCCTCATTATTGAGGATTTATGATCACACTCAGACACACCACACTCCTCTGGACAAGTTATCAGCCCGATGCAGAGACCTCTACCTGACAACACACAACACTCACAAGAGACAAACATCCAAGCCGCTGGTGGAATTAGAATCCACTATCCCAGCACTGAAGCAGCTGCAGACTCATGCCTTAGACTGTGCAGCCAATGGTTTCAGCAACCAACCAAATGGTTTACCAATTAACAGAAACAAACTGTGCCACAAGAACAGTACATAATTTGCCCTTAAATTACACTATTGTAGAAATAAAAATGATTATTTACATGTATTACTTACCACAGGGCCTCAGTACAAGGTACAGCAGCAGGTCTGACAATGAGATGATGCCAATAACCTTATCCTCATCATCCACCACAACTAGCCTGTGCACCTGCCAACAGTACAATTTCAGATTTACAACTAAGCTGCTTAGCTCTCACAATCATAACCAACCCCAGGCCACTATTCAAACTACAATACACGAGAACCAAATGTAAATTCATCAGGGCGGGCTGCATAATGACCCTTAAAATTTGACTGTTTCAGGTCTTTTGTGCATCCCTCTGCTTTATATACCAACAGCATGTGGTGTTCCCAAGCTGTGACCCATCCACGTTCTAACCATATCCAAGATTGCGTAACTGTGGTGACCTAACAGTAACTGGTGTAGTCAACATGGCATAGGCATTGACTTCACCAATACCAAAGTACCATAGACTTCATGAATATTGTTGAGTTCTCTATGTGAGGCAATGAAACTACATTTCATGAAGGTCGTAAAAACTAGATTTATAACTCAGGCCTGTAGTCAAAGTTGGGACATTAATCCCTTTGGGCTGTTTTGACAGCTACTGTACCTCCAGCAATGACCACTCACTGGAATGATCATGGGCAGAAAACTTTGTGTACAACAGCAGTCTGTTGTTTCCTGTCAGATCAAAGCAATGAGGCAGTGGACAGGCAATATTTCATTCCTTCACAATGTGGCTAAATTCTGCAGAAAAAAATTACTACTTTCTTTGTAATGGGACTGAAATAAAGGAAGCATGTAAATTCCTCCTCCTCCTCAGGGTAATACAGTCCACTTAAACGCCTGGCTTCATGGTCTCGGGAGTTGTGTCAAGGGTTTATACAATAACAGGGGGCACGCTTGTGAAATCACAGAGAAATGTGTTTTTAATATACAGTTTCTTTGCCATAGTACACCAAGGTAACCCAGATGCAGTTACATGTCACTTACTGCAAAGTCTGCTTACCCATACAATGCAGGGAGATTGTGTCCATCTGCCAGTTACCTTTCAGAGTCTGGCCACATGAATGTGTTTTTCACAGCTGGGCTGTCATTTAAGAATGATGGAACTGACTGTGATATAAGATTGCAGTGAAGTCTCAATGTACAAAACATAACTGAAGGAAATGTGTGTTTCTCAAGCAAATAAACAAAAATCAAAAGGGTCGCGAAATGAACTGTGAACATAATCACAATGACAATGTAACTACTGTGTGATACTGTGATATAGGATGAAGTCTCCTTCAACAGCATGTCCTTAAATTATGGAGGGCATTGCATTTCAAAAACTGATTTTGTGCAGGCTATTTTTATGAATAAAAGTTAACATATAACATATTAGTTATATAAGTTATGGGCTGGAAGACACAAGGTTTGAATCCCAGCACAGGCAAGAGATTTTTCTCTTCTCCAAATCATCCAGATTGGTTTTGGTCCCCACTATTCAACAGGCACTGGAGTTCCTTCCTAGAGTAAGGCAGCCTGGGCTTGATGATGACCACTCACATCTATATAGCACCAAGGCTTAGAATGAGTAGGGCCTTCGTGGCATGGACAAGAACAACTTTACCTCTTGACAATAGTGCTTTAGTATAACCTTCCTTTATTCTTCCACCTGCTTGGTAAACAGGGAATGCTGCCAACTTAAGGTGCTCTATGTATGATCAATTTATAAGATATTCCACAAGTCAAAACTGATTATTTTTATTCTGTTTTGCATAATTTATAATCATGGAATGGAAAGTTAATTATTATGGGATCCTTTCAATGATACAGATTTCTGTCCCTACATAATGTCCTCTGCATCTATCTTGAAGGGATTTCAGCAGATGAATGACACCAAGGGAAATCACTATCAGAACCACAATCAGTCCTTGTATTTGCATATGGCTGATGCTTTTATTGAAGTTGGGGAACATTTTATACTACAGCATATATCAAAGAAAAAGCTTGGATTTTCCATTCCATTAATATTGACGGCATGCATATTTGTATTGGGCTCATCAGAACTTTCACAAAAGGATGTTTACAATCTAAAATTTTTTGGCAAAATGCTTGTAATGTATTTTAATGAGTGGTTTTAAGTTCTGTAACTTACTGAGGGAGAATTTGTTTTTGAGTATTATTATGGCAGTATTAATTTACTGTATTTAATTTACATGCTTACACAAATTTTCATTTCCTTCATTTTACATTCACTGTAAAATGCCCCTTCAGAAATGAAAAATCCAAGTTTCAATTCATCTCTTGTCCTGCAGTAGATATATTTACAACTGCCTGGCAATGATTATTCATTATTCTGTTACGGGACTGACCTGATGCTGTCTCTTTATTCCAGACACAGTACAACTTCATTACACATGTCAAGTCATTCCAATCATAATAAACGAAAAGATTAATGTCACGTTAGGAACTAATATCAGAGAACTAGTTGTTCTTTCAGAGTAACTGGGGGCTGGAAGTTTATATGCAAGGTATTCAAAATGAAGTTTATTAGATTCCAACAATGACAGTAAAACTTCTGCACCATATGATCCACTTGTGAACAACGATGAAGAGTAAGACAAGAGTGGTTGTGTTAGAGAATGCCACTGAAGAAATGTCAGACTACAGGAAACAGGCTCCATGGTGCTCTGAAGCACACAGATGGCATTCTCAACTGTTTTTCAATAATGTAATATATAAATTGTAATATGTAATTGACGTGTCCAATGTTACATGTGTGAATGAATGGATGAACAAATAAACCAAACCAAAGAACTGTGGGAGATGCAGTATATTTGAGACAACACTTACACAGAATAGCCCATAAAATAACACGTATGTGTTAAAACCTACACCGTCATTCCAGTCTATGAAATCAGTGACACTGAATGAAACTGGTCATTATATGGCACTTACGCTTCTGAGGATGATGGCTCTTGTTTTGAGTGCTTGAAGTAAGAACACATTAAAGTCTTGGCAACAGAATTTGATTATGAATACAGAAATACACTCACTGTAATCAAGTAAGCATTCTTCATGAATCTAAAGCTCCATCACCTCTGTACTCAAATTACTTAAACATATTTCAATTCTGCAGGACCAAGATGTATGAAGGCCAAAGCCCATATAATATTATGCCCACATGCAATATTGTAAGTTTGTGTTTAGGGCCCACTTTCCATAACAAAATCTGAAGGCTTTTACATTTTTTTTTCTGTACTGACACACACACACACACAAAAACTAGCTAGAAATAACACTGCAGTATTGCAACCAAATTGGATTACATGACAATGTCTTGTAGTGGGATCAAAATTGTAATTTCATTATGTTTCTGCTGACACTGCACATTACAATACCAGTGGGAAACAAGACATTACACTACTAAATGATGAATACCAGAGCACAGATTGAAAATTAACCCTTTGAGGATGAAACTGTATCTGTCTGATTTAAAGATCCAGTTCGTACCGCACAGTAAACACTCTGCTTTGGTTATAAAAACTGATAAGTTAATGAAATATAGAAAAAATAATCACTGTTTGTTCTGAGATCCACGCAAAACACATCAATGTGGTGTGGGCAGAACACAGAATATCTGTGTGTTATAGCTGCTGGTACATAAAGTCAGTCTCAGGCTTTTAAAGGTTAAGGAGTGATTGGAGCAGTTCAGTAACTCAATAAAGCATACAGAAGAACTTAAAAAATTTCAGGACCTCCACACACTTCTGCTGCAAAGTCTCAACAGCTCCCATGTTCAGCAATGCTGATGGTGCAGAATTTAGAATTTGATCAGTATACGAAGTTTTGTGCATTATCAGCCAATTAATTTGAAATTCAATCCTTGGACCTACCAAATATGAAGCATGCATGCTTAATACTACTAAGTGCCTTGGTAGATTTGTTGAACGAATGCAATAAAAAATCGTACATGGATTTATAAGGTACAGACTCTCAGTGACCTAGTAACAGCTTTTCTAGACAACACACAGCTGCATCAGTGCACAGTCTAGTGTCAAACCATACCTCTGCCCGCACAATTCTCTCCATGATGGTTTGCAACGTTTCGTCCAACTTGCATTTGTGCACACCCTCAAACCATTCGTTGCGATGCTCATTGGCCTTTTTGAGGGACACATCAAGGTTGTTGTATGTCTTCTCTGCAGCAAGGTTCTGGAATATACCATAGTATATACTACAGTATAGCAACAGATGGAAGTCTATAATTCTGTAAAATATTTGCAACAATATACCTACAGTTCCAACATTTATACATTTCCCCCTCATGACAGAAGCACCATTAACTTCTGAATCTAATGATCATCACTGTCAACAGATTACCCTTGGTGCCTTCCAGTTACAAGGATTAAAACTTTGCCTTCTGTAGCCCTGTCAGACATTTTTGACATTATCCACCATTCAGTTAATGTCAGTGAAGTATCAATGAACTTGGTGTTCAGGCATTCTTTTCCAAACACTCAGTTCTTTTCAATATTTTCTTAACAGTTTACTGATATATACGTTACCCTGAAATCTTCTCTAATACCATCATTCACTCTGTATCTTGTTACAGTTCAGGAAGACACTTCCCTGCCTCCTCTTGTTTGTTCTTTGTTAATGTCCCAACATTCAGATGGACATAAAAGCAGCAGTGTGACTATTCTCTAGACAGTGTTATTGAGCCTAATGTTTGGTTATGTTCATACAGGGCATCTGTAAATGGTTTTTGCAATTTTGATATTTTATTATTCTGAAGCTATATTAAGTTGCACTTTTAAAACATGCCAACTGAAAGACCAATACAAAAAGTTGTGCTAACAGGAGCTAGTCACTAATAAAGTTCAATGTCAGCACCATGAGTGGTTTCAGCAACATCAAACCAATATTCAACCTCCTGCCACACATTTTGGAAGAGAATTTCATGATCAATTTTTGCACAGCCCACATATCAGGCACTAACAGATGGGAACTTACCACACTTTTTGTTTGAAATGTTGCTAAATTGTAGCAACAGATTTAATTTCATGAGATGGTAACATGTAGACTGCCTTTTCTGACCTGGATGTTATTTTACCATAATGCCTAGCTGGCAAAGAGCACAGCTGGATGCACACTCATGCCTAATTAAATCTTTGCAACTTGTTCACATGGTTCTTATTTCAAAGCAGTATCTCAAATAAGCTGTCACTAATAAATGAAAAAACAGCCATTTACAAGCACCTTCTATTCAATTATCTAAAACAATATTTGCCACAAAATGTAACTGTTGTTACTGTATAGGTGGAAATGTTGATACTGTATTCATGAATTATGTGACATAATATATAAACAGCTCTACCAAGTGCCACTTCTATTTATGCTTTAACGGGTGAAAGCAAATACTCACAATGACATCAAATTTGGCGTAAATGTCAACAAGTCGGCCCTCTGGGTCAATGATAGGTAAAGCAGACACCCTCCTCTCCACAAATTTTTTCAGTGCTAGAATGATGCTTGTATCCTCCACAGCCGTTTCTATGTTTTCATATGTACCAATCTTCAACTCATTCAGCGTCTTATTCATATAACTTGGCTTTGGCAGGTCATTGATCTATGAAAGGTAACAGCGATTATATGCAAAAGAAAGGGCATGTCACATTATTGTGTAAATACATTTTATTGCACTCTACATCTACAATCAATCCAGCAACACCAGGAAAACAATATAATCAATAAAACTCATCATTATGAAATTTTCCTTATTCGTTTCTTATCTTCCTAAGGTACAGACACTGTCCTCAGAATTGTCTTTCAATTACCATCTCTTTACATATTTTCCTCAGACTGCAATTTGAACCAAGAAGCAATATTAAACAGTTTTATTTATATGTAACAATTAAAGATACCTGATGATATGTTAAATGGTACTCTACAGATTATGTGGGAGAAAACAAAGTAACGAGATGGGAAAATGTGGCATGACTTGGAACAGTCATGAACTGTAAAAGTGTAAGCATGCAATAGATGATCATATGCATAGTATGTTCCCAAGCAAATGCACATCACTGATTGTACCTACATATAGGAAGAGGAACCGCAGAATACGTTTGTGTGTGAGTATGTACAACACATTGCCGGTATCAGGATCAATGACAGGAAGCCGATGAATGCGGTTGTGGATCAGTGTCCGGATGGCATCAAATAATGATGCATCTGGAGAGATGCTGACTAGAGGCATCACTTGGTTCCTCAGCACATCTGTCAACAGTAGAGCATATTTGATGAAAGCATGGTGACTGTCAGTATATCTAAGACTGAGACTCACTCACTCACTCTCTCTCTCTCTCAAGTTAATAATTCACTTCACACAATCCAAACCTTTCATGTGATAGCTGATTTATTTGGAAGGTAAGAGAATTAAAAAAAAAAAAAAGGCCACAGTCATACCCAATCAAGTATACCTCCCAGGCACTTCCCTTTCTCAAAATCCAAATACCACCCTCTGCTATTACATTGTCCCTTTCTCTGAGTTACTAGCTGTTAAATCAGAGCATGCACAAACTCAGAGGAAAAGTTTATACATATCAACACTTCAGAACACAGGACTCACTTTTTGCAACACCAAAAGTAAATAAGTCAGTACATAAATAAATAAGTAAATAAATAGATAGATAAATAAATTAATTCACAAATACACTAATGAAAGAACAAAATAAAAACAAAATCATTTTTAAAACTGGCAATTGGCCTACAGTAATAACTACTTCATTTCCAACCCAATCCACTGTTTAGAACTGAAGGTTTAACTTCATGTAACACAAGTACAATCTACTTTAGACAGACAGCTGGCAGTGATCATAAAGTCTGCTCTGCAAAATAACTGGCTACAGACTGTGGGCTTGGGTTACATTCTGAGCAGAGGTGTGGGGAATCCTTGTACATCGCTATGTCCAGAACACACAGAGTGACAACATAATCAGTATAGTGCCTATGCTATGGGCTAAATGATGCAGGGTTCAAATTCTGGTAGAGGAATGAGATTTGTTTCTTCTGTGCAACATCCATACAGGCTTGGTGGCCCATCTAGTCCCTTATTCAATGGGTAACAGGGCCCTTTTTCCTGGGTGTAAAGCAGATAGGGTGAAGCTGATCACTCACCTCCATCTAATGTACTGGTTAAGAATGAATGGAGCTATAGCTCCATGTCCCCTTTATGCTTCATATTATACACAGGGACAACTTTACCAGAACTTATTAATCCAAACAACTGAGACAGTAGGTAAATTACACACAAATTAAATGCAAGTTAGCTTGTATTAGCATGATTACATGCACATACAAAGCAAATCCAGCCAGGTGTCTAGATTACTGCAAAGTGTGCCAGAAAGTTCTTTCGCATGTTTTCATATTAAAAAGATGGTGGTGGCAGCGACAGTGGTGGGGGTGATGAACACACTGTTTATTAGCACCTAGTAAGCTCAACTGAAATAATCATATTTATTGTTTTAAAATATTACTGACAATTTAATGTGAAGTTAAAGGGGTACAGGTGAATGGTGTGACACTCTAGCACACTACTCCTCAGACTTTTAATACTGTGCGCTGGCAAGTCAAAAACTTTCTAGGACAATGATCTATGGTCTCCAGTTTCACACAAACTGCCCTAGTAATTTATTCAAGAGAAAACCAGTCTGAATCTTAAATGGATTACCAACCGACTTTTTGGTGGTGTACTTCATTGGCCATTTCGGAAAATATCACTATTAAACACTCTTTAAGAAGTCATTACAGATGCACATTGCAATGTATGTCAGTAAGTGGAAGAAGTTCAACACTTAACACAATTAAATTAAACCCCAAAAGTGAAATCACACATTCTCAATATGTCAGTCAGATTTTGTGTAATAATAAGAGTCAAAAAAATTATATAACCTAACACAGTAAAACTGGTTATGATAACATCTTAAAAGAAGCACCCATTCCTGGACACATAAAAAATAAGATGATACTGGCCTGCTTTTAATTCACAGTTTTCCATGCAATTCTCTGTTTGTAGTACACAGTTTAAACATTACAAGACATGTGCAGAACACCTACAGGTACTCAGCTATGTACCCACACATATAAAGAGATCCACACTGTATGACTCTTTGTTTTATTAAAATTGACTCTAGTAACAATTTGGCACCACTGTTACAAGGTCAGAGAGTTGTTTATGAGCTCCTGCCAAGTGTAGTGCAGAGGGTTATGTGTCATTGTTTATGTTTGTGTGAACAACACAGCTGTACTACTGTCACGTGTGACATGGTGGTTGGAACCACTTTAATTTATGCATATGGGAAAACTGTTATATAGAAAGTAAAAGTCAGTTCTTTTCACTATCCTGTTGTCAATAAGAAATCACATGTTTCTTACATTATTCAACAACAGTTTTTCAAATGTGGAAATTAAGTAATGTTGATAGATGGTAGCATGACTATGAATTGTGGGTCTGGATACATACATACATATATACATACATACATATATCACCATATTCATGAAACCTCTTTGTATTTTTGTACATTTTTCAGAAGGAAAAAAAAGTTTCAAAATTCAAATTCTGCAACATGAAACAGCAAAAACACTGTTCATGTTATAAAGTTTTATGAGACTAAAGCACATACAACCTAGAATGAATTACATTTTAAAAATCATTAAACATCAGACTTGCAACTTTTAGAAGAAACTAGAAGAATACAATAATTCATGGTTTCTATGTGGGTTATGAATATACCGTGGAACAATAATGACAAGTGGACACCGTGTTTCTTTTTAACATTTTTTTTTAAAAACCTCCATTTGTGGGTAACACTTATTTTGTCAGCTTCACAAAATGATCCCGGCTATTTAGATATGGTGATGAAACAAAAAAAATGCACATAAACATTTCAGAGAATCATATATGATATTACAAACATGCATTCTATGTTTATAACATGATACTCTTAAACATTTATATGCAATTGTTGGTATCTGATAAGCTTCATGCATGGTCATGGATTATTTAAAATTGATCCTATCTGTATCAACAGATGCCAATGACAAAATTATTTCAATTTCCATTTTGTTTGCACTCTGCAAATATTATCAAATAATGAAACTGATGGTAGAAGAACATATACATTCACTTCATTAAAAGAACTGCTTTCTTCTTTGTTCAATACAGCACAGCTGCTGTCTGGAACAAAGCCATACTGTGAACACCTGCCAGCAGCCTGTATTTTTTGGCTAAGAACCCACTAGTCACATATACAGTGACATGCTGCAAAATATTGATTTTGGGGCACACCTGCAACATGTTAAATGTTACCAAATTTTATATTTAGTGTAAGAAGTACACTACTTTAAAATCACATTCCCTTGCTGTATTCATACTGGCTATATGGAGAGGGTTAAAGAAGCACCAATCAATCCAAAGAGAACTTAATGGTGAAAGTGCTTTATAATGATATTCTCCAGTGAAACAAATTTCTCAGGCAGAATCTCATACGCCAAGGCTGACTGTTGTAAACACACAATTTTATGTTATCGTAATGCTAAATCTTTGATCCCCCCCAGTATTTTCATATACTTCCACAACAGCAAATTCCATAATGTGCATACAAAACCAAAAAATGAATCTATATTCCCATAGTGGTCATCTAATTTTCAATTTTATATCTAGAAGACTTTAGAACCCATCTTTTACAATCACAATCTAAACTTATTGGTTCCACACTACATGCTGGTGGTGTTGTTTCTGCTCCAGAAACTTTATGTGGTTAACACATATTGAGAATTTAAAGATGGTCATTTCAGTGTGATCCCCATTAGCATTGTCTTCCAAGTTCCTGCCACTCCATAAAACATTAGAACCAACATAGACACAGCTTGCACTGCCATGTCCCAGGAATATAATATGCCTTTTGGAAACCTGCCTAAAACCTGTTCCAACATTCTGCATCCCAAATTCCACAGACACCTTTCATGCATACCAAGATGGATCCAATCACATTGTCACAAGTTCCAACACACTGTTGAGAGAAACCGTGAAAGGCAAATGAATCTGAATGTATGTTTTGTGTTTCAAATAACTTAAATATTGCCTGTGTGTCTTCTTTTTCTGCTTTAACATTGCTGTATTAAGTGGACAAGTTATACAATCAAACAAGAAATTCCAAATAATGAATGCAGGTTCCAGAAACATTTGGGACAAAAGGGGGTGGGGTGGGAGAGATAGAAAGAGGAAAGAGTTGTGACCAATCTTTTGGTAGTTCTCTGTGCTCTGTCCTGTCTTTTTTACAGCGTAGAGCCAGATGTTAAAACACCTGACTTAAATAGATTACAGTGACTGGTCTCTGCACTACGTGATAACATTGTTGGAAATCTTTTCCAAAAATCCTTTTGATACCATGGGGTTTTCAAATTATTACACTGTAAATATGTTTGAAAATGTGAGGCCAAGACTAGTTCAGCACTCAGACCAGGTTTATGCATCATCATATTATCAAAACTCTGTGCCATATTTCTTTTCTGTAAAATGGTCCTAACTGAGATACTTAACATGAGATTTTTAATTTAAGGAAAAGAAATACATGTGGCCAAATCAGTTGAGGAGGGTGGATGTTCCAACACTCAAATTTGTTTTCTGACAAGAACCAGTTTACCAAAACAGATGTATGGAAAGTCAAAGTGCAATTTCCAGGTACATAATGTTCTGCTGTCTATCCATTCCTACAACTCCCACACATAGAACTTTATGTTTTGTTGACCGTGCATCTCATTATAATCTTTGTAAATAACCAACTTGATGCACAATTCTTTTTCATGTATGTTTATTTCTATTCTCTACATGTTTCAGACAGCTACATGTCCATCATCAGGAGAATTAATTGTATCAATACGACATCTGGTATATGTCGCTGTGTGTAGATGACCTGATATGCATGTTTGGATGGAACTCCAAACCAGCATACTAGAAGGTCATCTACACACAGCAGCATATACCAGATGTCGTATTGATAAAATGAATTCTCCTGATCATGGACACGCAGCTGTCTGAAACATGTAGAGAATAGAAATAAACATACATGAAAAAGAATTGTGCATCAAGTTGGTTATTTACAAAGATCCCACACACAGGTGTGCATAACACACCATTTCTTAATAATGCATCCTGTGTAGGAGGAATTTTGTTACTATAAACTCTTTAAATCTTGGAGCACATTAAACAGTTTCTCCACTGCAGCGACGTTCAGTAATGTGACTAATTGTATAAGGTTTACAATCAGTCCATTTTCCATGAAGACAGGAGACTGTTAAGTTCTCCAAAATGCTGGCAGGTCGGCCCAGCACAACATCCAAGAATCAAAACATGAGGTTCAACACAACATTCATACAAGTCTGAAGAATGTCACATCACACAGCATAATGGATGCAAGAACCCATAGGTGGTAACCAGAAGTAGTGAAACTTTCAAATGAATACTAAAAGATGAAGTCAATTCCAGCTGATGCTACATCTTTCACATAAACATGAGTCTGTAGGAAATTCAATACACTGGTACTCACTGCGCCATGTGTCTAGCTTGTGTTCCTCCAGCTCCTCCATGGTGACAGAAGGTGATGTGTAGTACATCTGCAGGATCTTGATGAAGTCTGTGATTGTCAGCATCCCAACAAATTGCTGTCTTTTTGAGTCCCACAGAGGTGCTGCCCTCACACCTGTAACACATCACACACTTCCAAATTATTTTTGCTCTGAGTGATTTTCTTGTCATCAGGCAGAAGTTAATGTATGGTGGTACTGCACACATGTCCCCTCCTCAAACATACAAAAGTAGGATTCATATATGCAACTCCATATGTCAACCTGCAATGATTTATCAGTTATTGTATTTTATGTGGTTTTCCACCAGTAAAACACTACATAATATCAATGGCAAGCTGACTGTTGAATGACGAATTTGAAAGAATTTGGATGAAAGTGGTCATGGCCTAAAGGAGGGACTATCCTGGCATCTGCATGGATGGACTGGGGGAGGGGAAGGGGGGGGGAGAGAGAGAGACATGAATAAAATTCAAACCTGTCACCATATAAATAAAAAATAAACATAAGCCACATAATTTTCATGATAAACCTCTAAAATCAGAGGCCATGATAGTGTTGTTGGTGCAGTGATTAGGCTATGGCTGGATGATGCATGGTTCAGTTCCCAGCAGGGACAAGAGAATATTCTCTTCTCCAAAATATCCAGACAGGCTTTGGAGTCCACTCAGCCTCCTATTCAATGGGTAGCAAGGGTTCTTTCCCTGTCCCAGGAGGAATGTGCCAGACTCCGGGAGGGTGTTCCTTATGTTAAAGTATACCGATATAACCCAAAACACCTATGTCCAAAGTTGAACGGTTACGGAGATAATGGCCAGAGAAAAGTGTGGTCTTCTTGCGGGTCCACACACTGT
>Ga0131853_10010078_pt1 | contig 17291 bp, 20 predicted proteins | sample TergutLab28metaG_FD_92764 | JGI IMG/M metagenome (GOLD analysis project Ga0131853, IMG submission 92764) | Labiotermes labralis P1 segment gut microbial communities from Petit-Saut dam, French Guiana - Lab288 P1 (version 2) (version 2) | ecosystem: Host-associated > Arthropoda: Insects >... | reverse complement strand
AGGTTGCAGTATTTGGAACTGCAAGAAGCCCCCACTTTTCTCTGGCCATTATCTCCGTAACCGTTCAACTTTGGATATAGGTGTTTTGGGTTATATCGGTATACTTTAACATAAGGAACACCCGTCCGAAGTCTGGCACATTCCTCCTGGGACACCCTGTATACATAAATTTGAGCCACATATTTATTGTCACAATATTGAACAGTTAGAAAATTTTTTTCGGACAACACATTTGAGCTTGAAGAAAGGGTTGTTTGTATTTATTTGTTCACAAGAATTTTTCAATAAAGTCTGATGGAGTTTTGATTAGATGAGAGATCTACAGTGGTTATTTTCAGTAGAGCTGCTTTCTGATTTGCTGTACTGACATAAACAGTTTGTGCAGTTGATGTGTTGTTGCAAATGGAAGCTGAAATTTACCAGAAGTATTCTTTTCCCCCAATGGAAAATTATAAACCTTAGATAAATTATAATGAAAGAGTAGACAAAATGAAACTTTCAACTATTCAGGAAGATGTCAGTGTTGTTAATGTGTGGCATCAAATGAGTAAGGACATAAACAAATAACACATGTATGTAGCATTTTTTGTTGTCTCATTTTGGTTAAAGAAGCACAACATTTTAGATGCTTTCTCTGCTTATGCCATCTGGCAAAGTATGCAACTTATTTCACAACAGCCATTGCAGCACATATTGGATCATCTGAGAGGCACAACAATGTCCATTTCACACTTTCATATGATGATGGAAGCACATACAGGCTGTGAAACTACCTTCTTCAACCAAACTGAGAGAGTGAATGATGCCCCATGTCTGTGTCAGTTTAATACCACAGCTTTAACACATATCTTAAGATGTATGTAAATAGGAAGGAATGAGAGAAAATCAGTCTGGATCAACTATGAAAGGACAGCATCAGGGATGAATATGGAAAGCGGGTAAATAAGACCTGGACAGAAGAAGAAGTAGAAAAAGAAGTAAACGTAAATCTAGAACTACAGTGAAAGCAGATCAAAACAGATATAAAAAAGCACAACAGTTGACATACTAGGATACAAGGAAAGGAACAAGGATACTAAGGAATGGTTTGATGAAGAGTGCAGACAACTGCTGGAGCAAAAGAGTAAGGCATACCAGGCATATTTAGCTGGACTGAAGAGAGCAAATAGAGGAGAATGTGAGGAGAAAAGGAAATAGGGTGATCATTGCATGTAGAAAGGAAAAAAGATGGGTTATCAACCAACAGTTCACTGCAATAAAAGAGGAATTTAAGGGAAAAAACCCAAGACAGGCATATAGGATGGAACAAAAGATAAAAGATAGATACAAACCTCATACATATCAGTGTAAAGACACAGAAGGGAACATAATTGGTTACAAGAAACACATTGAAGGCAGATGGACAGAACAGTTCGAGGAGATACTAAATGAAAATAAACATAAAATTAAACAACAGCACTAGACATAGAACAATACCAAATGAACACACAAAGTGGGGAAATGGGAATACAGGCACCAACAGAGCAAGAAACCGAGCGGACCCTACAGAAGTTAAGCGGTAATAAAGCAGTGGGCACAGATGGCATACCAGCAGAACTCAAGCACAGAGGAGAAGAAGTAATGAATAAAATCCACAAATTAGTGGGCATAATGTGGGAGAAAGAAAGAATACCAAAGGAGTGGAAACTACATATTATACGCCCAATCCATAAGAAGGGGGACAAATTAAACTGCCAGAAGTACAGAGACACATCATTACTATGTACAGCTTAAAAAACTTTCACCACCATTCTGAAGAATAAACTAGAACCTTACGCAGAAAAAGTAATAGGAGAATACCAGATGGGATTCAGGCCGGGGCAATCAACAATCGATCAGATTTCCACAGTGCAACAGACACTAGAAAATTGTTGGGAATACAACATAAGTGTGTATCTAGTCTTCATAAACTTCAAACAGTCCTATGATAGTGTTAGAAGAGAAGAGATATATGAGGCATTGCAGTATTTCCCAATTCTTGTTACACTGATAAGACTGGTAACAGCAACAATGCACAATGTGGTAGCAAAAGTTCAAGTCTAAACAGAGAAGACTGTACTTTTTGAAATTAGAGATGGTTTGAAACAGGGAGATTGCCTTGGCACCACTGCTGTTCATTGGCATAATGGAATTTGTGTTGAAGAAAGTACAGGTGACAGAAACGCAACCTTACACTGTGAACTAATACAGATAGTTGGATATGCAGATGATATATGCATAATGGGTAGAACAAAGGAAGCAATGAAACGGACTTGTAAAGAGTTGAAAAGAGCGGCCAAAGAGGTAGGCATATCTTTCAACATAAATAAAACAAAAATAATGGCACATTCCAGTTGCGACACACATATTGGACAGGAAGTGAAGATAGGAGGAGACACGATTGAAGTGTTAGATGAATTTGTCTACCTGGGAACATGCATCACCAAACATATAGGTGAACTGGTGGACATAAGGAGGAGGATAGGACTGGCCAACAAGGCATACCACTCCCTGTTAGCTATAATATAGTCAAGATGGGTACATAGGTAAACCAAGATAAAGCTCTGTAAAACATTAATAAGGTCCATTTTATGGTACGGGAGCGAGGTGTGGACATTGTCGCAGACTTCAGGAAAAATGCCTAGTGCATTTGAGAGAAAAGTCCTAAGGAAAATATGTGGGCTTGTGTTGGTTAATGGACAGTGGCAGAACGGGTATAAGCATGACATTTATAAATTAAAAAGAGAAATGGAGCAAACTAGGAATATCAGATTGAGAAGGCCCCAGTGAGTGAGTCATGTAATGGGAATTAAGGATGAAAGCATGCCCAAGGAAGCATTGAAAGGTTACATAAAAAGGAGAAGACCAGTGGGAAAGTCCAGAGTGAGATGGTTAGGTGCAGCAGACAGGGATGGTAAGAGGGTGTTGAAATGCAGAAACAGCAGACAGTCGACGGAGGATAGAGATGCCTGGAGGTGGAGGATTGAAGAGGCCAAGACCCAAGTTGGCCTGTAGTGCCATAGAAGAGGAATAGGAGTACTTGGAGGAAAATCCATTTTTCAGATCTCACATGGATGCCTGGAGGTGGGAGATTGAAGAGGCCAAGACCCAAGTTGGCCTGTAGTGCCATGGAAGAGGAATAGGAGTACTTGGAGGAAAATCCGTTTTTCAGATCTCACATGGATTGGCATGGGATCAAACCCAGCCCTCCACTTGAGCCATGGTTTGGTTGTTACTGTGAAGCCTGTTGACTTTTTGGGTGTGACACCACGTAGTCTGGGAGAAATGTACTTTGGTTGAGAGAAAAATCACCTCACAGATTACAGAAACTTTCGTGGTGGACATCATGAGAACCTCCAATCTTGCACTGTGAAGAAGACTGGAAAATGTGAGCTGTGAGGTGTTTGCAGCAGTAGCTGAGGGTTCTGTTTGTCTGTTCTGTCACATTGCATGAATAGGTAGTCAGAAGCTGGCATTCTAAAGGAATGTACTGCCTTTATCTTCAAGGGTCATTATGTGCTGGAAGACTTACTGGCCTTGGATAATGAAGGCAGTATTTCTCTTTGAAATTTCGGGCTTCCAAGTTTGGAAGATGTTGCTACGTGCCATCATTTTTTTTCGTGTGTTGGTTGGTCTAATTCAGATGGCCTTCCATTGTTCTGTTAGTGCTAACTGCATACTCCTTTTACTGTATGAAAATTGGCCTTGTTTCCAGAGCACCTTCTTTTCCCTTTCATTAACCGCTCTTCACATGTTCCTCCATTCTATGAAGCTATTAAACAATTGCAAAGTTTTTATTCTTGATATAGCTTTATCACCACAGCCCCAGGTCAATGTCCTACATGGTTTTGTAATAGAGTCCAGGTGTCATGCAAAATCTGAGATGGTAATTTACTTAGGAGACTACTGGAGGACGTGAAAATTGAGACAGAAACAGACTACCCTTGAGTGAATGATTTTTATGAAGCGTGTACAAACAGAAATTCATGGAACTATCACAGAACAAAATAATTTAAGAGTGTGGGTATGTGCTTTTACAATAATAACCGGCAGTGAATCATAGGAATTGTCTTTGTACGCACCAATGTTTTGTGTTACCACAAATAAAACGTAAGTAAATAAAATACAGTCAAGTCCAGGAACTTACGCTTGCACCTTATATAAGCTGAAATGCGGATTACTGTCATTGCATGGTGGATCCACTCTTATACATGATATTTTTGTGTTCTGGAAACAAGATCTGAGGAGAAAAGGGGTGTCCAACCTTTTCTGACAAAGGGTCACAGATGTTATTGTAGGCTGTTTTACAGGTTGCATATGTAAAAGTCTCAAAGTGACACCTAACACCAAAATAAATAAATTGTCACATATATTAGACAATCTGTTTATCGTTCACTTATATCTAATTCAAATAGATTATTTTGCCTAGTGCAATTTTGTATTTTAGTAGTATATAGTTCTGAAAATATTGGTTTATCAGTTGTCAGATTTTTAAATTTCAACTAATCAGTCTTGAATTATATTGTAATAGCTGAGTGGCACTGCCTGTTTTGTGTGTGTGTGTGTGTGTGTGTGTGTGTGTTTTTTTTTTTGTTACACAGTATTCTTGTTGAGATGACAAATACCCGCTTTGTAAGCACGTTTAGTTGTCAAAAAATGTTACATTATTAAATGTGGTTTGAGTCTATATGGTGGCTTTTGGTACATAGTCTTTTGTATGTATGTTGACCAACAGGTTTTGTTTGCAACCTTATGTGGATCAATGGAATATGAATAAATAATAATAATAATGATACGTAACTAGGTAACTGACCAGCTAATTCCAGTGTGTAGAGTTCTTCCTGAAAAGTTGATAGTTCTGATTGAATGAAAAAATTCCTGTATTTTATTGAAACCATGTTCACAAAATTCTGCACCTAGTTCTTGTCCTGAGCCAGATGAATCCAGTCTGTGCTGCACCATTTGATCTTAATGTTATCCTCCCATCTATGCCTGGGTCTTACAGGTGGTCTCCTCCCTCCAGGTTTCCCTACCAAAACTGTGTATGCATTTCATTTCTGCCTCACACATGCATCTGCCCCACACTTCTCATCCTCCCTGATTTGATATTCGGTGACGAGTATAAATCATGAGGTTCCTCATTATGCAGTTTTCTCCAGCCTCTTGTTACTTATTCCCTCTTAGGCCCAAATGTCTCCTTCTGCATCTTATTCTTGATCTCTCAGTCTGTGTTCTTCCCTTAATATGAGATACGACGTTTCATGCCTGTATAAAGCAGCATGCAAAATATATTTTTGTATATTTTAATGTTTATGTTTTTAGATAGAACACAGGAAGACATAAGATTCTGGACAGAAATGTGGCAGGTATTTCCTGAATTTGAACTGCCGTCAGTTTCATCATGCACCGAGTTTAGATTTGTTAGTGTCATTCCCAAGTATTGAACTTTGTCACACAGTCAGAGGATTTGCTGTGTATCTGTATGTTGTGATTTCATCTTGTATTCAGTTCATGAATCAAGAACATATACATAGTTTCCTCTGTGTTTAGTTTTAAACCAACCTCCTAGTGAGTGTCTACCACAGCTTGTTTGCTTTTGTCATAATACTCATGCCTTCATCCACTGAATTAACATGTAGATGAAAAGCTGATATGTCCAATTCGGTTTCATTCTTTTACCTCAACCTTTCTACTGGCCTATAAAGGTAAAAGTAAAATTCACACTAGAACAGGCTACAGAGGCTCAGAGGGTGAGTACAGGTATATCTGTACTCTTTCTTTAACCTCGGCGCTGCATTGAGGTGGGTAGTCAATACCACACCCAAGCTGCTTTATCCTCGGGAAAGTCCTGGTACCCTTTGTGCAGGGGGATGTATGTACCCCAGTGCCGGTCTGGACACATGCGGAAAATCTCATCCCCAACGGTGCGATCCCCAGAACGTCCAGCCCATAACAAGTCGCTAAACTGACTACCCTGCCCACTTTCTACTGGCATATTCTAAAGCAGAGTTTAACAGTAATGAAAATATGTAAAGCATCTCCTTGTTCTAGACCATTCTCAATAGGAAAAGCATCTGGCATGTTTTCATGTTTGGGCTTTGATGTAGGTTTCTTTTAAATACATTTTATTTAATGTGATTGGTTTTCATGGGTTCACCCAACCCAGTGACAGTAATGCAGGTGAGCTACCTCCTAAATGAATCATAGACTTGCCTGAAGTCTCCAACTAGTGTTGTTAGATGTAGCAGAGGTACCAGCTGCGTGCCTTCTTAACGTCATTGCTAGATGGAGGTGAATGATCAGCCTCATATCTTGGCTGCTTGACCCACAGGAAAGAGCCCCCTGGTTCCCCACTTTATAGGTGTCTAGGCATGTGTGGGTGCTGTGAAGAGTAAAAAAATCTCTGCCTGTTTTAGAAATCTACTGACTTAAAATTCTGATCAGCACAGCTTCTGTCAAGAGAATTATGGAGAGACCGAGACTCAGAAAGTTTGTTAATTGTGCAAAATAAGTTGTGTGTGATGTGAAATAGTGAAGCACAGGAGTGTGTGTTGTAGAATGGGAGGAAATGAAGATTACACTGGGCATTTTTGGAGACAACAGCAATGTAGAAAACAAACTGTCATCTCATGGCTATTGTATTTCTTCTGTATTATGTATGTTTTTTATGTCTTCTGTCATTTGTCGCATTTTTTTTTCTGTAGTGTGTAATATTGTAAGTCCCTTTAATAAACGGACTGAATTGAATATTTATGTTTTATCTATGTTGGTCAGGCTTTTTGGTATAACTTTTTATGTACCTTACAAGTAGTAAGCTGTTTAGTTAATTTGTTGTTGTTGTGTTATGTAACGTGTTCACATCTTTTACCCAGTCAAAGAGAATGGAGGAACTTTTGCTTCTCTGTTTTTTTGTTGCTGATGATACATGTTGTGCAGCGGAATGTACTAGATCATCATGTATATTTGAAAGCTTTGCTTGTTGCAGGCACATTTCTACAGAGGAAAAATGAACCATGCATTTTAGTTACATGTCATATTGATTATATAAAAGTGTGCATGCATATTGATACAAATATAAACATGTGTTTTGGCTTTTCCTTTCATTGTACACAGTATTTTGTGAGTGTGTAATGTGCAGTTTTAGGCTACACTATTGCTATTCTACATATTCTGCTGTTGATGATGTACAATGTGAGATATTGAGGATGTCTGTAGAGTTGGCTATGTGGTCTGTTGTAGAAAGCAGAGAGTAACTGAAAGTTTGAGTGGATTTTTAAATAGCTGTGATCATTTAATCATTGTGATAAGATAACCAAGTCACTTGTGGTGGTGTATTCACTGTCATATGTATCGTATCTGCCCTTGCTCTGTCAAAAATTCAGTACTTCTTGAATGGGTAAATAAGAGGATAATTTAAGTACAGTAATTTTTAAATTGTACATTTTTGTGTGTGATGTTATAGTGACATGGGTATTTAAAGTGTCTGGGACTTGAGTTGTTCCACTTTCATTTCAACAAAGGTGGTATATGTTGGGCCATAAAGAGGAGATGCACCAGGTCTTCTAATAAATAGTTTTTGGTGTCATAAATAACAGTTGGCAGTTTGTCCATCTGTGGTGTACCCTAGCAGGCTCAAGAACCGAAGCAGAAATCACAGCTGCTGTGGGAAGTTCACTAAACAATACTGCACAATACATGCATTAAAATAAAACTATTCACAGTTATGGAAAACCTGAAATAATATCCTGCGAATCATACTGGATGCAGAGGAATCAAATACTGGGCATGTTTTTATATGAATTGCCCCATGCTGTGTTTGTATTGTGATATCAGAAGCAGTTGAGTTCAGTATTTCAATCAATGCTGTACTCTATTTAACAATATAACATGTTCTTTTGATGACTACAATCCTCTATTCTATAATGTAGCACACAGACTTTGACCAAGGCATTCTTTGCTTTCAAAATACAATGTGGTTTCACTGTACATATGTAATTTTCAGTTAACTTATGCCCATGGTGTTTCTGCTCCAATTTTCATGGAATGTATAATGTCCAACAGCATTGTGTGTAGATTCCTTATATTGAATATCACCCAGATCATGTAATAAATGTGGAAAGCATGGATAACGCTGTACACCCCTAAGTGAAATATAGCTTGGCTGCACCAATTTATATGAAATTTATATAATCAATAAATTTTTGTGAACATCTCCTTGACCGATTTTTTTTTTGGCAAATCATATGAAAAATATTGAAAATCGACAGAATAGTATTCATGCTCGTATGTAAAGTGTGGCAGTCACCACACCAATTGTCACGACTCACAGTTGCTCAACAGCTTCATGTTGGAATTTACTCTACCAAACTTCACCCAAATTGGTCAAGAAATATGGAAAGTATGTGTGGTAATGGCTTTACTACCACTGATTTGATTTTTATGACAGCTGTTTGCAATGAACCCCTGTTCTGCATTTTATGAAAATCTGACAGACAGTTTGGTTGTTGATACTAAGTCTCTGATGGATGAGCCTGCTCCCCACATAAGGCTCCTTTTACTGTATTCAGGTTTGAGAAAATTGGCAAGGGAAAAATTGAAAGTAATCTGGAAGAGAGTTACCTGTGATAATGAAGCTGTCTGTATGCAGGCAATGTGATGACAGTGTAGTCTGGGCCAGCCACGAGGATTAAAGACATCTTGTTGTAAAATCTGTATGATGAACACGACACATTTGGCGGTTCATGTTTCTGATGGATTGTAATATTTTAAATGTAATGCATAAGATTTGTATTATGGTGGTATGTTTTTTCAAGCATTGATTTAGATTATATTTCAATTTATGAACAAATATTTTTAAGTGAGTTCTGCTCTGAGTTTCATATTTAATATGTGTGCTATTATTTTTATCATCTTTGGAAGGAACTAAGTACAGTTGGGTTGTTGTAGGTTTATGTGCTATGGCTTATCTTGTCTTGAGATATTTTAAAATCTTTTAAAATTTTTCTGTTATAGATGCTGCATGGAGTTGATGTTGGTAATGCTGCAGGTCAGCTATCAAGTGAAGGTTTTTCTTATCTGTATCGTGGGATGCTACCTCCATTGTGTCAGAAAACACTTTCATTGTCTATTATGTTTGGTGTGTATGAAGAATGCAGGAGGCCATTAGAAAATGCAAATGTACCTCATTACTTGTCCAAAGCCATTGCCTCAATGGTTGCTGGAACTGTAGAAGCTACATTGACGCCTTTTGAACGTGTGCAGACTTTGCTGCAACATCAACATTATCATGCAAACTTTAAGAACATGATTCATGCCCTTAAGGTAGTGGGTGTCAGTTATGGATTCAAGGAGTATTACCGTGGACTTGTCCCTGTTCTGTTACGAAATGGACCCTCCAATGTGTTTTTCTTTTTCTTACGAGATGAAGCAAATTATCATCTTCCACATCATGAATCATGGTGGGGAGAGACGTCACTACAGTTTGTAAGCGGTGCTGTAATTGGAGGCTTCATAAGTACAGTATTTTATCCTTTAAATGTTGTCAAGGTGCATGTGCAAAGCACCCTTGGAGGGGAATTTCAGAAATTCACGTCTGCCCTGGCCGAACTGTACAAAACAAGAGGGTTGAGAAATATGTACAGAGGTGTCCACATGAATTATACAAGATCATTTATAAGCTGGGGTGTTATAAATGCAGCATACGAATTCCACAAGAAATACGTGTTTTAAATCACATTGCACTTCAGGATTGGCAATTCGTACTGCTATCTCGATTTAACCGTACAGTAGCACCATCTATGTGGTATTTTTGTGTACTGATTACTGTTAATCGAAGAGACCATGAACAGAGACGATCACATCGGTCGTGAATAAATGTGCACGTATGAGCCAATAACGAAAGGCAACGTGTTTTAAAATGGAGTGCAAGAGTGTGGTGATACTGTGGATGTGGTCGGTAGTATTTGTTTTTCAGGATATATTTATGCTTCTTGAATTAGCAGAAGGTAATTAATTATGAGTGTGTGTGTGTGTATATATATATATATTTGTGTGTGTACGTGTAACGAACGGGATTTCGTAAATGTGTAAAGGGAATGATTTGAAGGGATTCAAGGATCTCAGCGTTGCAAGTGCCACGATCCAGTCGGCTTGGGGGTGTGACGCCGCGTGGTAGGTGGGTATCAGGGTTTCGAAAGAACCTGCCATGCTCGTTTTAAAAGGAGAAGCAGTCCACCGAAACGTTGGTGCCGATCGACCAGCCTGTTCGGCGTTACGTACTTTGAGATCATAACCTCAGTGAAGTGGATGCTTCGTCACGGACGTCATCAAATTCGACAGAATGTGCGTGGTTTTCGCACATTAAGTGGCGGTATAAGATTTACCAATATAGCACTTGTTTTAGAAAAGCAATACATAAAATTGTATGTAGTCCTCGACAGTCATTGTCCACCATTTATGGTACTTGTGTCTGTGGTGTTAGCATATATAGGCGAGGTTTTCCACTTGTTATTAATTCATTGTAGGTTTGTTAAAAAAAATATTGTTTCTGCCCATAGGTCGATCCACCCAGTATGTAACATGTGGTTCAGTCCTTAAATTAATGAACATTGGTTATAAGATTCGGCTGCATTCACATGATGTGAAGTATGGGACAGGCAGTGGCCAGCAGTCTGTTACAGGGACTGATGTGCAAGAAGATGTTAATTCCCATTGGGTAATTAAGGCACAGACGGGAAAACATTGTGTCCGAGGGTAAGGTAATATGCATGAATGTTGGAGATGTTTTTAAAATAATAGCTTTATTGTTCATGCTGCATTACATGTGTAATGAGGTCTGAAATGCATATCTCACCCTTTTTTTTTTGTCATGTATGCAATGGTACTTGGTGAATTTACTTTCTGGAGACTTCTTGTATGGAAGCCTCCTTCAGCACAGATTGTTAACTTGAGGTTCCTTTTATTGAGCCATAAATTAGATGAGATCTTTTATTTTAACAGGGAACCTGTTAAATGTGGTAGTATTATTAGACTGCAGCATTTGGCAACATCAAAGAATCTTCATTCCCATCATTTTGCTTCACCATTATCTGGCAACCAAGAAGTTTCAGCATATGGAGATGATCAAGGTATGTTTTGGAAAATAAGGTACAATGGTGGGTTTTTAACTATATTATCCGTGCCTGTTTTATCTCTTTGATGTCAACAGTGTTGGTGCAGTTGTCAGCTAACAAAAGTTCTGGATTAATGTAAGTTAGTAAAATTCTCTTGTGCATTCATTTTTAGTGAAGCTGAAAATATTGTTGTATAAAGTAACAAAATTGGGATTAACACATGGCTACATTGACTGAAACTAAAGGTAATTCAGTTACTTTCTGTGAAAATTAAAGGCAGTGTAACTTGTGCATGATGATGATTATTATGAATTATGTGAAAACCTGCATATCTGTGTTGGTTGAGCTGTGCTAAATAGAATGTGGTAGGATCACCATTTTGAATTAGTAATATGAATCATATAATTATTATTATAGTTAAGGCAACCGCATGAACACTGAAAAACCTTGATTAGAATACAGACCTATTGCACTATGTACACTCTGTTCAACAAAAATCAAGTGGCCTGTTATTTCATACGTCCTGCTCAGGCAGTGACGTGACGTACAGTTGCCATCATAATTCGAGTCATTTTACTTTCCCCATACTTGTGCATTCGTGGTGTTTGTCTTCCATTCATTACAATCAATCACGACGTGTATGTATTAACCAAAGACACCAATACATTCGTTTAATTTGAAGTTAGAACATGAATTGAAGGTCATTAATTTTCCAAGGCATGTGGCTTGCTAGCTCTGCTTCCATCCATGGAAGGATGTTGCAAAAGGGTGGTTGTTTGCCACACCTAGAGGTAGCCAAGCCAAGCAATACTCTTCAGAAACAAACTACAATGGTTCAATTCCCAGTGTTAGCATATAATTATTTCTTTTTGAATATGTTTTATACTCACAAACACTCAATTAAATTATGCAGTAACACATCCATTATTTAATTGTATGTTTCAGAAGTTATCTTTACTCCATTGGCAGTGTTAGAAATGCGAGTGACGCAGATATTTCTGTTGTTTTTCTGTAGTTCTTTTTTCTTTGTTTACCGACATTCTGATTTAAGGGTTCATGGTTCATGTTCGAATGGGACTAAAACTAGGCATGTGAATTTTGTTGTTGTTGTGGGCAGTAGTGGGTCACGAGATCTGACATTGGGCTGTACAATTTGAAACATTTACAGAAAGGAATTGTTGAGCATGTGATTCATGTGCTGGGGAGGTCTGGACTGAGGGTGGTTTCACTCTCACCTTGTTTCAGGGATGGGGCGTGGGGAGTGAAGTACTATTGGAACACCTGCAGCTCAATTTTAGTTTTTGAAACAAGGTCATAATTCTTCTTCCATGTGGCCTTCTAGTAGACAATAACATATTTTTAAAAATGTGCGTTTTTAAGAGTTACACTGATTATGGGGGTTATGAAAACCAAAATGCACATTTTTTAATAATAATAAAATCAAAGGTACGAAGAGCTTATGTTGGTTATTTTAACCTGTACTTGGCTGCACGATCAAAATGATGGACTGTACCTTGCCCCTATTTAATGGTTTGTTTTAAGAATGTTATTTAAAGAAGCCTAATTTGTTTGATAAAAATTTTTATATGATTTTAGAACACTTTTACTAAAGGATTTCTCATTAAGTTGGTCAAGTTTCTTTCCTTTTTCTGCCACCCCAAATCAAATGTCTTTCACAACTGCATTATGGTAATTCACAATTTTTGAGCCATGGACCAAAAAGAATATTATACCTGCTGCTGATTGTGGATGAAAATGGATGGCAGGGGATTATCCATGGATGAAAACTGGCCAGTGGTGACAGTATGGTCATTAACCTTTAGATGAGTAGGCCAAATCCTTCTTTACAACATAACCACCATAATCAGTGTAGCCAGTAAGACTTTTAAAAACGTACATTTTTGAAAATGTGTAATTGTCTACTAGAAGGTAACGAAAAATTTATGAACTTGTTTCGAAAGCTAAAATTGAGCTGCACCTGTTCCAACAGTACTTCACTGCCCACACCCCACCCCTGAAATAAGGTGAGAGTGAAACCACCCTCAGTCCAGACCTCCCCAGCACATGCATCACATGCTCAACAATTCCTTTCCATAAATGTTTCAGATCGTGCAGCCCAGTGTCCGATCTGGTGACCTGCTACTGCCCGCAAGCACCAACGAGATTCACATGCCTAGTTTTAGTCCCATTTGAACATGAAACCTTAAATCAGAATGTCAATAAACAAAGAAAAAAGAATTACGGAAAATAACAGAAATATTTGCGTCACTCACATTTCTACCCCTGCTAATGGAGCAAAGATAACGTTTGGAACATATAATTAAATAATTGATGTGTTACTGCATAGTTTAATTGAGTGTTTGTGAGTATAAAAAATATTCAAAAACAAAAAAAAATGTATGCTGATGTTAGGACTTGAACCAATGTAGTTTGTTTCCGAAGAGTATTGCCATCACTTGTTAACGCACTTGGCTACCTCCGGGTGCCGCAAACAACCACCCTTTTGCAACATCCATCCATGGAAGCAGAGCTAGCAAGCCACACGCCTTGGAAAATTAATGACCTTTAATTCATGTTTTAACCTCAAATTAAATTAATGTATTGGTGTCCTTGGTTAATATATATGGGGCATGATTGATTGTAATGAATGGAAGACAGAGAAACTCCACGAATGCACAAATATGGGGAAAATAAAACAATTCGAATTAGGATGGCAACTGTATGTCACCTGACTTCCAGTTCAGGACTTAGAAAATTTCAGGCTGCTTGATTTTTGTTGAACAGAGGGTACAAAGTCTGAAGTAGTATGCACTGGTGTTTAGTAGCATGAATGAATAAAGATTTCTCATTATTACATCATTTGGTCAGGTGGCAGTGTGAAAGCATGAGATTAAATTTGTAAGTCAAGCACAGAAATACTAAGAAACTTATGTTATTTAAAACAATAACCCAGCTTGCATCCCATTCCTGTGTACTACGTGAATACCATATGCAGTTCCCACATGCTTTCAAGAATGTCACGGCTCCATTAACAGTTAATTGCCTGACTTGTCATTTACCAAATGACTCTTGTACCCCCTGCCTGCGTAGTTAATGTTAGTGGATGTTACATGTACCACCATTTTGTAGGAACCTGCTGCCTTCATCCTCAGGGTAGGAGATTGATAGGTGGAAGTGGTAGGGAAAGGAGGATGGTGAGTGGGGCTGTGAGCAAACCAGTGAGAGGCATTGGCTTTTCTGTAATGGGGCAAAAGAAGAAATGTAACAGGAAAGAATGTGTAGAAATGTTGTAACCTGTGTATCACACTGGATGGTGTCACATCTGTAGAAGACTACCACCATGGGAACCTGAAGTCACTTGTTTAGTGAACTGTTGAGTATCTGAACTTCTAGATTTTAAGTTTTTAGATTTGCAGTGTGTTGCAGGAGGAAGTGCAACATAGTCACAGTGTTCACATTATTTGGTAACTTGGCATAGACACATTTTATTCTTTCACACCACACTGCTTGGGTGGAGCTAACATTTATCCTTATGGTTGACAAAATTAATAGAAAGTTTTGTGCTGCAGGTGGTAATTGTGTTTTGTGTCAAGGTGGTGATTATGTCTGTCAAAATGTGAGAAGTTTTGAATGGCTGTATTCTGTACTGGTGAACAGATTTATTTCAGGACAATTTCAGAAGCCAGGATAACTCAGTCACTGTAGTGAATATGCTGTGGGCTGAATGACCAGGAAATTGAATTCCCAGCAGGGGCAGATAGTTCTTGTAGTCAACAACATCCACACTGGCCCTGGGACCTACCCAGGCTCTTGTCCTTTGGGAATCAGGGCTGTTTCGTTGAAAGTAAAGAGATCAGGCCATTATGCTGTCACTCACTCCTGTCCAGTGACTAAGTTAAGAATGTGTGGAGGTATGCCTCCCCTTCCCTTTGCCATAGGAATTAGTTGAGCATAGAGATAACATGGATGAAAGGAATGTCATCAAATATACTCAGTATGATGAACGAGTGATGCAGGCTTTGTATTGTACATTTTTTATTTAGTCATCTTTTAATATTGCATTTTGTTTAGTAGCATAGTATTTTTATGTATTGTGTTGTACCTTGAAAAAATGGAAGTGATGATTGTACATTTTAAAGCATACTGGGACAAACTCTACTGGGGGTTGTATCATGAAATTTGTGGTGCTTTGTATTTGACCTAGTTACTTTGTTATTAGATGTTACCACTTTCACCTTTGTTATGCAGCTTAGGAGCCTCTTGATGTCTGTCTTTCCACAAGTGTGGCTTCTCAGTTTCTTCATTAGGATTAGCCATGTATTCTTTGTCTTTCATGTAGGAGAGGGGGACACTGGTGATCACTGGATGGTGATTTGTGATGTTGACTACTGGGAGAGAGATGAAGGCATTATGCTGAAACATGTTGATACTGAAGTGTAAGTTGGACATAATTTAAACTTATCTAGTATCATAAGATAGGAACAATGAAATTTCAGTACTTTGAAAGGTTAGATGCAGCTTAAAACTGAATAATTAAATTAGAAACAAGTACTTTGTGCAACAGTAATAAAAGATGTTTTCCTTTTTTCATAGTTTAAATTTGCATAGTAGGAGAATACATTAAAGAAATTCTGATGCACTTTGTAAGTGGGAGAATTATCCATTCAGAAACCATGTATTTTATTACCCCATGCATAGGAAGGGATTTAAAGCATATCATTACTCACTCTTGAACTGCAATCAGCTATTTAAAATCCACTGTCTGTGAGAGGCAGTTATATGGGAAAGTTTGCTGTACAGCCATTGTTGAGTGCAGAGAGAACATATGTTTGTATTTTGATAGATGTGTGCTGGCCTATGTCTTAACACACTTTTGTTTTTCTCTCTCTAAATACAACTTGTTTCATTTATCTTTATCATTGCACCGTGCATTTTGTAGATTCATTTAATTAACACACCAACTAATGCACACACATATTACTTAAAATTCTAAAACTTTTACATTAAAACATTCCTACATGTTTCGATCGTAAGATCATTCTCCGAGAGCATACACTGTTCCTTGCCCAAGTTAAAGTTTAAAAACACTTAATGATTAACGTCGTTATGTTAACTTGGTGCTGTGCTGAGTCTCACGCTAAACACATGACACACATCCATAGCCAGGCTCATTCTCAACAGCGTATGACCCACCCACAACGTACGACATGCTGCCACAGCACAAAGTTAACATAACAAAGTTAATCACGAAGTGTTTTTAAACTTTAACTTTAGCAAGGAACAGTATATGCTCCCTGAGGATGATCTTATGATCGAAACATGTAGGAGCGTTTTAATGTAAACGTTTTAGAATTTTAAGTAATATATGTGTGCATTAGTTGGTGTGTTAATTAAATGAATTGTTTTATTTAATTTTTTCAGTCTGTGTGTGTGTGTGTGTGTGCATCAAATGAAAAACAGTTCACGTTCCAAAATGTTGTATACATGGGGGGACCCAAAAAAAACAAGACTAGTCTCAATGCCGCCGAATGCGGAGGAGTGGGAGAAGGACAACGTCAGTGCTTGTTCCCTAGACCCTCAACTGTCAGTAGCGAGACGGACGTCTTCCTGTAACAACTCAATCGGCCGCACAGTCAGTTTTCATGAAGGTAGTTTTTGTGACCCTGTCGAAATCGTGATGTGTGATTTAAAGGAACAAAGAACTTGTTTGAAATTTTGCTTCCTCCTTGGGAAGACACCCACAGAATCATTAGAAATGCTTCAGGAGGCTTTCAAGGAACAAGCTCTGAGTCGTGTGTGAGTGTTTGAATGGTTTCGAGCTTTAAAAAGGGGGATTTGAGCATCGAGGATCAACCCCATTCTGGACGCCCTTCAAGCAGCCGGAATGACGAAAACATCGCAAAAATCCGCGAAAAACTCAACGAAGACCGTCGTTACACCATTGACGAGTTATTGGAAGTTACAGGAGTGAGTTGGAGCTCAGTTCAGTGCATTCTGACTCAAGACCTAGGCGTGAGACGTGTTGCAACAAAATTCGTCCCCCGCCTGCTCACAGAGGACCAACGGCAATCCCGACTCGCTGTGTGCCAGGACTTGAAAAGGGAGCTTCAAAATGACCCAAACTTCTTGTCCAGGGTCATAACAGGTGACGAAAGTTGGTGT
>Ga0131853_10010077_pt1 | contig 17291 bp, 7 predicted proteins | sample TergutLab28metaG_FD_92764 | JGI IMG/M metagenome (GOLD analysis project Ga0131853, IMG submission 92764) | Labiotermes labralis P1 segment gut microbial communities from Petit-Saut dam, French Guiana - Lab288 P1 (version 2) (version 2) | ecosystem: Host-associated > Arthropoda: Insects >... | reverse complement strand
TGCCATTTTTTTGTACAGCAGATTTATGTGTTTTGTTTTGGTGGATATTTCAATTTTTTGTTTGTGTTTCTGGCTGTACAGTGAATGACATTTCATCATTTCTTTAGCTTACACAATGCACTGAGTTCCAAAATTGTTTGTTTAAACAACTGTAAAGAGGAGATCAGGACACAATTATAATTTTATAGTAATTTGTTGGAAAAAATCGGAAAAATAAATCATTTGTTGCACAAGAAAATTTGTAACTACGAAGTTCTATTACTATATCACAGTGTAAAAATGAGCAGGAGATAATTTTGTTTTTTACTGTTATTATCTTTTCAGTTTATACCGAAGTATGGACATAAAAATTGAGAAAAAGTGTAATTTATAGAGAAGAATAAAAGAAAGCTCTACACCTATAATTTTTCATTATTTATTGCCTAATTTTTGTAAATCGCTTAAAATGCTACCTTCCTCTCTCCTAAAATTAAAGGTAAATTCTTTCGGAATTGTAGGTTCTCTTCTGGCCATTAACTTCATTGCTTTCTGGGGCGTGACACAGTGCAATAAGATAGATTATATGATAGTTTCAGTAGAATATGTTACCTGAGTCTTTACGTAATTTTGAAACGTGTTTCGATTATGTGCCTTTCCGCCGTGTTTAATGTCAGCCATTTTAATTCCTAAGAAATTACTTACAAATTGAGAACTATTAAAAAATGTAAGTATGGAAACTAATATTTTGAATAAAATATTACATTTGAAAATATTCTGTGTAAACGGTGCTTATGTATTGCGTTAATTTTGGCTGTGAATATATTTCTTGATTCATTCCGAAGATAATTCCAATGCAATTCATTGTTGAATATATTAATTTTAAGTGGGGGTAGTGAAGTCCAAAATTCCCTATCGTAACCTCGAAACAATTACATCTTTTGCTCAATTCACATTTATGAAATTATTTTTGTGCAGTAAATTAAGTCTTATTTTTAGTCCAATACCCCCTCGAAACTCTAGTTTATTTATTATGGAGTGGAAAGCCGTAATAAGTCGATGCGTTGTTTGTGTCTTTCTTGATTTTTTATGTAAATGAAAATGTAATTGCAGTAGAAAAATTAATAAACTGTCCGGCAAAAAAGACTTACATTCTCAATCCAATACATCGAGCTTGGAATGGAAATTGTTTTCAGCTACAGTTTATATTCTAGGTCAGAAATATCAGATTGAGAATATATATTATGTTTCCTACTGAAAATTTTTTATCCATTGAGACAATACAAAGCGCGAAATATTCCTTTAATTTAAATTCACAAAATGCACCCTTAATGTTACAAAATCTTAAAAACCAGATTCCTTCATTTCAGGAGTTTATCAATGTGCAAATGAATATTACTTAATATATTTTCTTTAAATCAATAATGAAATCATACTTTTGAAATTCTTCATACATTATATTAAACTGAAGGCAATCTCAGTCCTTTCCTGAAGGCCATTCTTTATGTTAGACGTAAATACATGTATATGTTCTTTCGTTTACGATTAATACCATTTGCAGTACTCGAGTTGTTATGACATATTTTTAAATGTTTATTCTATGCTACAAATTGAACGTAGTCTTCATGTTAATGATGATGTCAGTATTATTTTCTTTAGGTTTTTAAAGATAATATATTTAGGTGGTAAAGTATAAAATGGAATGTGAATTTCATAACGTCATATCAATTAATTTTTGCATCCTTCTTATGGACTTTTTTGTTGATAATTTTTCTTCCTCTTCGTCCTTTTAACCTTATATCTTTAGTTTGTCACTTTGACAGTTTCTGTTATATCTGTAACAGAAAAGAGAACTAAGGAGACCGCAGAGTCAGTAATGGGATTGTATTGCCTTCAGCTGCTTGATTGATTGATTGATGATAGATTGATTGAAAGATTTTTTATTTTTCTGGAATACCTTTTGTGTAATTCGACCGCTAGGCAAAATGCTGAACAGAAAAAATGTAGGCCTAGCAGCACATAATGCAAGCCACTGCATATTACTGATGTATTAAAAAATAATTTATATTCTGTAAAAGATTATTTCTTGACTATGATTTTTGACTCCAACATGTATGAGCTGACATACATCACAGGATGACGCACATTCTTCTCTCTTATGGATTTCCTAATAACCAGAAATGGTACCATTATTATACCCAACACCGTTATTAATCACTATGGGAATATATGGGAAATAACTTTATGGTATATAAGAAGGAACACTTAATAAATTTCTAAAACAAAAGAAAATAAATTTATTTCATTTATAACAAAAATTATTTTTTTATTTCAGCTGCGAAGCTAAATGTAAAATTTCTTATACATTTAAATTTGTCTCTTTTATCCTGTCGCTCTTCATTCCTCCTCAGTCATACGCCTCATAATTGCCGAGTTTCTGTATCACTGAGTTAAATAAACAAATATATAAGTAGATTTAATTAGAAACACACAATTAGAAAATAATTAGGCACACATAAATAGACACATACATTTAAATGCATAAGAAGTCACACAAGCTTAGACTCACAAACAGATAGAGACACAAATTTTAGACTCTTTTTTAGGCTCTTGTGACCGTGCAACCTGAAAGTAAGTTGAAGAAGGAGAAACAAACAAGATGCAAGTAATCAGATATTATAATCAAACTTCTTTCTCAACATGTATCGGGGACTATTATGCCCATCATTAGGAGAACAAGACCGTCTAATATCGCATATGGTGTTCTGCACTGTAACCCACTGCTCCAGTTGGCCATCAACCCCTCCCATCCTTCAACACGACCCAGCTAGACGAACAATAACTTTCATACAGTGCACACGGTTTGCGAACCAACTGCATACAACCACAGCCAGCACAACCAAGTAAGTACTCGGTCTATTACTAAATCATCACCCACTCTATATTAACACAACCTGTAGCCACCCCAAACTATACCGGCATACTCCCTCATGGAGGCACGTAATTACACCCACACCGCCAACACCTAATCAAGCAGGCCCAACATATGCATCTCAACACCCACACCCTATACACCAGATCTGACAGACACACGAATTGGATATCAATTAAACACCGCGACATACATGTATACACACGAACTGCCGACTATGTTTACAACTCATTATTCCACACAAAGACATTACGGCTCTCATATCTTACGGTTTTTTCCCTCTTGTTACACTGCAGAACACCATATGCGGTAATACAAGAAAATGTTCTCCTGATGATGGGCATAATGGTGCCCGAAACATGTTGAGATACATGTTTGATAATAAAAATTTGGTTAATTGCGTACTGAAGTTTTCTCTTTTCACCATACATAAACACACAATTTGGAAACACTTAATTAGACACACTCAATTAAACACACAGGTAGACACACAAAATTACACACTATATAAGACAGAATATTAGACAAATATTTTGCTTGTGAAATTACGCTGAAACTCCTCTATTTGTCAACGTGATCTGCACTCAATTCGGAGAGGTTCCTGCGGCTTATAGAATTTAGAAAAACGCCGTGTTTTGCGTAGTAACAAGCACTCTTGCTAATCATTTTAGATGGCAGACACTGTAAAACTTTCTTTAGCTGATGCTTATAGGTACTTCAAGGAATAGAATAGAGGGCTCTTACGTAGTCAGAAATCAACGTGTTTGAACTCCAATATTAAGCGATTAGACTGAGAGTTCTCTGAAGCCGTTTTAACCGTGCGACAGTTGGCAGCAAACAACTCGCTCGTCTTTTCTTCTCCAAAACATCTATGAAGATATGATAGCTTATTTCCAGTTTATTAAGCATTAGACACTCCATACATTAAGATCACTCTACGTACCCTAGCAACAATTCAACAATCTGTTGCAGTCTTTAAGGTAACTGCACAGCAGGTACTAACAAATGTGCATGTATTCGGTCGCTCTTTCAATTATTAATTTGGAGATTAAGACTTTGGAACAATGAGATGGACGTGCAGTACAGGTGGCTCTGCTTATAGTGACATCTTGTAGTGACGTGCAACACGACGCCGACATCAAGTACTTAAATTAAGAATGGTTGTTTTAATCTACTTCTATGTAGGTTGCTATACATTATAACACAATTTCCTGCATTTCGCCCAAAACGTCTTAGAATTTTAAAATTATTTTCAAGTTTCACAAGCCGTTTTATGTAATCCCGATGTTATCAGCGGATAATAGCATCAGTCGGCAATGTAGGATTCTTGTACTGCCTGTCGCCACAGTGCAGTGCTATTTGAATGTAACAATTGGTCCGAAAATCTAAATTATATTATGTAACCTGGAGGGTTGGATGTTGGAAGAAATGGAGGGGGCGCGGATAAAAGCAAAGGAAAGCATAAATTTAGAGGTGTGTTTCTGGTTTATGAAGAATGCCTTCAAACCAGGTTTTATTAAAGATAACTACAGAGTGTATCTAGTCTGTTCTACACTATAAGATGTTCGGAATTTTATTCTGTAACATAGCGTTACAGCCTGCGTTATCAGAGTTTTAGCAGAATCTAAACATGTGTTAGTTTTGTATCATAAAATAAATTAATTTTGTTTGAATTAAATAAGTATAGTTCAGATAATTAAATATGAAATTTTTACAATTTAAATCACCCCCACCCATAATTATTGTGATAGAATGAGGAAGAAATGGAGCAGAAAGGCACAATAAATTTATTCCATATGTTAGCCTAAATGGATTATTTTGGCGGTAGACGCCTGAGCATGATTGCTTCATGTAACGAAGGCACTAAGTGTCAGTAATTCTTGAAATGGGGAGAATTTATTGGTAGTTGGAAAAGCACAGAAATTATAAGAAATACTGCGCGATGGAGTAAACTAATACAATCAATACATAATTCTTGTTGTATCAGTGACTAAAAATTATTGTCAATTTTCATCCAAAAAAACCAATTTCCCAGGTAACTATTATTTCCCACATAACGGCTGTCATAAAATGGCAATAAGAAAGTGAGTCGTTCTGTTCTAAAACATTATTCAAAAACATTGTCACGTTTATTTTAATAGGTCACAATGGATAATATACAAGCAATGACACACGTATTGCTTCAAATTTAATAGAAGCTGTTTGGAACTGACTGCAGAAGACAAATTATTTTATTTATACAACAAATTCGACATACCAATTTTCAGATCTCAGAATATTCTCTTACTTAAATATGTTCGTTTTTTACCATGTTGCAAAATCCCCCCCCGGAAAATGGTCTCTTCATTATCCAGGATTCATGATTACAATCATACCCACCACATCCGGGATGAATCCTCTGGACGAATGATCAATCGAAAGATAGTTCCGCTACATGATAACTTACAACACTTACAACAAGAATCTTTCCTCGATACTGCCGGGATTCTAAACTGAAAATACAATAAATCGAAGGACTGCAGACTCACGTCTTAGAAAGCGGTGCAAATGAATTCGGGGTGGGGCTTGTTAAAATACACAAACAAAAGATTCCGCTAATAGGCCCCGTCCTACAGACTATGTTACATTCAAATATCAAAAGGTGAGAATTCTGAAATTTTGAAAAAAATTAATTTTTTATGTAAATGTAAATATTGTTGCTTTTCAGAAATCGAATGAATTTTACAACTGAGTTCTCTCTAGCCCTTCTTTGTTCACGATGATTTTCAAAGAAAATTCTAAGTTTCTTTCATAAATAAATCTTTACTTTTTGTCGCAACTGATTATTTATTAAAGGAAAGAAGCGGAGTCTGTTTATAAGTAAAAGTTACCTCTTCGATATAACCGATTCAAGTACATTGTTTGTCTGCTGATATAAAATGATATATTCTTAAATTACAATCCTTTATTAGGTCAGTATATATTTTAAGGTGAAATACTTTTTGGTATCAAAATATTTTGCATGTGCTAAGTAATATCTGCTTAGGTAAATTTGTTAAGTGAATGTTAACTGTCTGAAAGAAGAAGGTTTTATCAATGTAGCCCTACACAATAACGGTCACATGGCAGTTTAGTTGTGTTCACGTAATACGCAACTCAATGCAGTATAAAAGCACAAATGTTGGTGTTGCTGTTCAGCGGTACGCTGTTGTGCACTGTGATATTGAAAGCTAAGGAGGAAGTTTAATGCTAAGTTCCTGTACACTTATTCGTGTCTATTTGGTCACATATATAACGAGGGAAGGACTATGATTCTCCCTTCACAAATAAATTAAATTTAGATACTTTTCTCAGGATATGTGATATATATCCTGTTAAAGAACTTCTGCATCTCGTAGAATCTTCCAGCCTACAATACGATTTCGAACTGCAATCAACTTACACCAAATCACACGGCGTCTCATCGTAGGGGGCAACCGAATTCACACAACCCGGAGTCAAACCTGCGTTTATATGTGAGTGTAAATGCCCGTGTAGGGAAGAATAACATACATAAAATGTCATTTTAAATGACAAACTTCCGAACTACCCTCACAAAATTTATGTTCTTATTCCAGTCACGTGATTAACACCTTCTTCGTAAGCAGACGAATAGTGGTGCCTCACCTGTCAGGAGGAACACTCTGATACACACGCACAAGAAATCAACTGAGTTCAGAATTTGAGAATCGCCTTTATGTATGTCGTGTTTATCAAGAATGGCTCGATATTTAAATGTAAATATCGGATATTCGTGTAAAATTATGATATTAATACAGTGGGCAGAATAGTACATACTATAAAGAAAAACACAATCCTTGTATCGATTGGTAGTAAGGAGGCTGGGAAAGAAATGGATGGTGATAAATATAAATACATGATCTTATTTGGACAGTCCATAATCTTGATATTTGAATAAAGTTAGACCAACTTGATGACACTTGCTTCATTATGTCAATTTTCTGCTCAACATGTTTCGGATGTTAATACATCCATCTTCAGGAGCTTGCGACTACTTGGTGCGTTATTCTGTAGGCTGTATTTTGCTTTAATGATAGAGTTTTATGTGTTAATTTATTTTTCTAGTGGTAAGTGTTATACCAATATTGTGTGTTTTGTGTGGCTCTGATTGAGTGTCTTCTTGCAAGCGTGTGGTGATCTGCGGTTCTTGAAAACTTTGTGTGTGGTATGAATAGATTATGTATAAAATACCAAATCATACCACACACAAAAATGTTCAAGAACTACAGAACACCACCCGCTTGCATAAACACACTCACTCAGAGCTACACATGACACAGAATATAGGTATCACACTTACCACTAGGTAAATAAATTAACACAAACCTCTATTACTACAGCACAATACAGCCTACAGAATAACGCACCAATTAGTCGCAAGCTCCTGAAGATGGATGTATTAACATTCGAAACACGTTGAACAGAATATTCACATAATAAAACAAGTGTCATCAATTGGTCTACCTTTATTCAAATGATACTAGCAATATTTCTTTGAATACGTAGAAATTTTCAGATTTAGGGAGAAATTATGAGTGGATTGAAGTGAAGGAAATCTCGTTATCCTTCGGTGCAAATTCGTAGGGCTTCTAGGTTTCCAGTTCAAAAATATAGAAATTAAGGCCTAATGAAATATAAGCTAGTTTTTTGGGTTTTATGTGTGTGAAATTTCGTCGCTCACATTGAGGGAGGAAAGTAATCTGATGGTGTTTGAGAATTGGTACTGAGGAAAATATATGGACCGAAGACTGAGATGAGACATGGCAATGGACAAAACAATATACTGAGGAGCCCAGTGACCTGTATATATCAACAAACAATTTTTGGTGATCATTAAAAGAATAAATTTGAACTGGTTATTTATCACATAAGTAGAGTAGTGAAATCTGTGCAGATTTTTGCTTGGAAATCCTGAGGAAAAGGGGCGACTTGGAAGATTCAAGTTTCGAGGAGCTGGTGATATTAAATTGGATATTCAGGAAGTGAAGGAAATATATGTAATAGAATGAGGTGGCGCTGCATAGAAAGTGGTTGAGGGAAATTTTGAATGCTTTAATGAACTTTTGGTTAAATGAATTAGGAAGAATGTCGTGACAAGTTGAGGAAATTTTGACTTCTCAAGATGGACTCTGCAAAAATGGTAAATAATAATGTTCACTTCACTTGCAAGGTTCAAAGTCCCATGGAATCGGATCCTTTCTAACATTCTGTAAGATTATTTATTTCTAAACGTTTCTCAAAGCGACCTGCCTTTTGAGAATCCTTAGTTTTTTTATTTATTTGGGTAGAATTTACACGTAATTGACGAAAAGTAATTGGGTTGGCTTCGGATCCAAATTGGTACTGTCATAAAATTAATTTTCTAAGCCGTCATGAGGCTTACGGCTGTAGACATACAAATTTGTCTAAACACAAACACTGCTCTCTTATAACATACTGATGCACCAATAGGATCTACAATACTTTTAAAGACAACATTGCTTAACCTGTAGAAAGAAGTCTGATATAAAATAATACAGGAAATTTTGATTGAAACTGAATGATATTATGATATTATTGCTAGAGTTTTTTACTCTATATCGGTACATTAGAGAATGCTATTCGTAAATATATTGAAAAAACATTACTTATGATTCTATTTATCACATGTCCTTAGCATAAAATTAGTAACCTATTTTGACATACGTACATAAGAAAGTACTGATTATTCACAAATAACAGCCCTAGGTCATGGTACCCAATCCTGAAGAAAACGAGGTCTCGTTTCCACAACCCAACCCCCATACCCTAAAAGAACCAACCACACATCTTGTATAATTGCTCTCTAAGTTAAATCACAAACTGAAGATGGCAAATATATAGGCCGAAACATGTAATTTTATACCCACTGTACTACTAGGTGAAATATAGTTGGTGTTCGACTGTATGTGAAATAAACAAAAAATTTTATTTTTGTCTTGTCAGATTAAGTACAAAATTAATTGAAGTAATATTTACTTTCAAAATGCAATAAAACTTTGCACATTTATACAATATAACTTCGTCCTATAACAGTCCATTAAGTCTCACAAATGGAGTGATGTTATAACTCGACTCTTTCTATAATATCGCTAATAAATTAGAGTGGGTGATTAAAGCCACGCCGTGTAAGCCTCAGTCCACGCGTGGTATGAATTTCTCATTTTGCTGGATGATGCGTGCACAAAAGAACCGTATCGGTTTGGTACAGAAATTCGCATATGCACTGGTTTTCCATGCCAGCCCGTCAAGCATATATGTATACAAAACTATATTGTACTTTAAGTTTGTATGTGTCTCAGAGATATAAAAATAATAAGGAAAAATTAGTATAATTATCGCAAAATTTAGCGGGTGGAACAAGCAATTTGGTGTAATTACATACCGTCATATTTATCTTTTACAATACGAAAAAATTGGGAAATCACGACAGCCTAAATTAAAGAAAAAATCAGATGTTTAAGGAATTTATTAAAATATTTATATTTTGAAATCGAGGTTTAAATAATTTTATCTCATTTATGCTGAATGTCACAAACGTCTATTCAAAGTATGTACCCAAAACACAAAATTTATTTCTCCAAAGTCTTTTTATTAAGAACTATCTTAGCAAATGACCTACCAGTAACAGTATTCAGTAGGTATATACAAGAAGACTCAAATATTGCGAAATAATATTAATTTTAAATTATCTCCCATGTATGAATAAACCCACTATATATAATATATTATATTATTAAGGCTGTTCAACATCTCACTGCAACATTTAAGATCACTAGAGCATTGTATATTATTGACCGGGGATAATTGGGAAGAGCAATTATTGAGTCCTTGTAATACTTTAGTATTTTTCGACAAAATTTCACTCCTCGTTGAGTTTATGAAATTATGACTTAGTTTGTGACTTTTTTTTTCTTTTATCTTCTTACCTTTAAGCAAAGATGACAATTCTGCAGTTTCGACAGTGGGAATTTAGTGCATTCGGCGGACTGTTTGAATGCTTGAATGATTATTTTGAGTCTGCCATCCCATTGAGAAATATGATCTTATGAATATTTATGTGGATAAGGAAGGCTCCTAAGAACTGTTCAAAATTCAAAAACGTTTCCAATTACAGTAGCAGAACTGTACGCCGTACTTCGAAGTATATGTTTGTTTTATCCGAAATGTTGCATTGTCGTAAGAATAATATACAGTGGGAGCCGGCAGATGTAACAGTTACACGTACGATATTGATTTGTTTTAGGGAGTAGCCAATTTCGATTTAAAGCAAGGACGATGTTATTCATGTCTGAACACTTTAATAGACACTTAAATTTCGCTAGGAAATTTAGGAAATTTGAGCATTTTTCCTAATATTTGATTGCTGCACATTTCTGTTCAAACTTTTACGCAGAAATAATTAATAATTTTTTACTGATTTTCGGATCAGGCTTTCGGTCCTGTCTCTAAGATTCAACCCCATGTCCATTACGAAAATTTTCAAGTTTCAAAGCATTGGAGTGTGAAACTGAAAGGTTTTCCCGAAATGTCGGTAAGAAATTACGTCTACGCTCTACATAATAAAACAAAATAGAGCATTTCTCATCGACAATATGTGTTTATGTTCGTCAGAAATAAGCGGTAAGTCTTATTTGAGAGAATAATCCGAATGTTGAAAAGAGAGTGCAAGTAACAGAATATATATCCGATCTACACATCAGAACACTCAAATCAATACTACAAAGACGTGCTTCCCTTTTTTTTCGTATGGAAACAAAACTGAAACATCAGTTAGCTAAGGACAAGCAATCGTATTCCGACAAAAAGAAATTAACCGCTCGAATTTGCGCTAGTTTACCAGAACATATCAAGTACAAAAATTCCACGAATTTATTTATCTCATTTTTCTTCACTTATGTCGTTTGCTCCCACACCCAAAATATTATTTTAAGGGCTCAAGTCTTTTGTGTGAGACTGAAGATTTCTTCGAGTTGTTGATAACACTTTAGCTGGAGCCCACAACTGGAAGCATTTTTGAAATTAAAAACAAAACCCTCTTCAGAAAACAGAAGAATTTCAACCGGAGCTTAAGGAAGGGACAAATCTTCGACTGTCCTATTCCTTTCAAATTGTACCGACGTAGTTTTGCGTGTACAATATTCCTCTGAAGTTGATTTCTAAAATTTCTCTTTGACTAAATCTACTAACGTGTATGATCTTATTATTATATAAAAGACAGAATTTCAACATAAACAATAATTGTTGTATTCTTAAAAATTCAGTTTTTTTTTATTTCGTAGAAAGTCTTCTTAATCTTAGGTTAATCCTGAGAAACCATTAACCATAACCTGGAAATGGACACAAAAACCTGTTCTTTTATCTTGCCAGGTGAATGTCAAATTCGTTTGGAATTACATGTTCACTTTCCTCTATTACAATTATTGCCTCTGAGATGTGGCACTATGTAATTTGGTCGATTATGTTTTTACGTAAAGTGTATGAACCGCTATGGGACTACCGAAATGCATTACTACTTTCGCTCATATTACATTAATGTAATATTTTTTATGGAGTGAATTATATTTTATTGTTTTATTGTAAGTATTAAAAGACAATTTAATTCTTATTTGCTACTGAGGGGAAACACTCAAATTTCGATGCGTTGTGTTTTTCTTGCTTTTCTATATAAAAATAAAGCTATAAAAACAAATAAAATAATAAATTTTCAGTCTAAACACTTACAATATCTGTTTCCAAAATAATTATCAATCCCTATCATACGTATCTGTTTGAGAATACGAGTTTTTTTGACTGGAAATTTGTTATCGATTGAGCCACAAAACACCGGGGTCCGTTATATTGGACTAAATATCAAAATGACGGAATAAAGTTTTGAAATTTCGAAAAACGAGATTCTTCCTTATCATTATCTTATTAATTAGCAAATAAAGAAATTATATTTAAAATTAATGTATATAAATTCTTCGTATACGAAATAAATCCAGCGAAATTTTAAAGGAAAATTTGAAAGAAGGAATAAAGTTACATTTGAGTACTCTTTGGCAGTTGGGAAACTGAGATTTAGACAATAAAATTCTGCGCGATTGATAAAATTAGAAGATTCAGTTCATTTTTCTATTTTTAATTGTGACTTTCAATTTCTTGCCGCTTTTAATTAAATAAATTTAATTACGGTGTGCACTATCAGTTAAAACATAACGCCAATCACAGGAAGAAAATGAGAATGTGTTCCGTCGTGTGCTACAGCGTGATTCAATTAAACTTCTCATATCCACAGGACAGACGTGTTATGCAACATCGTACACAGAATTATAATGAAAAATTATAGAAAGTTAACCGCTTATAATTAAAAAGGAAAATTGTAATTTTTTTTTTTGTCCTTTATTCCACAAGAATGGTCTCAGGACCTTTTATGTTCTCGTCATGTGTGATAAGGCAACTTTGACGTCTCTTTAATAAATAGAACGATTTTATCACATCTGATATTTTTAACAGAAAAATAACATTCTGTGAACAAGTACAGGTTATATTTTCGATAGAAACGATTCGAATAAAGTTATGTTTGGAGGCAGAAACAGATATGTGTTCAAATTTTATTCAAGTTTATAAGAATGAACTGTGTCAAAGTAGACCTACCCAATAACAGTCACATGACAGTTTAGTGGTCTTCACGTAATACGCAACACGGTGCAGAATAAATGCACAATTGGGGGTTTTGCTGTTCAGCAGTACACTCTTGTGCACTGCGATTTTAATAGCTAAGAAGGAAGTTTAATGCTACTTACTTATACTGTACTTCGCGTTTGTTTGTCCACATAAGTAACAACTTAAGGACATAGATTTTCCCATTGAAATTAAAGTTAAAATTCGAGAAAATTACAATGGAAAATGTGATGTGTATTTTGGTATAAGAGCTATTAAATGTCGGAAAATGTTGCTGCCACACTTTTTGAAGTAACTCCTTACTATATCGGATTTACATACACAATGTACAAGTCATTCTTAAAGGCAACATTCAGAGATAGTCTCAGAGAAATTATAAACCTTCAATCTCATGCACGTGTTCAGCAGGTTCTTAGAAGCAGACGAAAACCACCTTCCTCACCTGTCAGCAGAAACACAATGATCTACACGCACATGCATTCGGAAAACCGTCCTAACTTGTAGAATCTGACTAGACTGGCCACTGTTATTTGGGGCTGAGGATTGAGGCTAGGAGTGATTAATACTGATATAAGAAAATTCAGGCAATTTGTTTTTAGACGGAAAGCACCTGAATAATTTTGACTTAGATTTTTGGCGACGGATTTAGTTTTCTAATTTTAGCACACCCTGTATATAAAATGTGAATAATACAGGAACTAAATACGTTAGAATTATGAAATAAACTTCATTTTGAAGACAAAAATTGGAGAGTATGTTTAAAGTATTGAGTAAATATATTTGTTGAATGTATATATAAAATGCAAATTTGGATGTTAGCGGTGCGGTACATCAACTATAGTTAACGTTAGGCGTCTAAAGGTTAAGGTCTGATGATGTCAGCAAAACCACTATTGTTACAGCCGTGTGTTTTTGGTGTTGAAACGGCTAATTGAAATTTACAAAGATATAAATAACATGGTGATTATCGATTCGAGCAGAAGAGATTAATGCATGCGGGAAAGGAGAGATTTAAAAGGTGCTAGGTAGAATATTTAGGCCTAGGGAAGACGAGGTGAAAGGGGAGTGGAGGAAACAACATATTGTGTTGTTTAATTTCCTGTCACCAAACCAAATTTTTTGCGTGACATAAAATGTAGAAGAAATAAAGAGACATTCCATGTGGCGCTATGGCGCCAGGAGAGATAGATACAGGTGTTGGGTGAAAAAACTGAGTGAAAGAAACCGTTTTGCAGACCCAGAATTAGATGGGAAAATAATATTAAAATGGATCATAAGGAAGTGTGGTATGGGGGTATGGAATAGTTAGATCTGGCTTAGGATATGGACAGGTGGCGGACGCTCGTGACTGCGGAAATAAATTTTCGGTCTGCATAAAATGCGAGAAAATTCTTCACTACCTGAAGACCGATTATGTTCTCAAGGTTTCTGTTCCAAGCGAAAATTACGCAAGGAGATAATTAAGTAATTTAAAAATCGTTTCATTTTTCTAACGTAAAAATAGTATCAAATTCCTGCCGTCGGGTTCAACTCCATACATAGGGTAAATTATTTGTTATCATCAGTATTGATTTCGTAGTAAACGTTATGAAATTTATTCTCTCATATTGAGGAGGGAACGTAGGATGAGGGTTTTTGTGAATGGAGGGTTGAGAAGAATATTTTGGTCTAAGAAGGGCGGTCTTAAAGGAGTGGATAAAACTACAAAGTGAAGAGCATATTGATATTTATTCAACACCGAATATTCTTCGAATGATCCAATAAAAGCAAAGTTTTGGAAAGGTCATGTAGAACGTAAGGGGAAGTGTAAAGATGTTTACAGGTATTTGGTGTGGATTTCTAAGGGATAGAGACAACTTGGAAGATCGGCACTTAGAAGAATGTATAATATTAAATTGGAACATCAGGAAGTGGAATGGGTTCGTGTACTTTATTGAGGTTGTTCAGGGTAGGAGAAGGAGACGTAAATTTGTGGATGCGGTAATGAGCAGTAATGATTTCATAATACCGTTTTGATTTCTGGACTAGCCTGGAAACGTTTAGCGTCTCAAGATAGACTACTTTACGTAGTTAGTAAATAAGAACCTCCGATGATTTCAGGCAGTGTCAGCCAGACTAACATGCTCTTTTACTGAATCTTTCCAATTAAATTCTCTTGCATGTGACAGAGTCTCTTCGAATCACGCAGTAACTTTTACTATTCAGTATAACTTTTGTGTAACACTTCGCCGTGGCACAAAGCGACATTTCTAAAAATTTTCTCATTATTATTTATTCTGTACGCCCTTAAGTTGTGTTGGAATTCAATTGTGTGTGCTTCAGACTCAGTTTCTTACTGACATGAGATTAATTGTCTAAGAAATCAATAGGATTACAGCAAAAAGGATAAAAATTTGTGTAATCAGATTCTCTTTAAAATTATGTAAAAGAAATAAATAATTCAATAATTAAATGAAACTGGGAATTTTTATATAAATAAATTTCATTCCATAAGAGGCCTGAAAGGCCAGAAATATATTAAAGAATTATTTCTACTGTTTCTTTAACATTGCTGCTACATGAAATTGAGTGATTAAAGACATCACTGGAGGCATTAATCTGAGAAAAATAACACGTTCCCTTTTTACATAAGATTATTTGGGCAGTAGTGCGAGTCCGTCTGGTACGGAAATTATCATTGCTATGAGATTTCCAATGCCAGCAACGTCCATTGATTATTTATACAGATATACGCTTTACTCTAATGGTGTATGTGTTTCAAAATCATAGAAATGTTTAGGGGAACTCAGTAGAATTTTCGTAAATTTAGGAAATATTTCAAATGTCACTGCAGATTTAATGCTAAAGAAATAAACACGACAATCAAGGATATTAATTAAGTAATTACAATTATAATTTAAATTTGAAATAAGACAATCTATTTACTGCTATATGTCACAATAATCTATACACAGATTTCGCCTGAAAACACGAAATTTATTACTTCGTGCGCTATTTTTATAGGCTCAAACAGCATTGACCTAATATATGGACAGTAAACAGTACGCAGTTATAAAAAGATGCAAATATTAGGGATTAATTATAATTTCCAATTATAAAATATATAAAAATGTTGTCACTTTAAATAATATATAAGTGCGTCTCCTCAATACGTCGGTCAGCTGCATGAAGATCACTTGAGAACTGTATATTATTGAGTGTGGGATATTTGGGAAGTTCAAATGATGTGTCCTTCTTTTAGCTTACCATTTTCTGAACAATTTTCTTCCTCTCAGATCTTTTGACTTTATGTCTTTACTTTGTCACCCTTTTCATTCTTTTACGTCTACAATAGCCTAAGAAAGCGGAAATGACCTCTTGTCTGCGTAGCGCAGGATATAAGTTTAAACGGAAAAAGCTAGAATTTCTTTACCTTTATTCAGCGTATTGGTGAATAAAATTGTCAACAAAATACTCTATTTAATCGACCGGTTAATGCTGTCGAATATGCTTTTATATATTAACAGTTCTAGTTAATTTACAGTATCTCTCATGTAACCTGCGACCGAATGAAATAACTTGGGCATCTTGTTGGTGATGTTGCTCTTCAGCACAATTACGAGTTGAACACTGCTGCTTTCTTCGTCCCAGAAAATTAGAGGAAATCTATATTTTTCGCTGTCTGACACATATCAGCCAAAGATATTTCGAACCAGGGCCATCTCTGGTGATGTCATCGCCTTCCAACTACCGAGATGTGCAACAGGAACTGACTGTAGAAGTTCACCAAACACGTATCTGGCCTGGCGTTGTTAATGTTGATGGCAATATTAGAATAGCTCAAGATTCTGACTGTATAAATAAAGACGGCAATTACCTATATTAGTACCCGGTGGGACTATCGAGAGTTTGTATGCAGAATTTAATGGGCTCGTTTTCGAACACATTAAATTCACAATAATCTGGAATTCCGAATCACGCTTTGCTGAGGCTGGAGCAAATGAATTCTCAGTGTCACAAGAAACTGACATATTTGGTTATACATCGAATTTTAAAATATATAATTATATTATCTTAAACCGAAAACATTATGAAATAGACTGAGAACATAGCAGACCTCTAAAAGTTAATGATATAGACACAGGCATGAGAATGGGTTGTGTAAACTTGGTTTCCATATCAGAGTACAGCAGTTGTACTGTGGAGAATGATATCACCCTACTGGACAGTTGGATTATTTCTGCAGAGGGACAATTTTCCAAGAAGGCTGACTTGTTTCCACGAAGGTTCAGTATCAACCTCAACGGATGTCCTATGAAAGCTTCTGGAAGAGACAGAGGAAGCTTTTTAATACGATATATAGAAATGACACGGAGCAAACGGGAGATCTGTCACGAAAATATTTTGCCTTGTAATGGATTTACTGATGACGGTTTTGCCAAGTTGAAAATGACGTTTATTCATGTTCATGCACCAGAAGGTTTTGAGATTGAAAATGTTTTGACCACCAATTTAAATGGGGCTATGATTGGAGTCTTATATGAAAGAGACTTATATTGCGTTAGGTGAAGTGAGAAGGAATTATTTGATTAACCCATAATTGGACTTCACAAATTCCTACTACATCATGCGTTTCCGCTGGTATATACCGTGTTCTGATAAATATCACAGCATTTTCGTA
>Ga0131853_10010076_pt1 | contig 17292 bp, 11 predicted proteins | sample TergutLab28metaG_FD_92764 | JGI IMG/M metagenome (GOLD analysis project Ga0131853, IMG submission 92764) | Labiotermes labralis P1 segment gut microbial communities from Petit-Saut dam, French Guiana - Lab288 P1 (version 2) (version 2) | ecosystem: Host-associated > Arthropoda: Insects >... | reverse complement strand
TGTACTGCATTTTCTTAATCTTAGTAATATTAGTCTTAAACTTAATCAAAATTTGTACTGCATTTGTTTATAGTCGATATAGTTTGCTTTGTATGGATACAGTACAGTAGGGTGTGTGTGTGTTTGTAGGCACGCGCATGCATCCATGCATGTGTGTGTGTGGATACTACACAGTATGCTGTGTATGAATACAAACAGTATGTTTCATATGGGTACTGCATATTTTGCTGTAGTATACATACTGCACAGTTTGCTTTGTATCGATACTCTTCATTTATTAAATATTATGTGTACAGTTCCATTTCATAATGTGTTATGTTTATTCGTGTGTTTGGAGTGAAGGTGATTCATTACAACTATGATTTCAAATAACTTTGAATTTTGACACCTCAAAAGTGACTGTGAAGCCCTGTTGCACTTTGTGCTGCTTGAGGTCTGTTTGCTGTGTCAGCCCATGAACTAATGTTTATGCAGTGTAGGTTATTCTACACTTCCTGCTCCCATTATACAATTGATAGGCCTGCCAGGACTCAAGAGTAGATGTCAGAAGGAACGAGTTCATGACACTGCAAATTGTCTGTGCACTGCAGTGGGACTGTTTGCTGCATTATCAGCAAGCTGTTTGCAATCTACTGTCTTACCTCATCTGTATGTCCTCTTGGCCCACTTAAAATGCGTGCTGCAGACAACAAAGTTATAAAACCATTTTCTTAATTCCAGTTGGTGTGTGTCACTGGTGTTCGGTGATGAGCTGGTGATCTTGTTGCTTGTTTTTGTGCATGAAAAATACATAGTAAGGGAACTGGCAAAATGCCAGTACTACCATGTCTGCATGACAAATGTTAGCTAGGCTAATTCCAGTAAATCAGAAAATTTTGTACTAACAAACAGGTGTTTCTGGCTGTAGTTGTAAGGTTTGGGGAATGGCTTTGTGATCATTCTGTATTTTATGAGTGTGTAAAATGTCTTGTAATGAGAAATGGAATTTACTCTGGTATGTAAGGTCATATAGAATGGTACAGTACACATGTATGTTTAATTGTTCATATCATATTCAGATATTACATATACCTAAAAGTGCACTTTCTTTCAAAGCAATTGTATCTTAGGTATTCGTCTAACCTTTTTGTATCTTTATGCAGTCCTCTGAACCATTTTATGTTAATGCACTTATCTATTTATATCTGTATGCATTCTTGTTAAACATTGGCATCGTTATTCACATACCTGAACCATTTGTGTGTTTCTGCATTTCTCTGTATCTTTTGTGCATTTGTCTGAACAATTTCTCCTTATCACCTGTCAGCACTTCTACTTGTTCAGTACCATTCTAGGTGGTTTCCAAATGTGGTTACAATCCAGTATTCTGATTCTCTGCAGCATTTCTGTACAATTTTTATAAGTGTGCATCCCAGTTGCCCAGCTGTTTGCATGAGATGTTAGGCAGATATATTTATTCCATACACACTTTTATACTGTGTCTATTACAAAATGACTGTTTTTGGCCTTGGTTTTGCAAAATAATGTATCATTGAGGCAGAGCATACAGTGTTGTCATGTCAAAGATTAAATGCTCAATGAGCAATGGGTTTAAATCACAACTAGTGCTCAGGATGGAGAGGTTTTAAATTTTTGGTACCAATTTTATAACCATGTGGTATGCTGAGGCTGGTGTCAGGTAAAGAATATAATGTCTGTACAGTGCACTGAGACTAGTATTGAAGGATTAAGAGGTATTTAGAACACTTCAGACCTCCTACATAGAGAAGTATTGTGTGTGGTCATTTCATTATAAATATATTTTTGTGTCATTCTGTCATTGAAAAATAGGAGTCCTCATGTTGTATCCTGCGCGGTCCAGCTAGGGAAGGTATCGTGGATGTTGTTCCACAAGGGACAGAGATTGAACTTCAGGTTGAGATGGGGAGTTGGGCAGACTGCACATGCTCGCAACAATCTGCATGTCAAGTGTACTGCAGTTTATTGTGCATGAATAGTGAATAATGCTCTTATAAGTGAACTTATTGAGTTCAACTCTAGGAATCTTGGATCCCTTCATTAACGTTAACACCGATAGTCCATCTTCTTTCAAAGGTGCTGGTCAGTGTTTGAGATACTTCTGCAGACTGCAACTGGAGCGCAAGGGAGCTACTCTTGCCCTCGACCTCACACACAGCTCGCGCAATAAACATTTAGCGCAACCACTTATGAACAAAAAGAAATAGAAGGAAACTCTATTCCTCCCATGCCTGGACTGCTTGCTAAGAAATAGAAGTGTAAACAGTGTTACGGAAAGTTCGAGGAGTCAGCACGATGAAATACACTTATGATTTACATGCAGTACATACTACAATCCTGCAGAAAAAAAAAAGTCTATCAACCACACAGCAATAATATCCATCAACTATAGGACACTCAGAATTGAAGTTATTTATTACTGTTTCAGGAAACTGTGTCTGAAGTTTTGGAAGAGAAATTGGATAAAGAAGTACCTCAAGAAGAAGATGGGACAGCTCCAAAGTATATCACTCCATTGCAGAAAGTTTATCCTTCTCGTGATGGAGAACTTATCAGGTAAGGTAAAATATTACATTTGATGTGTATGAAACTTTAGGTTTTATTTGAAGTGCAGTATGGTTGCTGTTACACTCAAACATTTGTGGCATAGTGATGGGTATGCAGCAAATTGGTTTAAATATGCAAGTTTTCTGGGATATGACACTCTTCCATTGGATGAGTAGTTCCAGAAGTTTCAAAGCATCATAGCACCTTCATTGTCAGTGTTCGTGGATTACTTCATCCTGAAGGTGAAGGGATGATGATCCTTCAAAATGTTGGGCATTAATCTCCTGACAGCCCTATGTCCAGAAAACTTGAATGTCCAGCAGCACCGCTCTGAGAGTCTCAAATCTCAGAAATTAAAAACCCAAAACTCTTGCAGTGTTCATGAGATGTACTGTGCAGATTGGTATTGCAGTAACATTATATCATAATAAATCTGTAGTTCATGCAGTGAATTTGTGCACCTGTAAGTTTTAAGGTTTTCTCAGCAATGATGGTTGATTTTTTGGTTTTTCACACAACATATAGATTAAATATCTTATGGATGGATGTGATGTCTCCAGCTTCAGGGTGACTGAATTGATTCCGGTGGATGCTGCAATTACAGAGAGGAGAAAATTCCTTGAAACTTCTATATATATATATATCTGACATTTTCTTCAACCCCATCATTTCAGCATCAATCCTAACCACTGCAGTGACCCTGAAGATGGAGGCAGTATGTTCGTTCGTTCGTTCATTTTTTCGTTCATTCATTCAAAATGTCAGAACATTTAGTAACTATACAGCCATCATTTATCCACATATGACAGGCCAGTGAGATGATACTATGCTGTCTGTCCATCTCATCACAGGCAAACTTTTAACATGGAAGTCTTACTGTCCATAGGATTTCTTTCATATATTGCATACATTTAACACAGAAGATCTGCAAGTGAATTATTTGTCTGTAACTCATATTACAAATTTAAGATCAGACTTTCATTTTTCTTGGCTTTTATTAATGTAGTTTTGTAAGGGACAAAACTAAGTGGTAACGCAGTAAGTATAAGGGACTGCCTTTGGACAGTGTTCTTTCACACACTTCAGAGTTACAAACTAAGATTTGGTGCAATTCCTGCCCCCAAATTCCTAATTCAGAGGGTCCCAGTAAAGATATTCTGACAGCCACTCATGGTTCAATAAAATATTCTTTGTCATATTCAAATGCACAAGTTCATTACTGTACCATGCCTTGACAGTGATTGCTAGTGTGGACACTGCTAGTGAGACACTATGAAGAATTTGTGACTGGTTCTTAAGTGGAATGTGACTGTCCTTGTAGTGTGAGTTGCAGCCATTCATGAGACTGTAACTAATTTCATGTTACAGGATTTTCTGTGAAAAACAGTGATTAAGTTCCATGTTGATAAGACATCCTGTTATGTGTGTATTAGAGAGGTACAATAATAGCTCATCACTGTAACAAGTCTTGTTATTGGAATCAGATAGGAGTAATCTGGCTACATGTTGTAGCTTAATTGGTGTGATGATGCCTTCCAAGCAAGCCAAAACATGCAGCCAAATTATGCTTATCTCACTTCAGTAAAGTGAATTGATCCTTATTTGGTTCTGATGAGTTCCTTGCTTTTAAGAAATCCATGGTACATTATCATGTTCACAAAAGCCCACCCTTGTAGTCTGTTCAGAACCAGTTCAGTCTCTCCCTTTCCACCTTAGTGCTTTAAGTTATGTCCATGTTATCCTTCGACACTGAGCTGGGCCACATTTGACAGTTGGAATAAGATCAGTAACAAACTGACAGGCCATGGGCCACATGTTTGAGACCCCTGATGTATGTTGTAATGCTGTTACTATGGCAATATTTATACAGTTCTGTGTTACTGCAGGATGGAAGTGAAAGTGGATGGCAAACCAAAGCCAGAGGTTAAGTGGTACAAGCAAGGAGCCGAAGTTGTTCCCTCGAAGGATTTCCAAGTAGAAGAATATGATGATGGAACTTCTGTACTGACAATTCCTGAGGTGTTCCCTGATGATACAGGAGAGGTGACTTGTGTGGCTGAGAATGACTTTGGAGTAGCTACTACGTCAACTGAGCTTGTGGTTGAAGGTGTGTTGGGGATACATTTAGAGTTGTTTCTGTATATAGCCATGATTTGTATGCAGTAGAGTCTCAATGTTTGAGAATAATTGGGATAGATAAAACTACCATAAATGTTGGAAATCATTTTTAATATAAAATGCCTGTTTGGTTCCAGGAACTGACAGAATACCTGCAATAAAAACATAAAATAACCTCAAAAGCATAAAAAGCATGAAAGTTTATTTTTAATAAAATGCAAACACATTTTGGAAGCACTAAATATGTTAAATGATTGAAGGAGGGTGGCACTCCATGAAACCTGAGAGCAGTCGTCCTCACTAATGAAGGATGGGGCTTCACTTAGCTGAGAGTGATCTGCACAATAACAGGAGAGGGGGGGGGGGGGGGAAGCTGACTCACCAACCACGTGATATCTTCTTGATTTGTTTGAACCATTCAGGAAGGTTTTAGATTCATAGATCCATGCATCACTAATATATTCACAGAGTACAACCAACAAGATGCGACGTTTCACAATTTATTTATTTCTGTAAGATGCTCTACATGTTTCATACGGTTTTTCCATCCATCATCAGGAGCTCAAAACTGCACATACAGCGTCAGGTATTTGTCAGACCAATACCTGATGCTGTATGTGCAGTTTTGAGCTCCAGATAATGGATGCAAAAACTGTATGAAACATGTAGAGCATCTTACAGAAATAAATAAATTGTGAAACGTCGCATCTTGTTGGTTGTACTCTGCGAACATTCGTGAAAGGTTGAAGCAGCTGCATTTGACCGTGTTGCTGCAGAAAGTTACAATCCCAAACAATGAGGCTCGTAACCATTCAGACCCTGCCATGCTGAAGCTTTGTAATTCCTGTCACTTATTTTATTGCTGTGTCAGTAGTGCTTAATTGACAAGAACTTATTTGGTTTCAGGTTACTCTTATTAAAATGTACAGATTTTTCTATATTGTGTTTATGAGTTACCTGAAGTATGCAGTATTGTGTTGCACCCTGAAGCTACACTATTATTTCTACATTTATTTTGCAAAATCATGCATGCAATAATTTTGAAATATTATGGTACAATTCTCATGCATTGTTTGTCTGCAGATATTTGTACAAATATAACACAGTAATGGTGCAAGTATATTTTCTTTAAAGTCTGTACTTTTAAAATTATATTTTGTTCTTTTGTTTCATAATCATATTCCTGCTTTTGTTTCCAGCTTTAAGTTGTGGTGTTCAGAAGATAACTTATATTGCTGTGCTGGTCCCAACAAACCTGCCTCACCACTTGTTCTGCCTCTTCCTCAAGCAAGCAAACATTTTGCATTGCCAACATAACAGATCCATCCACACAGTACCTCTCACAATCCACAGCCACTTTCATACAGCTTACAAAACATTTCACTGACTATGTATAAATGTAAGGACTGACAGCTTGTGTGTAGAAATGTTAAGAATATAGGATGTCTTTTTTATGGTTTGCCTGAGCATGGCAGCTGTCACAGAAGATCCCAGCTAATGTGGGCTTTTTGTAAAACAAAATACAAAAGGCATGCTCTGTAGCACACCTTTTTTTCTGTTTATTTGCATGATCATATTTTGCACATTACTTCCAAACTTTTTTTTTGTGACATCTGTCATACTCTTCTGTTTCTATGCAAACATTAAAACACATTTGTTCTAAAACTGCATATTTTTTGTCTGTGGCTTACATTTAAGTTTTGTACTTTTTAAGACTTATGAAAAAAATGATCTTCAATTTTAAAAAGAAGTTAAATTCATATCCATAAACTTTGTATAGTTGCAGTGTTGATATTTGTACATTTGAGTCAAACATAAGTGTCACAGTCAGGCAACCCCTATGGTTGCAATATGAGTAGCTTTTTCTTTTACTGTATTATGAAGTGGAAAATTATCCAGCATCCAGTTCATGCTTGTATGTTATCTTTATTTATTTCTTGGCAGGCATCATGGGAACTAAAGAATACCGCAAGCCAGAATGGGTGACAAAGATGGAAGAACTCAAGGAGCAGCTACGAGGTAACAATGTTGCGATGTCCTGCATGCCAGAGCATGGTGTTAGTGACAATGATATGATGTCTGTAGACAGCTTGGAGACAGAGAGTGTACATCATCTGCATGTTGATATGGGCCCTGCAAGGAAAAGACGTGAGGTCCAGCTGGGGAGTATGCCTTCCTTGGAAGACATGTCAATCGGCGATGATTCTGTCTTTGTGTCTAATACCAGTTCTTATTCTGACACCCTGAATTGTGCAGCAATGGCGAGTTCAGCTGTGCATGTATCTGTTACTGAGACCCCTTGCCTGCTGGACTCCTCCCACTCCTGTCATTTTGGTGATAATTTACATCCATCTGTACAAACAGCATTACCCAAAAACGAAACTATTAATGATGTAGATACCAGCAGTGTTTCAACGAGCTCTGACTATGCACATCTTGTAATGACTGGCTATTTGAATTCGCACAGACATTCTATTACAGCTGCTATAGAAGCTCTTGACACCAATAGTAGTGTGAAAGGTGAGTCAGATTGTGCCTCCAAAGTGCTGAATAATGCCAGTGGCAGTAATGAACATAACGAAGAATTTGTGTCAATAGAAGGACCTGTCTTGTGTCTCCATGAGCGCAAGGAGAAATCTGAAGAAGTGCTGGAAATTGTATATGTCTCTAAAAATGAAAACTCTGACAAAAGTCATCCTGCATCTAGCAGTTTCTATCTTTTGTCTCCAATTCAGGAGAGCAGTGAGCCTTCAACAGAGAATAGTTGTAATGCGGGTAGTGATGGCGTAGGTGCTCGTAGTTATTTGGACAAGCATGAACACTCAACCATGAAGTTTTTATCTGCATCATGTGAAGTCATATCTAGTACAGATGCCAGCATGACTTCCCATAATTTGCAGACTAAATACCAGACATTTCCTCGATCCAAGATTCCTGTTTTTAACCCCATACGTTCAAATGCATGCTATAATGTATCTGAAGATCCCACTATGTATCCTCTGGAGCCTCGTGAGATTGATCCAGCTGGCTTCCACCAGCTGCATATGGCTGACAGTCAAGAGGAGCTCCAGGAATTCCTACTGTTGGAGAGTCAGTGTATGACACTGGATGGTCACGGTTTGGCTGCAGCATTCATAGTGTCTGATGACGAGGACAGCCACAGTGATGATGATGATGATCGTGGTGCAGTGTCAGGTATAATAATCATAATGACATTCTGTTGGTTGCAGAGCACTACTGCAGTCAATATCATAGCTGCTGGTAGTAGTGCAGATGAATTGGGATTTAAAATAATGGTTAATTCTTATATTTTGGAGATTAATCTAGCATCCACAAGAGCAATTTTTAGTTCCCTCACATGGGAATTTATGAAAAGTATTTTGTCCCTATAATGTTAATTGCATCAGTATGTTTCCTTCATTTTTCCAATATACTTTTCCTGCTGCCCCACATATTGCTGAATCTGTGCTTTTTAAACACCATCCAGGCTTTATTTGAATAATATGTTTCGAGCTAAATAAACACGACATAACAACATAACTACAAACTGTTTTTTTTTTTCTTAATTTGGACTTATTTGGTTTTGATTGTGTTATGTTTGTGGATGCCAATGTTTGTGTTAGTACAAGTAATAACATACTAATAGCATGTTTGCTGTTTTATGTTCCACTTAGACCACTGAACAGGAAGCTGTTTTGTGAAGCAGGCTACTTAAACAACTCTAGTCAATAGGTAGGTAAAACAGACGACTTGCAAATTCAATTTAAAATAATCCTAAATTCACACAGTTACATAAGAGGTCTGAAGTTTTTTGTCAGTGTATAAGGTTGATATTCAATAATTGTTAACTAAATCATATTCTGGAGGAGTTTCTAAGGTAACAAGCACTCTGATGCTGAGAGCTTTGTACTGATTTCAGTGCATACGTGGCACATGGGTAGTAAATTGGACACATTAGACTTCCTCTTAGTCACTATTGGCATGTAAGCATTTGTCTCACCATGGCACCAAGGCTTGTATCCCAGCACAGAAGGAGTCCATGTTGAAATGTTTTTGGGCAGGAAGTAACAACTTATTTCATGTTGGCATTTGTTGCAAATTTTCCTTGATAAATTAAAAAAATTCAACAAGTGTTGCAATTAAATCAGGGATTGCTGCAAGTAGTAGATGTTTTTATAGTCCAAGACAAACCTTTAGGTCTAGAGCCATGAGTAAAGTAGTCAAAATTAGTATGTATAGAACAGTTGTGTATGGGAGTGAAACTTGGGCTATGACTGCAATGGTTATGAAAAGATGGGATATGTGGGAGGGTAATATGTTAAGAATGATGTTTGGACCAATGGTGGAGCAAGGAATATGGTGAAGAAAAATTGATCAGGAATGGGGGGAGCTCATTAAGGATCCAGACGTAGCAGCAGATATTAAACAGAAAAGATTTGAATGGATTGGATATGTGATAAGAATGGGTCAGGGAAGGACAGTGGAGAAAGTATTTGAGAGTAAACCAGAGGGAAATAGAAGAAGGGGAAGACATAGACTGAGATGACTGGAAAGAGTGGTGAAGGATCTGCAGGAGTTGAAGGTTAAAGAGATGTCAACAGACGGCAGTTGATAGGGAAGTATGGGCATCCACGATTAAGGAGGCCAAGGCTGTCAGAGAGCCACAGAGCCAAGGAGTGAGTGGGTTAGTAAGTAAGTAAGTAAGTATTTGTCGCAAATTGCTGTATGGGGTGTGGTCCATAACCTGCTAGCGCTAGCACTGTAACTGATAGAAAGGCTGTTTGGCAGAATGGGGCTTAGTGATTTCCATCTCTTTGTACCCCTTAAGAAGCACCTGCTAGCAAGCATTTTTCAACAGAAACTGACATGCAGTAAGCTGTCACCTCTTGTCTTAAGACACTTGATATCAATCTCTTCTTTGCCAGGATACAAGCCTTGGTCTACTGTTGGACAAATAACCTACACTCCATTTTATCATATTGGACATCCTGTTGCATTTCATAAATTATGTAGTAGTTATTAATTACTATCAACACAACTTATTGTGGTATATTACATGGATATGTGGTTACATGTTTCAACTATTATGTGGTCATCCTCAGGAATTGTACTTTTGGTTTTTATGTGTTAAAACAGCCTGACCAAGTAATGGTTGAAGCATGTAACCACATATCTGTATAATACAATATATAATGTAATATAATTAGTTGTGTTAATGGTACTTGATAACTACATTTTTAAACATCAGCAATGTTTGTGGAAGTGTGGATGTGTTCGATCTGCTATGTATGTGCCGTGTGTGTGTCATACTCAGAGTACAAGTGTTTAGCATCAGGATGTGTGTGTTACTTTATATTTTATAGTTTCTTGTACAAGGACATTCTGAATGTTCTTCTGTAATGTTTGATAGGTCATTTGTTTACAAACAGCAAACATCAGTGAAAATTGCAGAAATAAAGATGATGTAATGAGTGATTTTTCCGTGTACAACAGGACTAGTATGAACTGTGCTTAGAAAAACTTGGAAAATATCAGTACAATTAAAACAATAAATTAAGTAGGTGTTCATGAAGGAATGTAAAACAACATGCAGGGTTTTAGTGCTGAAACCTGTAAGAAAGAGACTACTTAGAAGCCCTAGGCATAGATGGGAGAATAGTATGATGAACCATAAAGAGACAGATTGGGAGGGCTTGGACTGGATTTATCTGCTTGAGAACAGGGAAGCTGGCAGCCATTGTAGGCGTGGTAGTGAACCTTTGTGTTTCATAATATGCAGGAGGGGGGTTCCATGACCAACTGAGGAACTGTTAGTTTCTCAAGAAGGACTCTATTACATTTCATTTCAGTGAATTACATTACATTATGTGGAGTTAGTTTATTCTGTGGGTCCATTACACTGTGTTCATTGAATTTTGAAGTCAAAACAGTTGCTGTTATTTCTATGCTGTATATTCTGTCTATTGTTTCATTCAAAGGGAATGACAGGTGGACTGTTCAGTTGATATGGTGATCCTGCAATCACCTCAGAATGTTTGAAGTTAGTTTTGCACCGCTATGTGGCAACAGAACATTGTATCTTTAAAACTACATTATGATTGAGTTAGAAAAAAGTTGTTAGACTTGCTATCATATACTTTCTCAGTACACATTTCTGCGAACTGGAAGAAATTTGGCTTTTGGTTGCAAGATAAAATGTCCATTTAAGTTGTGTACTAATTAGTGTCCATTTTATTGTAATCATGAGCAATCAAACTTAATGTGCCAAATAAGTCAACATTATCTCCTATGGAATTGAATTTTTTGAACCCTGAGGAGCAAATACTTTGATGCAGTGTATCTGCTGCCAGCCCCATTTGGTAACACATTTCTTCTGTATGTAATGTGAGTAATTGTAAATAGTCAAGTTGCAGGTGTCTGTAGACATAAGAGTGATAAAAGAAAACACAATCTATGCAAACAGAGGCATTGTAAAATCAGTTTGTTCTCTATTTTTTCCTGCTTTTTTAAATAAAGGCACACAATACCAGTTTTCTTTAAATGTGCTATGTTGCATCAAACATATACATAACATACAGCATTGTTGTGATTCTGTAGTTTACAAATATTTACACATTAACGTACGCACACGCGCGCGCGCGTGCACACACACACACACACACACACACACACACACACACACACAATAGGTAGAGAGGTTTTAATGAAAGGTGGTATTTATGTTACAGCTACTCAGTGTGTACCAACATTTGTTCAAGAAATTGTAGATCTTAGGGCTGTGGAACTGGAAACAGTAACATTTGAATGCCAGTTCTCAGGCACTCCCACACCTGGTAAGTTTTACATTTCCTTGAATCTGTTTATAATAATTATTACTGTATGTCACCACCACCCCAACCATCACTGCCAAATGTCATCAGAATCATGCTAACCATCATGTATAGGGTTGACTGGTGTCATGAATGTGCAGACAAGGCTTGGAGATAAAAGCCACTGATTCATGTTACTTGTTTAGTTCTTATGTTCGTTCATGGCACTTTATCAGCTCTGTAGGTTATATAGCTTACAACAAGAATGACTACAAACAAAATGGACAAAGCCTATTCACCTGAAGGGACTGTGGAAGACCACAAATGCTGAATCAGAAGTACTCCATGGTCACAAAGGAGGCATATCAGCTCCTTAACTCAAATATCTGCATATTATTAGCCTCTGCGCTGAGTTGACTATAGTGGTCAGCTTCATACTGTGGCCACCAGACACCCTATGGCTGGTCAGTCATTCAGCCTCCACTTTGATAACTTCTCATGGCTTCTCATGGCATTTTGATAAACAGTTGTCCTTTGAGATGGAATACATAAGTCAGTGTAGAGAATAGGCTGTGGGCTGAATGGTCTAGGGTTGAAATCCTGATAGGCGTAAGAGATTTTTGTCTTTTCCAAAACATCCAGACCAGCTCTGCAGCTATGTCCAGCCTCCTATTCAGTAGGTATTGGCGGTTCTTTTCCCAGAAAAAAGCAGTCACTGAATGAAGTTGGCCACTCACTGCTATCTAGTGCTGAGGTTAAGAATGGGTGGCGCTATACTTCTGTTCCTCATGTATTGTACCTTCATGACACGGATGGGGACAACATTACTTTTGGTGTGTGCCAAATGAACATTTTGTTTGAAAGCTTGCAGGCTGTCTTGTTAATTTGAGAGGTGATATTAGGTACTGATCTTATTAAATATTTAAAGTATTTCTCACTATGGAATTTAATTTGTAAAATAAAAGGATTTCTTTCTTCTTCCCCTTCTTCTCCTCCTCCCCCTCCCCCCTCATCCTTCTTCTCCTCCTCCTCCTCCTCCTCCTCCTCCTCCTTTTCCCCCTCCTCCTCCCCCTCCTCCTACTTCTTCCTCTTCTCCTCCTCCTCCTCCTCCACCTCCTCCTCCTCCTTCTTCTTCTTCATTTGTAATATCCTACTGTAAATGAGTAAGGGTGGTGACAGGTGCAAAATTACAAATTAATGTGTATGTGGAGGTGAGTGAAATGAAACCTTCAGATTTATTACCTGCTCATTTAGTGTGTGTGTAGGTTCAGTACAGCTCTGTCAAGTTTTCATGTTTAGCAGCTATACTATACCACAGGCAGTACATGTTTAGCAGCTATACCACAGGCAGTACATGCTTCCACCCATGATGTTGACTTGCCGAGACTGCAGCTGCACACATTAGGGTCAGTCTCACTCGCTGTCCCCTTTTTTTATTTTTCTGCTTTTATTATCTCTCCATCTGTTGCCATGTCCTGTGAGCTTGCATGTTAAGAGTACATTACCCACTTGTGAATTTGGGAAATTTTGTTTCATATCTTGTGTGGAATATTTTGTACACACAAGTGTAGAATAAAATCAGTATTATTTTGTTTTACTTTTACCTTATGTTTAAATTATTCACTTATTCCTCCCTTTTGCTAGGAGACATGCACCATGCTCCACAGATACACCATCCCAGGATTGACATTGTTGATAAGTCAGTACCCTCTCCACCTGCACAGCCACTTTCTTTGGACTGCCTGATCCTGAATATGAAAGAACTGCAGTCTTTTGAAATGTCAGGAAGTACTTGTTCAATGACACAGTGTCACATCCCAGATGACCTGAATCTCCAGAAACTCTGTTGTGACAACCTCAAATGTTGCACAGTAAAAGATTTGCCCTACAGTACTCAAGTAATGCTACTTCTCTTGTCTTGCAGACATTGTTTGGTATCGTAATGATAAGGCAGTAAGAAACACCAAAAACGTACAGATTAGAATAAAGGACAAGAAGACTTCATGCACCATCTTAAAAGTGACCGCTGAAGATGAGGGAACATACGTCTGCAAGGCCACCAGTGACATCGGAACAGCGGTGACTAAAGCAAAACTACAAGTGAAAGGTAACTGATGCTTATGACTATATCTTGCGCATTAATCTTTGCAAAATGTTGTTTTTTTACCTTCAAGTTTTAAATTGTTTTAAATTTTTATTTCAGAATTGCCAGAGCAAAAGAAAAGAGAACTTGAGATCCAGAAAGCTCATGAAGAAAAGGAGAAGATTAAAATGGAAAGAGTAGTACTTGAAAAGAAACGTGAAGAGAGACGTAAGAAGAAGGGAGTTCTTGCTTTTGAAGTGGGAAGGTAGTGCATCCTTACAGACTGGAGTTTGTTGCTTTTGACTCACAAATTACTGTAACTTTGAAGTCTGACTTGCGTATTTGCTCATTCTGAGTTTGTATTTGTGAGTTAGGTCAAGAATTTGTTATTAGTAGTTATATACCTAATACAACCATTCAGGTAATTTCTGAAAATGTACTATTTTTGGGCTCAAATCATCTCAAATTACATTTCCAATCCGCATACATAATGCAGCATTTATAATTTCCTCATAATATCTTACTTTTTTTTTCTCCATCAACGGTACTAAAGACATAGAATTTAATAAACAGTGGACTTCAATTTACATGCCTTCAAAATTTTCAGGGCAACTGCAGATGTTAAAGAAGTTCAAGCTGTGGAATCCACCACACAGTTTGCTGAAACAACTGAAAAGGTACAGGTAATTGTTTTTTTTTTTCTTTTTTTGTTGATTAAACCAGTTGCCTTATTGTCATGTGAATCTAACATGATGTATTGAATGACAGGTCCAGGCACAGCAGGTCTTGTCAGTTCAAGAATCTGTTGCGGTGTCAGCAGTAGCTTCCTGTAAGAAGATAGATGATGAGACAACTGAGAAAATAGAAACACCACAGGAGAAAGCGAGAGAAATCGTGCCTATGCAACAGCCTGTTATGGTAACTGAAACAAGACCTGAGGATATAGTCGAAGATTTTAAATCCAAAATAACAACTCTTCAGACAACTGCCACAAGAACAGCTGTAGTCCAGGAATCAGTTGCTGTGTCTGAAGTTCAGGATGTAGGGCGTGTTGAAGAGTTCGTGCAGAAGACAGTGGAGGAGAAAGCTCAGAAGATTGTTTCAACACAGGAGTCTGTGAGTGTATTGCAAGTCACATCTGAATCCACCATTGAAAAATTGAAGGAGAAACCAGCAACACAAGAAAAGGCCATTAGAAAGTTGTCTGGACAGGAGACTGTTACAGTGTCTGAGGTGCAGTCTGAATCAAGAGTGGAGGAATTCGACCAGGACAAACCAATAGAAAAAGCAAAGAAGGTTATTCCTGTACAGGAATCAGTTGTTGTTTCAGACATCCAGTCTGAAGCAACTGTGAAAGAACTGAAAGAGAAAAAACCAAAGACAAGGCGTGCAAAACCAGAAAAGAAGCCCACAGTACAAGACACTGCAGTCGTAACTGAAGTAAAATCATTGACTGCAGAAGAAGTTCTTGATAAGGAAGAAACCAAAATGGTGACAGAGGTGGAAGAGTTTATGAAGTTTGTGAGAGCCAAGGAATTTGGTCCAGGAGAATCTCCTCTTCGTGAGTTAGCGCAGATTGGATTCTTGGTGAGACAAGGTGTGTCAGTTAATGAAATTACGGCACTGTATGAAGCAGACCATTTCCCTTCCTTACGCACTCCCGAAGCACAGTCTGCAATGGTTCAGCTTGTGGAACGTGAGGGACATGGTGCTCTCGTTTCTCAAGTTCTTACTGAAGAGTCAACTGCTGATGAAGATCTTGTGGCTTCTACTATTGGCTTCCGAGCCTTCATGCGTATGGTGGAGGCAAGACATGCTACAGTTGAGGAGGTTATTACCCACTTTGCACCTGAAGACTTTAGACCTCACGCATGGGAGACATCTGAAGCAACAGAGGTCAGTAATGAATACTCAACTAACCTTGAAGAAAGGTGTGTATTTTTGTGGTTGAAACTGTACTTGTTACCAGACCTAAGGAAAAGGTATAGCTTTGTTAATGGGTCTCACTGGGTAGGAAGGTTTCCTCCTCATTAGTGGAACCAGTAATATGGTGTAGCTTTGTTAAAGGCCCCTACGAACTATGTATTAAGCCTTCCTCTGTGTGCTTTAACTGAAATGTAGACTGAACCATCTATAAAATAGTTTAGCTTTGATCTCCCTTCTGGATAGTAGTCAATGTCCAGGATGTGTCCTTACATACAGATGCCAGACAGCAGCCAATGTCCAGGAATAGTCCTTCTATGAAGAACACACACACACACACATTACATGGATCCATAAATTTATGACAAAGACAGTAGGATGGGGAATAAGCCATAAAAGTACCAGATGGCAGACAATGTCCAGTGACAGTCCATACATAAAGATACCAGTCAGTAGACAAGGCACCATCAAAAATGTATTTTGAGCCACTTACAGTGTTTTTTCCACTCTAGTTAGTGTTTTTTCTTTTTACTGATTTCTAACAGTATGCGTTCTGTTCACACAGTACAACCAACATTATGTGTTCTGTTCACACAGTACAACCAATGTATGCACTGATGTTAAAATTATATTTCTACACACCATTTTGTCATATCTGTGGCATGTTTTGATCTGTCTTGTTCATCTTCTGGGAGTTATGTAATATCAGTAAGGCATATATAAAAGATCATGGATGGGTTATTAAATACATTAAAATAATTGTACCATTGTGCATTTGTTGGTTTTATTGTATGAATTATTATTGCATGGGCATGAATTGCATTAAGATATGAATTCTAGTTTAAATTGCATGACTGAAAGCAAATTGTGTAGTCTGTAATTTTACATGTGGGTTCTACATTTGTATGTATTTAAATGGCAGTGTATTTCACAGGTTGTTACCAAAGACTTAACAAGTGAGAAGGTGCAAGTGACAGAACGAAAAGAAGTGCATTTTCAAGGTATGAAGATTTAATTACCATGGCAAATTGCTGCCTTGTGAAATAATGACTAATAAATAGCTAATTTTTAATATTGCTGATTACTACAGACTTCTGTAACTGTTTAAGTGAATTACTGCATTCTGCCCCAGGCATGCTTGTGAGTAGTGGTACAGAGCTTAACAAAAATATATGGACAGTTGGAGTTATATCATGTCCTTGAGCACAGGAAAGTGGGAGCTATCTGTGTGCATCTCCTCTGTACTGACACTGTGGCTGTGTTTTCTGCTGATAACTGAATAGCTGGAATGGGCACATTTTAGACATATCTTATTTGAAAGTGTAGTTCAAATGGTCTCTGTGCATATGTGAAATTTATTGAGTTGATCATATCCTGTTCATTGGCAGCACTTTTGCAAAGTATACATAATGTAAAAATTGTTTTAAAGTTCTGTAAAAAAAGCCCACACTCAACAGTGCCATGCAGATGAATGGTATGCCAAGCAGTGGAAAATTTCTTAATCACAGGTTCAGTGCTGGACACACATAAAGTATGAGAACTTTTATTGTTACTTGATGTTATGTGGCTTACACTGAATAGAATGTGATCAGCAAAAATCACATATGTTGGTGTTATTACAAAAATCCCCATTCAGTTCTTGAAATTTCCTTGGCATGACTTTATAGTGCAGTAAGCACACACAACAGCACAGGGCCTGTGTTTTTTGAAAAACAAATTTCGATCAGTATGATACCTGAATCCCAGTATAATTCTGCAAAAAATAGAGGAAGAAAAAATTTAGGGCAGTCCAGT
>Ga0131853_10010075_pt1 | contig 17292 bp, 8 predicted proteins | sample TergutLab28metaG_FD_92764 | JGI IMG/M metagenome (GOLD analysis project Ga0131853, IMG submission 92764) | Labiotermes labralis P1 segment gut microbial communities from Petit-Saut dam, French Guiana - Lab288 P1 (version 2) (version 2) | ecosystem: Host-associated > Arthropoda: Insects >... | reverse complement strand
TATTTAAATGAAGGTCAAGGTTCTTCTTTGGCATGAATAGTTAGATGGGGTTTTGTTTTTAACGTTTCCATGAAGGTGGGGGGGGGGGGGAGAATAGAATAGAAGAGAATAGTAACTGGGTTTGAGCACCCTCAGTCCTGATGCACATTGTGTAGGTCTTTTTGACAGGCAATTTTTGCCCCTTAAACTGATGTCCAAGTCATGGGAGCCCTTTCCTTGAATAAAGTTCCAGATTTCCCCTAGACTTGGACTTCTAACATCCTCAGGGTCTAAGAAAAGGAACCCAAATAGGTATGTCTGAGTGTTGCCAAGGCTTCATACTCACAAAATGTGAATTAAGTTTTCCTCCTGTGCCACACACCTCCTACACGAGGGACTGGCCATCAGCCCCGTTATGTACAGATGTCATCTCAGGGTGTTATGTACAGTAAGGAGGCCATTGAGAACCCTGCATTGTATTTTGTTGAAGGAGAGTAGCCTAGATTGGAGATCTCGATGGGTGACTGGTTGGGTTGAATGGGGGCCACTAGTTCCTTGGATTTGGGTTGAGAAGGCTGTCTGGGCTTCGCGGGTTTGTTCGACTTAGTCACTGTGGCCTGCTTAAGACCTACCGTGACTTTGGGCGCTCACTTGGCAGTCTTGCCTTTTATCCTGGTGGTTGTCACTTCATTGGAGTAGGACTTTCAGTGACTGGGCTGGGAGCGGGATTGGCAGAGGGTGGAGTTGCAGCCATGACAGGGCCCACATGGACGTGGTTCCAGCCAGGTCCCAGACAACTGCTCAGTGGATGGTTCTGCCCATTTTCCCTATGGGAAGGTGGGAGGGCTGGGTGCACCGTCCATCTTACTGCGTTCGACAGGCGCTGCTTGGCAAGCGCCGTCTTAGCCTCTTTCCTTTTCGCACAACCCCGGTAGTTGGCTGTGTAGTTTCCTCCACAGCTGCAGCCCTTGAGCTACTGCTGTGAGGTGGAGCACTCCCCTGAGAGGTGATTCAGAGTTTCAATCCCTGAGAGGTGATTCAGAGTTTCAATCACACAACAAACAAAATTGCTAAAATTGCTCAACTCACAAAGAAAATTTATAACCAAATTGTAATTTCAATGCAGTCTACTAGACTCACCTTTTATCAATAAAGAACAGTTGCACTTTATCATTTTAGTCACTCTGCTGCTTATCAATTACATGTTATGTCACTTGTAATAAATCTCCAACTAGTAAATCTTCAGCTTGTAGTAAATCTTCAGTTTGTAGTAAATCTTCATCTTGTAGGCACCATACAGCCGGTAATACACAGCAGTTCGGCGAGCAAACAATACGTCGGTATGTGAGCGAGTGAGGGTGATTTTACTTCAAATGGTAAAATTTATAAAATCAAACTTGCAACTAAGACATTACTTGGAATTTAATAAACTCCGAGACGATGTCACTGCATGTTCAGGCATAGTCCAAGTATAATGAACTGCCTGCTTGTGCAGTGTTTGCAACTATTCGTTTCCTGTTAACTAAAGTATCTTGCAATGTAACACTAAAATGTACAATATTTTACAAATTAAATATTAACAAGAGTGACGTCAATGTTGTAGGATGTCAGGACGGCTGCATTGTAAGCTTCGTTTTACCCCTACAAGCAATTCCAAGCACTAAGTCCCTGCAGTATGTCCAGCAGGGACAGTAACACCAGAGCTGTTACATAAAATTGGAAAAGGACCACTTTGGAGAAATGATAATTGAAATTCAGTCTGGAAACTTGCACGTATGCCATCATATTAACCTACATTGTTATGTTATGGCAGTCAAGTGTCTTAAGAAATACAATGAAATTATGTTACTACTAACTTACACATATTTTGAACACATACTTACTAAATGCACTGTTAAAGTGGAAATAACTGAAAATTATTTTTAAAATACCATTGTGTCATCTGAATGCCTACCACATTTGCTCAAAACACATGCTTTTAAATTCTCTACATGGAACAGGGAGGTGGGTCATCTTGAAGATTTTGTTTACACCATGACAGACAAATTTTTTTTATTTGGACTAACAACTAGGCAGTTTCTTGCCATGCGTTTTGTGGCAGCAGCTGTATCATGTATGTTTATAACGATACCACTGCTTTAAAAGACTGCAATTTCTAGTAGTGTGCTGACTGAAGTACGCAGATGCATGGAGTTCCCAATCGATCCATTCTTGGTCCTCTATTGTTCATGATATATAAAAATGACACTACCTAGGGAATAAATGCCACATCAGAAGTAATATTACTTGCTGATGATACTAGTGTCATAATTTCAGTCAGAAATTTCGAAGGTTTCTGTTTAGTGTCATATTCAGTTCTCTCTTCATGTGATTAAATGGTTTGCTGCTATTTAGTTAGTTCTAAATTTAGATAAAAATGGATGTAGTGAAATTCCTAACAAAGAATTCATCACATTCTACATTTCATACAGGTTATAATAAAAGTACAAGGAAGAGACAGTAAATACAAAATTTCTTCGTTTACGAATTGATAACAACATTAATTGGAAGAACCATATTAAACAAATGATTCCAACTGGAGTATGTCATGCCTTTAGGCCAGTGGTCCATATTAGTAACATTAATACTTTCAAATCAATTTATTATACATACTTTTATGCTGGTATAAGATGTGGAACAATTTCAGTGGTAACTCTGCCAATAGTGGGAAGATTTTCACTTCATAAATGAAAACTGTCAGAATTATGGCTGGTACACAACAAAGAACCTAATGCAGAAGTCTGATTAAACAATTAGACATTCTAACTGTTCCTTGCCAATTTTGCTTTCTTTAATGAACTTCACTACTTACATTCAGGAAGATTTTCAAACAAATTCATCCATACACAATTATAATACAAGGAGTAAGCACCATTTCATAGACCAAGTGCCAACCTGCCTTGTCTTCAAAAAGGCACATTGCATCAAAATTTTCAACAGTTTACCACCTAGTGTGAAAATCCTTAAGAATGACATGCAAAATTTTCCAGCAGCCTTAAGAAACCTACATTCACACTCTGTGGATGAATTTTTGTGTGTAAACATGATTTATAATACTGTGGTGTAAAATGTTTGTAGTATTTTAGACTGTAAAAATTGTGTTTATTTGTGTATGTATGAATTGTTCCACATCCTACTGTCTTGGTAACGCATGTATGACTCCATTGTATGTATGATGTATGTATTATTCTACTGTCTCAAAATGGCTACCTTCTTATTTTTTGTATAGCTAAGGGGCTAAAATGTCATGACATGTTCTTGTTACAGTGTTGTTTGATATATCTGTACATTGTGTTAAATCCTGAAAGATTCTTCTTGCACAGCTATGTTATTCCTTCCATTGCCTTATTTGAAACCTCTGCCAGGGAGAGAAACGCACTACCTGTTCCACATGTAGCACACACATACACACACATACATTCTTATCTTTTCTTCAGACTGTCAGAGAGGCTAGTGTGTAATATCCTCGGCTGCTTGTAACATGACTCTAAACTTTATACCAAGAAGAATGATAAGTGTCCAGTGTGTAGCCTGATAAAAATATTGACCAGATTCAAAGACAACACAGTAAACAATACAATATAGTAGATTAATACTGGTAACAAGTGCAAAAACAAACTTGCACCTTCACAGCAAACTGCTTCAGTCTTTGGTCCAGAATAAAACACCTTGCTTTGTCACACTTTCACAGCAGAACAGCAGCATTTAGAACTGCCCATGTGGATTATTAATTATTTTTCCACTTCAAAAGTGGTGTAGCTAGTTTTGTCGGTATCCAGGGCAAGTAATCACAACACTTGCCTCTAATGGAAATTATGACTAAGTGAATCAATTTTTATTGTATGGCCTTGTATTTGGCTGAATAACTGCGAAACTGTTGAGTGCAGAAAATCAAAATACTGTGCATTTAAAATATTCAGTTTGGCACCCAATGCTCTGTCCTTTAGACCCTACCAACCAGGGCTGGCTGCAACTCTCTAACTTCCCCATTGTCTGAAAGCTGATTTGTGGTTTTGAGATTTACATCTGATCTTATTATAATTTCACTAAAATAAAAACTGAACCCTGTACCTACACGCACTAAAACTGACATTTCTTGTCTTCCAACTTACAACCTTTGGTTTCAGGGATCAAACATTTCCTGCTTCAGTTCTGTGACTAAAATAAAACTAAAACCTAACCTATATGGATTATCAATTTTTCTTTTCCCTTCAAAATTAAAATCCCAAACACTAAGCCTAATACTATAAGTTTGTTTGCAGCACTTGGATTTGTGGTCGATCATTTAGAATACTCAGATTTAACACTGTGTGACCCTTTTTCATATGTTGACAACATGTATACATATACACGCAAGGTCTTGGAAGCTGGTTTGCACATGTGTAAATTGAATATGTAAGTTTTGATATTTCAGAGACTTGCTTTGTCTCTGTCTGTAAGTAAGACATATAAAGGTTAAGAGATGCTGAATCTGAAAGCTGTGCAGGTAAAACATTTTAACAAACAAAATAAAATTAGAGAATTTACATCCAAATAAAAAATTATGGAGGTAGTAACTCATTCCGAAATACACCCATTGGCATTCCACCAAGCAGAAAAAACCAAGGACTTATAAAACTAAGTACTTGTGAATAAAGTAAATGGTACATTTAGTAACATGGTGGCTACAACTGTAAGAAGCTGGCTTCTGTCAGCTTGTAAAACACTATGGATGTTGTGCTGTATGTACTCAAAAATAAGACAAGAAATTCTTTCTTATTCATCTGCTGATGTAGACTTGTCACCATATAATGATACACAGCTCTGAACGTATTTAGTGTAGACATTTACCTGAGAATTGGAATTATGAAGGGGGTATTGTAATATATTTGGGTAAATATGAGATGTGCCAACTGTATGACTCATACTTCTGCTGTAAAAGGCAATGTCAACAGCTACAGGAATGCACCAGATAATTTGAATTATATGTGGTTGACTCATAACCACACAGAACAGTCTATCTGTGCCAGCTGTGTGATATGCTGTACAACTGCTGTAAGTGGGAATCTTAGACAGCTGGCTGGATGCCCCAAATAGTTTGGTTTGTTGTTGATAAAAGTTTTTATTTTTAATCCAAGTATGATGTTTTTGTTTTTGTATGTTGGCATATTACAGTAGGTTTTATGTAGTGTCTTTCTTTATTATCATAAGCACTGCACCTCTTAGGGTTTCTATGCTATATGGCTGCTGTGCTTGGGGAAGATGATAAAAAAGATGATGTTTTGTATTTTCAGTGGATACATGTTGTTGTAGGCATCATCTGGTTAATGGTTCCTTAACATCATGTGAGACAAGGTGTACAAGGCAAGAATAGCTGTGACAGGATAATACTAAAAATGATCAGATTGCATGGGGGAATTTAGACACTGAGATGGAAAGTTGGTAATAGTTGTGCAGTATTTCATTATGGTTAGGTAATTATGTGTAGAATTGTCTTCCAGTAAGATTGGTGCTATGGTGGTATGCACATCATTACTAGTACACTAACCACTGTGTACTGGTGTGCCGCGTTAATAAAAATCTGAAATATAAAAATTATAAAATTGACCAGAGCTAAATAAAAACATTGGCCACATATATTTACCAGTACACAGAATCATATAACTTGTCCCCGTTGTTAGCTGTTATTTCAAATTTTCAGCTTTTGGTTTAAATACAAAAAAGAATTATCAATGGCATGTTGAAATTGTTAAATTCTATATAGGGGTACACCAGAACGCACTTCACGAATCCCTGGTATGGACTGTGTCGAACATGGTCATAGCATTTGATGTACAATAGCCCCATAAATGGCCTGTAAGAAGTGGTGCTAGTGGTGTAGTTAAAATCAGCACCCATACAGTACCATCATGCTTGTTTTGAAGATCAGTATAGCAAGTATATTGCTTTCCTGTAGTATGATGTTTGTTTTCTTTCCCTCCTTGTAATCGAAAGTACTAATCATTGTCGCATTAATTGCCTGTAAATATAGCTATGGTTTAAGCTGCAATAGCTGAAATATACAGCTGTAAGAATCACGTTTTCTACACACTTGTAGCTGTTCTTGTAATGGTCTGTGTTCAAACTGGCAGGTAGCATCTGGTGACAGCAAAACACTGCCAAGCATTCTTGTTATTTATTATTTGTACTCTGGATCCTTCCAATCGCACTATGGCTCTGGGGTCAACTCAGCCTCGAACAGAAATGAGTACCAGGAGCATTTCCTGGGGGTAAATGCAGCCAGTGTCTAAGGCTGACAACCTTATGACAATCCTGTGCCATTGTCATGAAATCTGGGAACCTTAACTTCCTGGAACACTCTGGGCCACTCCAGGCCTGTAACGGGAATGCTTTACCTTTTTACTCTGGATAGACGTGGAAGTTTTTAATAATCTGATTTTGAGGGTCAACCAGGACAGTTCCATTTCAAGTTTCTGTTTCTGTTTCCCCAATCTGGTGAAGAGGGGAAACAGGAGCCATCTTGGTTACAGTAATACCTGTATGTTTTGTGGAAGAAATTATAACACAGAGTAGGCTCTGTTGCAAAAGTTTGGAGAATGGGTGTCCCTGGGAAGTGTTGGCAGCACCCACAAGCAGGAGCCACATTTGCAAGGAACCAATGAGAAGGCTGAAATCCAGATGAAAGACTTTTACACAGTTATGTTACTAAGGAATTATGGACTGTATTATAGATTAATCCAACGAGGATTAGTGCAATTGTCAGTGCTGCCACCATGTAAAAGCCACCTTTCTATGTAACCCTTAAGGTGCAAAATATTGCTTGAAAACTTTAAAATTTCATAGAGTTTGGAATCCAGTGTCTTCCCCACATCCACAAAAGCCAACTGCTGAAAAGTACTTTGGAAGAACTGAATAAAGTCCACACCCTACTTACCAGTGATCCATTTTGACCCTTAAAGACCTGTGTTTGCATGTGTGAATGCTGGTAGGAAAACACCCCTAACAATTCATTATATATATTTAGGCAACAAGGAAATATACTGAATTTTCAAGGCATGCTGCATACTCAGATAAAGTTTTGTTTTCAAGAAAACTCCATTTATTTCATATTTTATCTTATGTTGAAAAAATAGCTACAATAATAGCAAGAAGGTAATAAAAATTAACTACAGGAGGTACTACAAAGTGGTACTAAGTAATTACAGAGGCCAAATATAGGCAGAGCAACAGAGAGTTTAGTAATAAAAAAAGGAGCAGTATGTAAAAATATTCAAAATGCAAGGAGGTAAATATTTGTTCTCAATTTTAGAACTAACCCAATCAATAAAAATAAATGATAACTTCACTAACATTCATAAACTTAGTGGTGATTCATTCAATACTGTACTCACTTTCTGATGCTTCCAGTAAGATCAAACAATACAAATAATCTGACAAAGGAAATGGTAATAAGGTACATGTCAGAAACAACCTCAAACATGTCAGAAAAAGGACTCTTTTTCCCTAATGCAGTTAATGAAGAGGAAACATCTTTAGTTATCCAACACCAAGAAGTTCAATAGATGATGGAATATTCACATAATTACTGGAAACACACTGCCTATAACTGTGTCTCTGTATACTGTCACTGAAACTAGTTGATGAATGAAGAAACCCTCTTAGAATGGCATAATTCTTCTGATGTAAAACCTGTATTAAGAGGAGTGAGAAATGTTTTTTCAGTTTTTGTAACCTCATATACAGGACAGTAACTGTTCCTTTAAATTCCATTAATATCCTTGCACAAGTACAGTATAGATATTGACGTCTAGTATAGGTTAAAATCCTGTACAACTGCATGGATGAAATTTTGTGAGACCTGAACAATGAAAGACACTGCAGTAGCTGACATTGTGACCTTGTCAGACTGTGAATCATGACAGTAGAATCAAAGCTAACTAGTTATGGATATAAAAGTAATGGTGGTTTGCACTTTTAATTGTAATTAAATGATGGAAAACAAACCGCAGATGCTCACCGTCTCAATTCACACTATAACAACTGAAAATGGGGCAGTGAAAACATGCAATTCCACAGGGTTCCATACCTGGGTGACATGCTTTTTCTCATATAAAACCAGCCGTCAATTCACATTTAATACAGACACAATGATCTTCTTATACTATACACGACGAACAGAGTATCTTCATCACAACCTTCAGAAGTGCAATAATGGTACCTTTCCAACTTGAAACAAATTGTTTCAAGTAAAATACACTTACATTAGATCGTGCTAAAAAGGCCATTATTTTTTTTTAAAGTTATTTTGTACAACAACCAACCAATGCACAATTAACTGACAAATTATTAGAGGATCCACGGCAAAAGTCTCCAAGATAGCTGCAAGCGCAACAGCCATCCGCGACTGCGTTTTCACACGTTTTATGCTGTTAATAGCTCTATATTTAAAAACTTTGAAATATAAAAAAAATTCATAGTTATAATAAAATGGTTGAAATCATGAAACATGCCACTAACAATAATTATGTAAACACAACAGCCGTCCTAAAATGAACCCAACTGTTGTTGGTGAGGTCGAAACTATTTTGTAATGTGACTTGGTGAAGAGCAGCACAAACGAACTGAAAAGCATACACAAACCACAGTAGTGCCAGTCAATATTAGATGATCTGTGGTCCACACTGCGCAGTTAATACACACGTATGCACATACCACGCACACAGCATGCATCTAGTGTGCAGTGTTAATCAGCCTTATAATCAACCACAGGACAAGACACTCTCCAAAGTATGTACTGACATAAAAGTAACATACAGTTTCTTCACAGTGATTATACATGACTAGTATTAACACTTCCATTAACTTTACTTTCATCATGTAAGTCAAAGGTGCCACCAGCTATTCTACCCAAATTTCCACTCCTCCTCCCCGCCCGGCAATTTAGCATTCATAGGGCCCAACATAATTTTTATATCGTATGAGGGGAACTGCTTGACAGTTCTGTATAGTCTCGTACCACCTTCCTTCTGCTATTCACTCTTTTCCTTCGTCGGTACGGGGGCACAGATAAAGCTGTAATTTTTAAATTCACCTTATATTCTAAGCACCCACAGTTTCGTATCATATAAAGAGGCTTAAAATTGATTACTCTTGATCTGATATGCTTACGGATAATAAAGACTGCTCCAAAAATATTTTCTTCCTCATCACAGCTGTAGTGAATTCTGTAGCCCTTTTCTATAATACTCCTTCCCAGCCACCTTTCTTCTTGTACTGGTAACAAATCAATCTGTCATCTTTGTTGTTTCCGTCCGGACTCCAATTGTTAGAAGTTTCTCAACAAATATATATCTTACAGGGTGAGATGGTCAGCCTCAAGCCCAACCCCCAACCGGAGGACCAGGATATCCCTTTTTGTCCAGGCACGTGATGCCATACCAGTAGCGTCACTACCGCCAGCATAGCTCTCAGGATCATTTGACCACGCAAGCCCCACCACTACGTCAAAGCAGGGATAACTTCGGTGGGGTACAAGAGTTTAAAAAATGTTTCAATTTTCACAAAACTTCAAAATAAAACACTGCATTTCAAGAGCACCTTCAGGTGAAACCGCCACCTGAAGAAGGCACCAGTGGGAAACATTTGTGTAAGTGTTGCTTACATCAGTGGTACAAATTTATTATAATCATAATGACGTATTTAGTATTACAGAGACCCACCAGAGTGGTTATCAGTTGGTAAATAAAAAACTCTGATAATATCAAGATGCACGGTACGACTGTGAAAAACATATACTAGTGATTTGTGGTTATAATACATGAATAAGACAATTCAGGTTTATACAAGGAAATGTGATCAGTTCAGAATACAATATCCATGAATACTCTTCAATTGTATAAAATGAATAAGTGCATGACTTTTTTTCAGAGCAATTTTAATATTATAATTAGAATTACAAATTATAATTTTCCCAGTTTTAGAATATATATAATATTTTCCAGTGTTGGAAAAGTTTGGCCAGCAACTTTATTTAACATTTACTCCTTAGTAGGATGGATGTATTAACATCCGAAACATGTTGAGCAGTAAATAATGAAATAATAAAGCAAATGACATCAAGTTGGTCTCTCTTTATTCAACTATGAAGATGATGCACGGTCCAATAAACATTAGATTTCAGGTAAATTTAAATGTAAATGACGTATAGGGTTTTGAAGGCTTAGTTTTCTGTCATATTGGTCTGTTAATATATAGCCCTGTGGAATGATTCATTCCATTTGTTGTGACACAATGTGTGATTGTATTTTGGTAGCATTTTGTATTGAACACAGAAACAAGAAACTTAAACGTTACTTCCACATGATTTATAAAAAATGAGAGTTGTAAGTGAAGATTCTTTCCGTCGCGGGCGATGATGTGTAGCTTGGTAGCTAGGGATACCTTTCTTTATATGCAGGGTATAGGAGTGTCAACTGTTGTACAATGAACATGGAGATATCCTATTTGTTCGGAATGTAAGCTAAATGATATCCTTGAGTTTGTTAAATGCACATAAATATGTCGCATTTGTTACACGCTTTTCGCTCCTTTCAACCTGACCAATGGCATGGGAAGTGCCCAAGACACAAGTGAACAAGAATCCATGTGAATTTAACTGTAACAGAATTTAATAAATAACCTCAGTAAAAGTTAAATAAGAAGTGTGCTGTAACAGTTGTGCATAATTTCAATGCTAAGCAAAGTAATGAATCAGCATTGTGACTTGTTGATGTGGATAAGCCGTGGTTGCATTTTATGTATCATTATGAGCTCCAAAAGGTTTCCTCTGTAAAGTGCCCTCGGACAACTCGTAAATTTAAGTCGAAATTTGCTTCACATTTTACCTCTTTATGTTTTAATTTTTTTGCTTATCAGTTTAATTACTAATTAAATAATCACTGGTATCACTAACAGTAAACTGCAGCTGTACAGTTCAATGTTTATTTCTGTAGGTTTGGAATCCTCAAAGGAAGCAACATGTGTCTGCATTCTAATACTTTTGTTTTCTCTTTATAGGAAACTGAAGAAAATCAGACTTTTAGTGACCTGTTAAAACCTGATAATGGAATAGGATCAACCAAGAGGAATTTTATGGATTCTCATTTGTAAATCATGGTGTGCTGCAGTGATACATCAGACAGCCAGATCTATAGCGTGAAGGAATTAAGCAATGGTGATTTGAGTCATTCTTACCTGTCTCACATACTAGCTGTCCCATTAATTATTACATGATGCTATGAGTATTGCTGAGGTTTTTTCACAGCATCATGTGCACAGCTGATGACGTGAGATGACAGGCCACATTTTGCGACAGTGATGTGACCATGATATCTAGACTGCATGATACCTTAGGTTAGAAATTACCTACTATAAAGTGTTGCAGCATTATTGCTTTCTTTGTAAAGCCAGTAGCCCTAGTCAGGATGTCAGGTTCCAGAATAAACAAGGGCCACACAGTTACATGTTCTCTGTCCACTGGGAAACTAAAACAGTCAATATTCAACAGAATGGGAGGACAGTCAACCGAGACGTGAATTCGAAGGACCATCCCTAGTGGTTATCGTACTAGCATTATTTTCTTGAAGGTCTGAGGTTAAAACCCAGCTGCCTCAAAATAGTTGATATAAAGATTGAGATGAACATTTATACCAGATTTATGGTTTCTTTGCAGAGGGGATGAGATATGACATACATATGTATGTGCACTGGAGAGGACATTGGTACTGTGCCAGCAAAAGCTGTGTGTTTCAAGAGAGTACACACAAAGGACTTCATTATCTTCAACAACTTTACACTTTATTGTTTGAGCAGTATATAGATACTTCCTCCCATACATTGTTCAGTTGAATTAGTGTTTATTTAAATGTCAGTTATATTTATTCTTTATAACATGACAAAATGTAAGGTAATGTTACAGTGATTTGCATGTTTGTATGTAAGTATGTGTATACAGTATATTAGTATAGTTATTTGATTGTTGAAATGAGTGACTAGCAACGATACTGAATGTTTTCTTCTTTCTAACCTGCAAACAGAGAAATAATTACTCAGAAAATACAAGTCAGCCAGTCAGCATACATATTATTAGGCTGGGAATGAATGTAGGGACGTAATCAATTCAGAATACAACAAAGACATTCAAAATTTGGAAAAACTGCCCACTGACAATACGCAACCATTTAATTTTCCACAATTTGACATAAAGTGTGTACTTTAATCAGGCCTCAACTTCATTGTTTGGGGCATATGAATATGACTTAAATTTTGGAAATTTACTTTACCAATAGACAAATGTAATGTCAGTCCTCAATTAAATAGACCACTGCTGTGATTCCACAGGACACAACCAGTAAGTCCTCTTTCTGCACATTTACACAAACAGCTGACTTCACTGCTTCATCCTAACACCACATAACACTGTGTGACGTATATCTCTGAGCCAGAGAATACCAGAGTAGAGGCTGTGTATGAAAGCATGCAGTAGCAGAGAAGGCTGAGGTTTATAATGCTGACTGCTCACCCTGCATCACAATTATTTATCTGTATCACAATATTCACTCTGTCACTAGTCACTCAATAACACTGTCTAGAATTTACATTACTTATGTTGAGTATACTGCAGTACAGTAAACCCTTGTTAATTTGGATTAACTGGGGAGAAATGTCATTTGGATTAAGTGATAATTCAGATTAACAAAGACAAAGTAGCTCTAAATCACAAAAACTTAGAACAACTACAAATGGAAAATTTAATGATACAGGTAGTGATATTCTTTAAATAAATCAAATAATCGCATTTGCTAGTACAGCAGTGCATGTTCACAAAGTCTGTCTCTGTAACTATACTCACATTACGAATGTCTAAACCAGGATCAGAAATTTTACAGTTTGCAGAGGAGCAAAGTTCTCCACACAATACCCCAAGTTTTGTTTTTAGCAGGTGTGTAAATGTCATGTTTGTCAAAAAAACTGTAATGGCTAACCATTTATTCTCAAGGACCTTCGGCCATTCTCACTGCTGATGCATCTTGTTTTAGAAATTAGCTCTGGTTAAAACTACTACACTAATAATGACATCACTGCTCACAAGGTTATGAAATGACATCTTGAAACAATCTGAAGTTAATATCACCAGGGTTACTTATAGTAACATTCTGATTGTTTAATTGTATCACAGAATTCGCAAAAAATGTGTCGTGGCAAGAATGTTACTTGGTGAGAAAATACAAATTAGGGCAATTCAAATAAGCGATTACCTTGTTTACATAAAAGTCCAAAGGACATCAAATTTGACTGACATTATGTGTCCGTGTGCTCCACATTGAACTTTGAATGAATACAACACAGTGTAGAGACATTTTCTGTTCAGAGTTTCACATGATTCCAAATTATGCACTGGTGATATTTTCTTTTGCATTTTACAAAGTAACCTTGTGGATAGAAATAGTATTCAATCACAATACATATGTATACAAAGCATATACAATCCATTCAAATTCAAGATCACATAAGATTCAAATACAAACAGTATTTGAATCTTATGTGACCCCACCGAAGGTATCTCTACTCTGACGTAGTGGTGGGGCTTGTGTGGTCAAATGATCCAGAGACCTATGCTGGCAGTAGTGTAGCTACTGGTAGGGCCTCCCATTTCAGACACCCAGACAAAAAGGGATACCCTGGTCCTCCAGGTTGGGGGTTGGTGAATGAGGCTGAAGCTTATAAAAAAATCCTGTGATGCAGCAAAGTCTGAAATACACTTTAGGATATCCAACATCATAAATCAGTATATCCTGAGCAGCTTTTAGTTCGTAAAGAAGTGTTTTGTTTTTTATGGAACTCGGGGGATGTTCAGAGCAACTGATAAAGTGCTTTACATCAATGTATGATGTTAGCTCAAGCAATTGCATAGTGGTTTACACAAGACAGCTTCCTGATATGGTATTTGAATTTTTTAATTTTGAAAACTTATGTATGAGCTGTTTATTTATGGAGACATGCAATAATAATTCAGAGTGTAATAATTTGTTAAAAATTGGAGCATCCTAGCATAGGTCATGAATTGCACATTTTTATAAATTCCTCGTACCTATTATTACCAGTATACTGTTACTGTAGAAGATGTATAGACCTACACTCAGATAAATGTATACATATAATTATATACTTATGCATATTTTAACACAAATCTCTTCACTCTTGTTTGTTACAAAAATATTTTGAGCACCATGGCAGCAGCAGCAGGACTTTTCTTCCTCTTCTCCACAACAGGCCCTTTTCAGGGCCACACTCTTTCTTTTCAGGGCAAATCTTTTCTTTTTCAGGATAACACTGGCTATTTCATGGCCACAATTATAAAGAGAAAGGTGGTAAGGTACGAAATTATTATATTTTACTGTTCTTAAAAAAGGAACTTTTAAACAGTACACTATTTATCAGGTTTTAAATTTGGGTGGTCCATCGTTATGCTAGAAAACACGAATTCCAGATAGCTCACATCCCTATCTGGACTAGTGTTTCAGATGTGGATATGTAATTCTGCACAAGCGCCAAGGGTTACATATCCCCCCCCCCCCTCCAGTCCTGTGCCTCATCATGGCGAAGGGTGTAACAGTGAGTGGTGCCTGCTTCTGTGTGGACATGTTGTAGATATCAGGAAAACATTTCAAGGGCTTGTAGGAAGAATTTTAAGCTGCCAATTTGAATATACATTATTAAATGGTGAAATAACTTAAAATTTCTTCCATATTTCACACATTTACTAGACATATGTTTGTTAAAACATGTTACAACCCACTATATTGATGTACAAACTTGTCCTAAAACTTTATACTAATTGGTCAGCCAATCAATTAACAATTACAGTGTAACTGAGTCATAAACTACTATAGGATCGTAATGTATCTGGGACAAGAAATGTATAATTTAATTCTTTGTACACATTGTCCACATGAAATTACATCCTTCACTGGCCAAAGCAGGACATGCATTGAGTTTTGTAATTTAAAGCTGGCCTGTTTAAGAATGTGAATATTTGTAGGATGTTGCTACATCTTACAATTTTTATAGGATCCTGTATTCTTTCTCTGAAAGACAGATAAAATTCTTGGCTTAGTAATCATACAGAAGTGTCACTGCAACATGGCAGAACACAACGGGTGGTGTGCGTCGAAACGAGAGCAAATAAATTGCAACAGTGATTATTATAGCAGCGTTAATTGTCTTAGTTGCATTGATCTTGAACACCTGCTTAAAGAAGATAACCAAGAAATAAGCTCCCTGCAATATAATAAACTACTGTATAAGGAACTAAATGGAGCGACAACGAACATCCGAGTGTGAATGGGCAAGAACGGCTCCTAGAGCTCAAATATCCACGTCTAACTGGAACCAAAACAGCTATATAGGAAACCCTAGAACACAACCGACACCACAACCAGTACGTACTACTAATAGATACTCGATACTAGCAGAGCTACATGATCCTGCAGCCGAACATGAAGCTAACCCACGTGGAGGTAGAGGAACACGAAACGGACTCACCCCCTACCACACCAACAAAGAAAAGCAGCTTCAATTCAAAACAAGCGGAAGAAGCAACACAAATAACCATCAAAGGAGGACCTCGTCGAAACATCCCACTGACTGCCAGATACCTCGAAGTGAACAAAGGAACCAAGTCTACTGTGATAAGGAGCATAACCTAACCCCAAAAAATTGCCGACTTAAACCCCCAGTGAGTTCCAACACAAACACAACTGCGAGTGTGAAAGTGACCCCTACAGATAATAACACAACTCAACACATCCCAACCTTAGTGAATGGTGAAGTGAGTGAAACAACAAGCAATAAAGTCGAACAAAGTAGTGCAAATGAGGACAGTATGCAAAACCTCATAAATGAGTTGAAAATAGAATTAAACATCAAACGAAACAGTTACATAGTGAACAAAAAACATAAAATAGTTTGTATAGGTGATAGTCACACCAGAGGATTTGCAAATATATTAACAAAATTTATGGGTAGTAACTTCGATATATACGGTGTTGTAAAGCCGGGATCCCACTCAAGCCAGCTACTTGAAACTGCAAAGCAGGGTATAAAAAAGCTAAGCTCAGATGACATTCTAGTAATCTGCAGTGGTACAAATGATCTTACAACCAATAAATCTACTTTGGCATTCCAAAACATTTAAAAATTCATAACAAGTAACAATCACACCCATATTATACTAATAAGTGTCCCACACAGATATGATACAACAAATACAAATACCACCAATTATATTATTGGGAAATTCAACAAAAAACTGGAGAAACTTATAAAGATATCTCCCCATGCCAGCTTTCTGAAAACAGAGCAAAATAGGAAACTGTTCATAAAGCATGGACTCCAATTTAATAGAAAGGGAAAACAATGCCTGCTTCATCAGTAGCCTTAAAGATTTACTCATTTTTTGTGCAAAAAACCACCTCTCCTATGAGTCTCGGCTGGATCAAAATTGAGGCTTCTGAGGACAACTCACTAAACAGAGCCACCACTCGCAATAGAAAATTACCAGTAACTAGATCTACTGATTTTTTATGGTAAACAACCCTAGACCCAATAATACTTGTAGAATTATAAATAATCAAGCCCATGAACCGATATATTCATTCCAAACATCTTTTGTAACTAAAACTAATCTTGAACACTCTTATACAACCAAGCATTATGCCACTAATAAAATAAATGCAAAAGAATCTGGTAATTTACAACTATATCATCAAAACATTAGAGGGATACATAATAAAATTGAAGAACTAACAACACAGTGGACTAAACATTTCCCCCATTTACTTTGCTTCACAGAGCACCATCTTAAAGAAACTGAAATAAATAATATACATATTGAAAATTATACATTGGGTGCCTCATACTGTAGACATAGTTGTACACATGGTGGAGTGGGCATTTTTGTTTATAATTCCTTATCATATGCCACTATCAACTTAAATAAAATAGGCAACGACTACGACTTTGAGGCATGCGCTATTAAACTGATGATTTCCACCAATATATACTAAATTCTATGCATCTACAGACCTCCAGCAGGTAATTTTACAACCTTCCTATTGCAACTTGAGATGGCTTTAACTCAGTTACACTCAAATACCATGAACTTAATTATTTGTGGAGACATAAATGTAAATTATCTTCAGGATTCGAGAAATAAGTCCCTTCTTAACTCTCTATTAGCCTCATTCAATCTTCATA
>Ga0131853_10010073_pt1 | contig 17295 bp, 16 predicted proteins | sample TergutLab28metaG_FD_92764 | JGI IMG/M metagenome (GOLD analysis project Ga0131853, IMG submission 92764) | Labiotermes labralis P1 segment gut microbial communities from Petit-Saut dam, French Guiana - Lab288 P1 (version 2) (version 2) | ecosystem: Host-associated > Arthropoda: Insects >... | reverse complement strand
GCGGGTCAGCGGGGCGGGCGGGCAGGCGGGACCGAGCCGGCGGGGATCCAGTGGCGTGCCACGACGACGTCGAAGCCGATCACGGCCGGCGCCTTGACGCCGAGGTCCGAGCCGCCGCGGACCAGGACGGTCTCGTCGCCGTTGTACGCCCCGGTATCGGCGTCGAAGAGCATCAGGCGCTGCCGGGCGTGATCGGGTGCGTTGACCACGAAGACCTCGCTCGGTCGGCCCGCGCGATCCAGGGCACTGCCGACGTACCGGACGTCCGGGGCGCCGATCAACGTGCGCAGCAGCGCGGCGTTGAGCTGGGGCGAGAGGACGTTGCTCTGGCCGAGGGTCTGGATGGCGTCGCTGAGGCAGTAGCCCTCCTGGCTGGCGCACTGTCGAGGGTCGCCGAGCAGCGTGGCGCGCAGCTTCGCCGGGTCCAGCGGCAGCCGATTGGGGTGGCTGAGCAGTCCGGTCGCGCTGCCGGCCGCGGCGGAGACGGTCGCCGCCGGGCTCGGGGAGAGTACGGGCTCGGTCTTGCCGGTCAGCGGGCGTCCGCTGCTGGTCGTGACGCGGATCGAGCCGTCCGGGAGGATGTAGCGCTGGGTCTCGGTCGGGACGACCTGTGCGTTCTCGTGGTCGTGGCTGCTGGTCTCCAGCCACCACGAGTCGACCTCGACGTGCTGGGCGTCGCCGGCCTGTCCGCGCCCCATGTCGACACCCGAGCTGAGCCCGGTCAGGGTCGCCGGGCTGGTCCGGGCCAGGTTGGCCAGGCGCGCGAGCTCGCGATCCGGGTTGACCCCGATGAGGGGATAGCGGGTCGCCTTGACGCCGACGATGTCGAGCGGCGCGGGCGTGGCGGAGTACGCCGAGGAGCCCTGGTTCCCGAAGGGCCAGACCAGCGGGCCGATGACGACGGCCGCGGTGGCCGCGGCCGCGAGCGCCCAGAACCGGCGCTTGACCGTGGACCGGTGCTCGGAGCGGTGCGGCTCGGCGATGATCCGGGCGATGCTCTCCCGCGAGCGAGCGGCGAGGGCCCACTCCTGGCCGCGGGTGAGCTCGAGGTCGGCGCGACCGGCGCCGTACTGGGTGCGCAGGAGGTCGGCGAGGTCGTTCTCGACCCGCTCGAACTCGACCTGCTCGTCGTCGATCTGGCCGAGGTCGGCGTCAAGAGGCGGTGTTGACATTGGTGTCCACCTCCTCCGCGTTGATCCGGCGGTCGAGGCGCTCGCGCGCCCGCGCGAGCCGCATCGAGGCGGCCTTCGGGGTGACCCCGAGGATGTCGGCGATCTCGCCGGTGCCGAAGCCGGCGATCAGCAGGTTGACCGCCTGCCGGTCGTTGAAGCCGAGCTGGTCGATGGCCTGCGCCAGCGCGTCCGGCACGATCGCCTCGAAGGTCGGGTCGGAGCCCGGCAGGATCCGCAGGACGACGCGGTCGACGGCCTCCTGCTCGCGGGCGGCCTTGCGCTGCGCGTTGAGGATGTGCCCGAGCGCGATCTTGTACGTCAGCTGACGCAGCTGACGCAGCTCGGTGTCGTCGCAGGGCGCCGGGACCTCCTTGCGCCACAGCGTCAGCAGGGTCTCGTTGGCCAGGTCCTCGGCATAGGAGGAGGGGAACCGGGCGCGGACGAACTTATGGATCTTGGGCAGCATCTCGGCGAAGAACTCCGCGTAGAAGATCTCGTACGCCGCCGCTCTCCGCATGCTCCCTCCGAGCCCAGACGAGTGGTCGCCTGAGTCGTCGAACACCTCGGCGATCGGTCGCCGTATGGCCGGCCGTTCGCCGATACCCAGCTCGACGACTCCTGTCGGGCTCAAGAACATAGCAGCCAATCCGCCTTTTGTGATCAGGGTCACTGCATCGGTTGTTGCTGTCTCCGGCGCCGCGAATCCCACAGCCTGCTTCGCAAAATCTTGCGCGGTGACCGCCGTCACAAAAAGACGGCCCCGGGCTGTGGGATCCAGCGGCCTGGCGACAGTCAATGGCTCGAAACACGCGATCTACCCGATGAAGAGGGAGCAACTCGGATGGATGGTTGGACAGGGCTTCACCCGGCGCCGCTCGCCCCGTTGACCGGTGAGGCCAAGCTGAGCGGAGAGTCGGACGTCGTCATCTCCGTTCAGGGAGTGACCAAGCGGTTCGGCTACAACACGGTGCTCGACGATGTCAGCTTCGACATCCCGCGCGGCAAGATCTCGGCGGTCCTCGGCCCCTCGGGGACCGGCAAGTCGGTGCTGCTCAACACGATCATCGGCCTGATGCGGCCCGAGTCCGGGCAGATCTACGTCGATGGCGAGCCGATGGTCGGCGTACCGCAACGCGACGTGATGCGCATCCGCCGCAAGTTCGGCGTGCTGTTCCAGGACGGCGCGCTGTTCGGGTCGATGGACATCTACGACAACATCGCGTTCCCGCTGCGCGAGCACACCCGGCGCTCGGAGTCCGAGATCCGCAAGATCGTGCAGGGCAAGGCCGAGAGCCTCGGCCTGGCCCGGCACCTGCACAAGCTGCCCGGGGAGATCTCCGGCGGCATGCGCAAGCGCGCCGGCCTCGCCCGAGCACTCGCCCTCGACCCCGAGATCGTCTTCTTCGACGAGCCGGACTCGGGTCTGGACCCGGTCCGCGTGGCGTACCTCGACGAGATGGTCAAGGAGGTGCAGTCGGAGCTCGGCTGCACGTTCTTCATCATCACCCACAACATCGACTCGGTGAAGCGCACCGCCGACTACGTCGGGATGCTGTTCCGCTCCAGCCTGGTCGGCTTCGGTCCGACCAGCGAGATGGTCGGCAGCAAGGAGCCGCTGCTCAAGCAGTTCTTCTCCGGCAGTTCCCGAGGCCCCATCGGGATGGACGAGATGGTCGACGCCGAGGGCGACCCCAACAACCTGCTGGGCTCGCTCGCACCCGCGCCGCTCGGCTGAGCACGCCCCCAAGCACGCAACCCCGCGGCTTCGCCGCGCCGCACGAGAGGGAGAAACAGACCATGACGATCGCCACCGAGCACGAGACCGCCGCCCCGACCCCGGCCGACACCGTCGAGCCGACGGAGAGCCCGGACCTGCCCGCTGCCGTACGCCGGCACCACCGGCCCAGCCGTACGACCACCGCGCTGACCGCCCTGGCGGTCGTGCTCGCCCTGCTCGCCGCCGGGCTCCTCCTCGGCTGGCGGCACAGCGCGAAGCAGGTCGACGCGATGCGCCACCAGGAGGCGCTGCGCTCGACGGCCCTGGCCGCGGCCCAGACGTACGCCGTGGACCTCACCACCTACGACTACGCCCAGCTCGCCGCCCAGCAGGCCAAGCTGGCGGGGGAGTCGACTGCGGCGTTCCAGGCCACGTTCGCGAACTCGATGAAGACGCTCGGGCCGATCTTCCAGCAGCTGCACGCCACTGCGACCGGCAAGGTCGTCGACGTGGCCGTGGTCGATGCGACCGACAAGCAGGCCACCGTGATCGCGTTCGTCGACCAGACCGCGAGCTCCAAGCAGATGACCAAGCCCGAGGCGCAGTCCAGCCGGGTCAAGCTGACCCTGGTCCGCAAGGCCGGCGCCTGGCTGCTCGACCGCGTGGATCTGGTGTGATCCGATGAGCGTCCCTCAGACAGCGGAGCAGGATGCTCCACCGGGCGACGTCCGGACGAGCACCCGGACCCAGCGCATGCTGCGTCGCAGCGCCCGTCCGTGGCAGCGCCTCGGCGACCTGATGTCGATGTTCGTCGACACGATCGTGGTGCTGTGCACCTCGATCGTACGAGGCCGGTTCCCGTGGTGGGACTTCCTCGTCCAGTCCCGGTTCCTGGTCTCGGTCTCGCTGTTGCCGACCGTCCTGATCGCGATCCCGTTCGGCCTGGTGCTGGTGCTCGAGGTGGGTGGCCTGACCAGCCAGCTCGGGGCGACCTCCCTGGTCGGCGGCGTGATCTCGACGGCCACCATCCGTGAGGCGGCGCCGATCATCAGCGGCATCGTGCTCGCCGGTGCCGGCGGGTCCGCCATCTGTGCCGACCTGGGCTCGCGCTCGACCCGCCACGAGATCGCCGCGCTCGAGGTGATGGCGGTCGACCCGCTCGAGCGCCTGGTCGCGCCGCGGATCCCGGCCGCGATCCTGGTGGCCGTCCTGCTCAACGGGATCGTCTCCTTCGTCGGCATCATGACCGCCTACCTGGCCCACGTCTTCATCCTGCACGGCAGCGCCGGCGGCTTCCTGAGCTCGTTCAGCGCGTTCGCGACCTCCAGCGATCTGGTGGAGTCCTGCCTCAAGGCGGCGCTCTTCGGCCTCATCACCGCCGTCGTGGCCAGCTATGAGGGCCTGACCTGCGAGAAGGGCCCCACCGGCGTGGGTGACGCGGTCAACCGGGCGGTCGTCGTGACCGGTGTGTGCCTGTTCATCGTCAACCTCGTGATCACCCAGGTGTTCCTCGTGACCGTCAACCCGGTGCTGCTATGACCACGTCCTCGCTCCCTGTCTCCGGCACCCGCAGCGGGCCCCGTCGCCCGGCGCCGCCCAACCCGCTGGTGGAGCAGCTGCGCTGGCTCGGCCGGCTGCTGCTGTTCAGCGTCGAGGTCGTGATCTCGATCCCGACGACACTGGTCCGCTACAGCCGCGAGGTCGGCCGGCTGATGGCGGAGATCGCCTTCGGCAAGGGTCTGCTCACCGTCGCCGCCAGTACGGTCTTCGTCTCCGCCCTGCTCTCGGCCGTGATCGGCATGCAGGTCGGTCTCGAGGGCCTCCAGGGTCTTAACATCGTCGGCCTCGCGCCGCTGGCCGGGCTGCTCGCCGCGTTCGGCAACACCCGTGAGCTGGCCCCGCTGATCACTGCCTTCGGCCTGGCCGCCCAGATGGGCTGCCGGTTCACCGCCCAGCTCGGCGCGATGAAGATCAACGGCGAGGTCGACGCCCTGGAGACGATGTCGATCTCACCGACCCAGTACCTGGTCACCACCCGGCTGATCGCCTCCAGCGTGCTGGTGATCCCGATGTACCTGCTGGCGCTGTCCGGGGCCTACCTCGCCTCGCAGCTGACCGTCATCTTCATCGCCCGGCAGGGCTCGGGCACGTACCTGCACTACTTCCACCTCTTCCTCTCCGACTCCGACGTCTACTACTCGATCCTCAAGGTGGTGGTGATGGCGACCCTGATCACCTTCATCCACTGCTACTACGGGATCACCGCCGACGGCGGTCCGGAGGGCGTGGGCCGGGCGGCCGGCCGGGCGATCCGGGCGAGCGTGGTCGCCATCGCGGTCTCGGACATGCTCATGACGCTGGCCTTCTTCGGCCTCGACGCCGGAGTGAAGGTGTCGGGCTGATGGACCTCTACAACATGCGGGAGAGCCCCAGGATCTCGGCCTGGATGGGTGTCACCCTGGTCGCCGCGCTGCTGGCCATCGTGGCCGTCGCGGTCGCCGACTTCAACCACGCCTTCAGTCGTGACGTCGTGGTCACCGCGCACCTGCCCAGCCAGGGCGCCGTGGTCTCGGCCAACAGCTCGGTCTACTTCCGGGGCGTCGAGGTCGGCAAGGTCATCGACGCGCCGCACGCGGTCCCCGGTGGCGAGATCGAGGTCAGCCTGCGGCTGGACCGCGCCCGGGTGGACGAGATCCCCGACACCGTACGGGTCGTGGTCGGTCCGCTCTCGGTCTTCGGCAACCAGTACGTCAACCTGGTCACCCAGGGCGACAGCAACGGCGACACCAGCCAGCTCGCGGCCGCGCCGGTCCGAGCCGGCGCGACGATCCCCGCGGTCAGTGACGCCGAGGCGCCGTCCCTGCAGGGCACCTTCACCTCCCTGGACGCGGTGCTGCGCAGCGTGCACCCGGCCCAGCTCAACGCCGGACTCTCGGGCCTGGCGCAGGCGCTCTCGGGAGAGGGCCAGAGTCTCGGCCGTACGCTCGACTCGGCCGACACCTACCTCACCGAGATGCTGCCGTTGTGGCCGCCGCTGGTGAAGGACCTGCACGACTTCGCGCCGTTCGCCACGATGCTGGCGCAGAGCGCACCGGACTTCCTCGACCTGCTCAAGAACGTCACGGTCACCTCGAAGACTCTGGTCAAGCAACGGGCCGACTTCGCTGACCTGCTCGCCAACGGCGGCACGGTCAGCACGCAGGTCGCGACGCTGATCAGCCAGACGATGAACGCGTACGGCCACGCCATCGACGGCGCCGAGGTCCTGCTCAACGCCCTCTCGCAAGGGCCGGCGGTGATCAACAAGCTGCTCGCCGGGATCAACCAGTTCGCCGGCGCCTGGTCGAAGACGATCCACGACGGGTCGATCAACGTCACCACCAAGACACTGAACGTCACCAACCCGGCCCAGCTCGCGCTGGCGCTGGTCAGCGGCGAGGAGATCCCGGCCCGGGTGGCCAAGGCGATCCCCGGCCTGCAGGTCAACCCGCCCACGTACACGAGTGCCGACTGCCCGCGCTACGGCTCGGTGCGCGCTCACTGTGGAGGTGCGAAGTGAGCTGGCGTCCTCCGCACCCGGGACGGCTGATCGCCTCCCTGGTCGCCTTCGCGGCCCTCGCGGTCGTGCTGTCCACGATCGTGATCGCGTCGGTGCTCAACCTCGACACCGGCTCCACCAGCACCTACTACGCGCTCTTCTCCGACGCCTCGGGCCTGCGACCCGGTGCCGAGGTCAAGATCGCCGGCATCGACGTCGGCACGGTCCGCGACGTCAAGCTCAACGGCACCGTGGGCGTACGGGTGACGTTCACGGTCCGCAAGGACCAGCGGATCTCCACGGCCACCAACGCCGACGTCCGCTACGCGAACCTGATCGGCACCCGGTACGTCGCACTGACGCTGCCGAACGGCGTCGACTCCGGGGCGCCGCTGGCGGCCGGCGAGACGATCCCGCTGACTCAGACCAAGCCGGCGATCGACCTGACCGCGGTGTTCAACGGGTTCCAGCCGCTCTTCGACGCGCTCTCGCCGGGGGAGATCAACCAGCTCACCGGCTCGATCATCAACGTCTTCCAGGGTGAGTCCGGCAACGTCTCCAACCTGGTCCAGCAGATCGGCACGATCACCGCGAACCTGGCCGACCGCAAGGCCGTGATCCAGTCGGTGATCACCAACCTCTCGTCGGTCCTGACCCAGGTCAACACCGAGGGGAAGTCGCTGGGCGAGATGATCGGCAACTTCAACGCGGTGGTGACCGACGTCGCCAACCAGCGCGGTGTGCTCGCCCAGGCGATCACCGCGATGGCGCGGTTCACCAACAGCGCCGCCGACCTGACCAAGCAGGCCACTCCGGCCATCAACGGCGACATCACCGGCGTGGCCAAGGCGTCGAGCACGCTGGTGGCGAACCAGCGGGCGATCGACGACATGCTCCGCAACGCGCCGGCCGCGCTGTCGGCCTTCGACGGCATCCTCGACAACGGCAGCTACGTCAAGGTCTACCTCTGCAACCTCGACCTGGAGACGAAGGGGAAGCTCAACCTCTCCCTGGTCCCGGGCCTGCCCGCTCCCCAGACGCCGACCAACGTGACGCTGCCCAGCGGCCCCGTCGGTGACCCGTCCCGCAACAGCGAGGTGTGCCGATGAACCTCCGGCTCAGCGACAAGAACCCCCTCGTGGTCGCCCTGGTCTCCCTGGTGGCGCTGGCGCTGGTGGTCACGGTCTCGCTCAACCTCAAGGCGCTGCGGTTCTGGGACCAGCCCCGTGCGTACGCGGCGTACCTGACCAACGCCTCCGGCCTCGCCGTCGGCGACACCGTCCAGATCCGGGGTGTCGACGTCGGCCAGATCAAGGGCATCTCGGTCAACGGCAACACCGTCCGGGTCGACTTCCGGGTGGACCGTGACGTCCGGCTCGGCAGCGAGACCACGGCCGCGGTCAAGGTGCTCAACCCGTTGGGCACCGAGTTCCTCAGCCTGGTGCCGGCGGGTGCCGGCCGGCTCGTGGAGCCGATCCCGACCAGCCGTACGGCCGTGTCGATGTCGCTGCTCGGCGACCTCGGCCAGGTCAGCACCCAGGTCGGCGAGCTCGACCTCGACCAGCTCAAGAAGGCGCTCGACGTCACCTCCACCAACCTGTCCTCGACCTCGGCCGAGGCGGTGAAGAAGGCGCTGACCGGGCTCAACGACTTCTCCAGCACGCTGGCCCAGAACGCGGACGGGATCAAGGCGCTGGTCACGCAGGGCAGCGCGATCTCCCAGGTCCTCAACGACCGCAAGGGGGACCTGGTCAGCCTGATCGGCCAGAGCCAGGTGCTGTTGCGGGTGCTCAAGCAGCGTCAGGCCGACATCACCAGCTTGCTGCAGGGCACCACCGACCTCTCCCGCGAGGTCAGCGACATCCTCGCCACCAACCGCAGCAAGCTGAACCCGATGCTGCGCGACCTCCAGCAGATCTCCGAGGTCCTGGCGCACGAGGACCACAACATCTCTGCCGCCCTCCCGCTCCTGGTCAAGGTCAGCGGCCACCTGGCCGCCGCCACCGGCAACGGGCCCTTCGTCGACGTGGTGGTGCCGACCGGCCTGCTGCCCGACTCCCTGATCCAGCAGTGCACGGCCGCCGCCTTCACGGCGCCGAAGAACCCGGAAGTGGGGTGCCAGCCATGAGCACGATGTGGTCCGGCCTGACCAAGGGTCTGCGCCGTCTGGTGACCAGCCCGCTCACCGTTCTCGTGGTGATCGGTGCGGTCGTGGTCGCCCTGGCGGCCTGGGGGATCGTCGCGCTCACCAGCGGCCCGCAGACCTATCAGGTCAGCGCGATGTTCTCCAGCGCGCCCGGTGTCTACCCGGGCAACGCGGTGAAGGTGCTCGGCGTGAAGGTCGGCCGCGTCCTGGCGGTGACGCCCGATCCCGAGGGCGTGAAGGTCGACATGGCGATCGACACCACGACCAAGATCCCGGCCGGCGTGAAGGCGTACCTGATGGCGCCCAACGTGGTCAACGACCGCTTCATCGAGCTCGACCCGGGCTACACCGGCGGCTCGACGCTGCCGGCCGGCACCACGGTGCCGATGACGCGTACGGTCGTGCCCCAGTCGGTCGACCAGATCGTGGCCAGCATCAACCGGCTCGCCACCGACCTGGGCCCCAGCGGCGCCAACCAGGACGGCTCGCTCTCCCGGCTGCTGCGCACGATCGCCACCACCTTCGGCGGCGACGGCAGCACCATCAACAGCGCGGTGCGCAACCTCGGTGACACCTTCGCCGCGGTCTCGGCCAACACCGACGACCTGACCAGCATGCTCAACAACCTGGGCAGCGTGACGCACGCGGCCGCCGGGGTGAGCGGACAGTACGAGGCCCTGGCCAGTGACCTGGCCGAGGTGAGCTCCACGCTGTCCGACGACAACAGCACGATCGCCTCCTCGATCTCCAACCTGGCCGACGTGCTGCGCGAGCTCAACACGTTCGTGAAGAAGAACAAGTCCCAGCTCGCCGGGACGTTGAGCAGCATGTCCAAGGTCGCCAAGACGGTGGGGGACCAGCAGCAGGCGTTCTCGGAGGCGCTGGGTCTGCTGCCGCTGGCGGTCGACAACACCGGTCGCACCATCGCGGGTGGCCGCATCCGTACCCGCGTCGACCAGGTGTCCGGCTCGCCGGTCCAGAGCCAGGTCTGCGGCGACGGCATGCTGCGGATGCTCCTGCTCACCCTCTCGCCGCAGACCGACACCCACCAGGTGATGAGCCTGGCCTGCGGCACCAACGAGCTGCTGCAGGGCTTCGCCCCCGGCGCCGGGGCACCCGACGCCTCGGGCCTGACGCTCAAGGCACTGCAGAGCATGGGAGGCCGGGGATGACGACCATCACCCGCAGCACCGTACGTCGTACGACCGCAGGCCTGGTGCTCGGTGCCATGGCACTGCTGGTCTCCGGCTGCGGGCTCAGCCTGCAGAGCATGCCGAAGCCGGGGACGCGCGCGTCGAACACGTACACGCTCTACGCGACCTTCTCCGACGTGCTCAACCTGCCCTCCGACGCGCAGGTACGCGACGGATCCCAGATCGTCGGCTCGGTCGGCAGCATGACCGAGAAGGACTACCTGGCCGATGTCGAGCTGCGCATCGACGACAGCTACCACGTTCCGCGGGGCAGCACCGCCGAGATCCGCTTCGACAACCCGTTGGGCGATCAGTACGTCGAGCTGACCAAGCCCAAGGTGGACACCCAGGGCTATCTGCCTCCGGGCAGCCGGCTGGCACTGACCGCGACCTCGGCGGCGCCCACCGTCGAGGACACCCTGGGCGGTCTCGCCACGGTGCTCAACGGCGGCGGCATCGGCAACATCCAGGAGATCGCGCACGAGCTCAACGAGATGTTCCACGGCAACCAGGCCCAGATCCGCGACCTGCTGGAGAAGCTCAACACCGCGGCCACCGACCTGGCCGGCGGGATCGGCAGCGTCGATGCCGCGCTGGACGCGGTCAACGCGCTGGCCACGCAGCTCAATGCCGACGACACCACGCTGCCCGAGGGCATCAAGGCGCTCTCCGAGGCGATCGGCGTGCTGGCCGGGCAGAACACCCAGTTCAACCAGCTCCTGGCCGGTCTCTCGGACTTCGGCAAGGCCGGCAACAAGGTGATCGCGGTGAGCGGCAAGCAGACCGTCAAGGCGCTGAAGAAGCTGCTGCCGGTGGTCAACCAGATCGTCGCCTCCGACGCTGAGATCACCCCGGCCCTGCACAACCTGCAGACGCTGGAGGCGCAGATCCCGAAGGTCACCAGAGGTGGGTACGCCCACGTCTCGATCCGACTGCCGGTCTCGGTCAGCTCGGCCCCCTCCACGCTCGACTCCAGCGCGAAGGCGGCGGCCCTGCTCCGGGCGCCGGTCACCAGCCTGATGACCGGGATGGGGCCGCTGACCACCGCGGATCCCGGACCCAGCACGCACCGACCCAGCACGAGGAGCGCGCGATGAGTGACCTCGCACAACGGCCCCGGCTCTGGCCGCGGATGATCGCGATGGTGGCAGCCACGCTGCTCGGCGTCTACTACATCGGGCACGTGATCCTCGGCTACAGCATCGGCGGCTCGAAGGACTTCGACATCCGGGTCGAGGTGCCGGAGGCGCCCGGCGTCTACCAGGACGGCACCGTGACGTACCACGGCGTCCCGGTGGGCCGGATCGACAAGATCAACCTCACCGCCAACGGCGTCGAGCTGGTCCTGCGGATCAACGCGGGGGAGAAGATCCCCGCCGACTCCGACGCGAACGTCCGTGAGCTCTCGGCTCTCGGCGAGCAGTACGTCGACCTGGTGCCGCGCAGCGCCGGTGGCCCGGTGTTCCAGGCGGGCGACGTCATCCCCGCCGCGCACACCACCGTGCCGGTCCCGATCGGCAAGGCGCTGACCAGTGGCAAGCAGTTCCTCGACTCGCTGGACCCGCAGGACCTCCAGACGGTCGAGACCCTGCTCGCCCAGGGGTTCGGCGACGTGGCACCGCAGCTGCGTCGCTTGGTCACCACCGGACAGGACCTGGCCAACGCGCTGATCGCCGGTCAGGAGGGCACCCGGCAGCTGATCCTCGACGGCGACACCGTGCTGCAGGCCGGCAATGCGACCAGCGACGACCTGCGTACCTACGTCGCCTCGTTCGACAAGCTGACCAAGCAGTTCGCCGACTCCGACAGCGACATCTCGGGGCTGCTGAGCAACGGGGGACAGGCGCTGACCGACATCCAGGGCCTGGTGAAGACCAGCTCGGGTCCGTGGCGGCAGCTGATGGCCGGCGCCGGCAAGGCAGGCGTCGCCGTACGCCAGAACCAGGCGGCGGTCGACACCCTGTTCGCGCTGCTCCCGTCGGTCTCGAGCAACCTGGGCAAGGTCGCCCCCGGCGGCCAGATCAGCGGCACCCTCACCCTCAACGACGGTCAGCCGCTGTGCTCGTACACCGCGACCCTGAGCAGGCCCGGGGCGAGGTCCGGCACCGGTCGGTCGCCCGGCCAGTGCTCCACCGGCGGGGGCGCGCAGATGCGCGGCCCGGTCAACACCCCCACAGGTGGCGGCTCATGACCGTACGTCTCCACCCATCGCGCCACTTCCGGCGCCACAGACCGTTGGCCGGTCATGCGGATTCTGCGAACCGGGGGCGTGTTCGCGCCGGCCCGCAGTGGCACTTCCCTCCCTCTGTGCCGCTCGGGCCGAACAATGAATCCAGGCGCCAGCATGACCGGCCAACGCACATTCTCGAATTCCATGGAGCCGTGGCTGGGGAGATGCGATGAAATTCATTGGCCTGCCTCAGATTTGACCTCAGTGGCCCAATCAGTTGGGCGTCAAGTTGAGCAAAAATAAATTCAGAAATTCCGGTGAAGGCTCTTCCGTGAGAACGAAATCAGAGATAGGAAAGGGAGCGTGATGAAGGTGCTGGGTGTCCATTCCGCCCTCGCCCGCCTGCTGGCCGGCGCGGTGGCGCTGACCAGTGCCGTCGCCCTCGGCGCGCCCGCCCACGCAGCCCCGGTGCTCCGCCAGAGCGCGGATCCCGGTGCGCCGTTCACTCTGCCCGCGCTCACCGCCCAGTCGGTGATCGGCAGTCCTGACGAGCTGCGCACCGGTGGCGTCAACTGCGCTCGGCCGGCGGACCTCGCGGCGAGCGATGCCGGCGACGGCAGCGGCAACGGCTATCGCGTGCCCTTCACGATGGCGCTGACCGACGGTCGCACCCTGGCCGGTTACAGCGAAGCCGCAAAGGCTGCCGATCAGATGCCGTTCGGCACCGGAGCGCTGGGCATCACCGGCTGGGTGCGCGGCTGGGTCACGCTCCCCTCACTCGAGATCGACGTGCCCTCCGATGGGGTGACCGTCTGTCCTGGCGCCGGAGGCTACTGGTCGTTCGCCAACTTTGACGACACCCAGTCCAACACGCCCATCGGCTCCTACTACGGGTTGGCTGCCTGTCCCACGTGCTTTACGTCAACGAACTTCGCCGTCACGGTTGACGGTCCGGTGCAGGCTGCCCTCGACGGTGTGGCCTCGGACGGCTCCCTGCGTCTGCAGGCGACCATGCCGCTCAGCGTCGACATCCAGACCCACTACAGCAACCAGCCCGCCGACTCTCCCAACCTGGACTGTGTCACCGAGGGCACCCTGACCTTCAGCACCGACCAGAGGCCGCTGGTGACGAGTTTCCATCCCGTTCCCACCCCCTTCACGCAGCAGGACTTCACCAGCGCCGGCTTTCCGGAGGCGTACGTGACGCAATATCCGGTCCACGCAACCCCGCCGGACCACTATTACCTTCCGCCGCGCACCCTTGCCGGAGCCACGCCGGGCGCCACGGCCACGCTGGCCGATGCGACGTTCGAGCTGTCGACGCCGCATGACGACCCGGCGAAGCCGGGCCATTGTTCGACCAATGGTGCGGTCGGGACGTCCTTCATCTCGAACGTGCTCGACCCGAAGGACAGCCAAGGCAACGCCCCGATCAACTACGACAACGCCTACGCCTTCGGGGCGCCCAGCGACGTCGGATGGCGGATGCAGGCCGGGTCAGCCCAGGCCAGCGTTGATGCCACGATCGCGAGCATCGGCATGCAGAAGGGCATGCCCGACGGCTACGGATTCAAATGAGCTTCTCTATCGCCTCGGAGGGAGGAGGAATCACCGCGTTCGCACGTAAGAAGCAGCACCGCTGCGCCAAGCGCAGTCGTGCGTAAGTGAGGAAGGAAGACCTATGAAGGCTATCGGCAACAACATCGGGCGACTGGCCTTGGCCCTTGTGGTCGGCGCCCTGGCCCTGGCAGGAGCCTTGGTCGCTCCGGCTCAGGCCGGCACGCCGGGCGCCTGGAACCTCGGCTACGGCAACGGCAGCATCGCCTCAACGGGCGATGTCATCACCAACACCAGCGCGACGACGATCAGCATCACCATCACTTACAGCGGTGCCCCGTTGAACCTCACCTGCCCGATCTTCGCAGGTACGTTTACCTACACCGTGCCGAGCATGGCCCCGGCCGCCGCGCCGGGTGGCACGCTCAGCATTCCGCTGAGCCCGCCGTCGACGATCACCACGTGCACGGAGAGCATCACCGGCAACTCCGTGGTTGTCGCCATCCCGCCCGGCACGACTTTCACCCTCAACGTCACCGCTCCCAGTGGGGCCACGCCGGGCCCGTACACGGGCACGCTGTCGGGTTCGCTTGTCATCCCGGCGAACTCCCTCACGGTGATGTCCTACTTCTTTGCCAACAACGCGGGCACACCACCGTGCGTCGTCCAGGGGCCGACCAACGCTGGCGGTCTGACCGTCCCTGGCACCTATGCCACCAGCACGGGTGTCGCGCAGCCCTCGACTGCCACTCCGTTCACGCTGAACACCACGGTCGGGTCGAACCCGACCTGCCCGTTCGGAACGAACGCGTCGCTCAGCGCCTCTTCGAAGCTCACCCTTGTCGGTCCCAGTGGACTGACCCCCACGCTCGTCTACATGCCCTGACCTGCCGATCTCTCTGTCTCACCCTCGCCAATGCCGATCAACGTCGACAACGCATCTGCCGACACCATCAATCCGCCTGGCTTGCCGATGCGGGCAAGCTCGGTTATTCCGTATCGACACCACGATCTCGAATGTCGGCATCCCGGCGGGCATGCCTGAGGGATACGGATTCACATGAGCCTCATATCACTACGAGGAAAGGAGCCTGACCGCGTTTTGCAGTAAAGGAGCACCGCGGGCGCGATAAGCGCACCCGTGTCATCAAGTTAAAGGGGAATAGAAAATGAAGATCAACACCAACAAGCGGCGGGTGTCTGTCGCCGTCGCGGCCGGGGCCCTGGCCCTGACCGGAGCCATGATGGCGCCCAGCCAGGCGAGCACGCCGGGCGCCTGGAACCTGGGCTACAGCAACGGCAGCGTCGCCAGCCCGACTGACGTCATCACCAACGCCAGCGGGACCACGCTCAGCTTCACCGGCACCTACAGCGGTGCACCGGCGACCGTCACCTGCAACCTGGCTGCGGGCACGGCGAGCTACACCGTCCCGAGCACGGTGCCGGCAGCGGCTCCGGGCGGCACCGTCAGCATCCCGATCACCCCGCCGTCGACGATCACCACGTGCACGGAGAGCGTGACCGGCAACGCCGTGACCGCGTCGATCACGGGGTCGTGGACGCTCAACGTCACCGTGCCGAGCGGCACGTCGCCGAGCCCGTGGACCGGGTCGCTGTCGGGTTCGCTCGTCATCCCGGCGAACTCCATCACCGTGACGTCGAACTTCCTGGCCAACAACTCGGGCACGCCGCCGTGCGTCATCCAGGGGCCGACCAACGCGGGCGGCCTGACGATCGCGGGCTCGTACAACGCGAGCACCGGAGTGGCCCAGCCCAGCGCGGCGACGCCGTTCACCCTGAACGGCACCGTCGGATCGAACCCGACCTGCCCGGTCGGAACGAACGCGTCGCTGAGCGCCTCCACGAAGGTCACCCTCGTGGGTCCCGGTGGGCTGACCCCCACCGCGGTCTACGTGCCGTGATCGCCTGATCCTCTCACTCTTCCCCAACCAGAGTGAGTAGGAGGGTCGGTTGCTGGCCGCCGTTGTGGCGGCGGCCGGCAACCGACCTGCCAGGGGCGCCTCGTCGCCCCTCGAGTCGACCGACCAGCAGTCCTGCAACGCCGCGGGTTGACGCCTGCGGTGAGAGACGAGCCACACCCAACGAAGGAGATTTTCTCATGGCACACAAGCCACGCCTGCGGCGCTCCGCCGCGGCAGCCCTGACGGCGGCGACAGCCGCGGTCGGCATCGTCGGTCTCGGTGCCGGCGCCGGCCACGCCGGCACGACGCTGCCCGCCGCGCTCGCCAAGTTCGCCAACTGCCCTGTCCAGAACACCGCCGTCACCGCGTGCTACTACATCGAGACCACGAGCGCGACGCTGGACGCGGGCTCGTTCTCGGGGATCACCAGCACCGACCCGATGGTGCTCCAGTTCGGCGGGATCCCCAACCTCGACACCGGCACCACGACGACGGTCGCACCGGCCAACGGCGTCAGTGCCCTCACCTCGCCGGCGCTCCACCTGCCGGGAGGCATCCTGCACATGCCGTGGGCCGACGGCGGTCCGCTCGAGGCCTACATCACCCCGCAGATCATCGGGCTGCCGCAGCTGAACCTCGACAACCTCACCACCACGACCAACGCACCGGTGCTCACCCTGAGCATGAAGGCCAAGGTCTCCAACCCGTTCACCAACGTGCTCAGCGCGCTCGGCAACGGGTGCTACATCGGCAGCAACTCCTCGCCGATCACGCTGAACCTCACCACCGGCACCACCAACCCGCCGGGACCCAACCAGCCGGTGACCGGCGCATCGGGCACGTTCGACTTCAGCCAGATCGGCTCGGGGGTCATCAAGATCACCGGTCAGACCGTGGTCGACAACGCCTGGAGCCTTCCGCATGCCAGCGGCTGTGGCCTTCTCGGCTCGCTGAACTGGGCGATCGATCTCGACGACGGTCAGGCCGGTGCCGGGGCCGGCCACAACGCGGCCACGATGAACACGACCATCTACCAGGCGAACGCAGACGCTGTGCGTGCCGCCGAGGGCCTGCCGACCGTCGGGTCGTAGCCAGGCCGACGGGCTTCGGGGCCGGGATCGTGTGGGGATACCCGGCCCCGGAGTCCGTCGACTCGGCTGCGCCAAGAACGCGTCGCTGGCCTCCTCAACAGCTCTCGGAAATCAGTTCGCCCCACCTATCAGGAGATGCATCCATGACAATCCACCATGGTCCCCCGCGATCTGCCCGGTGGCTGCTCGCCCCGAGGGCTGCGGCGCTGCTCGTCGCTACCAGCGCACTAGCGCTCGCCGGGTTGGCGCTGCCGGCTGGCACGGCCGCAGCCGCGACGCCACAGACGCGGTATGTCGCGACCACCGGGGCCGACACCTCCGCCGGGTCGGCCAACGACTGCACCGCCTCGGCCACACCCTGCTCGACGATCAAGCACGCGCTCGACCAGGCGAACGCAGGTGACACGATCTCGCTCGGCGCGGGCACGTTCGCAGGCGGCAACGGCCAGTATCAGGGTGATCTCACCGTCACCAAGAACGTGACGATCGTCGGCGATCCGGGTGATAGCACGATCGTGTGTCCGTCCTCCCCGGTTGACTGCTCAGCAACCTTTTCAGCCAAGATCGTCGACGTGAGTGGCGCCGACCTCACCCTGCGCGATGTCACGATCTCTGGCGGCATGTACGGGGTGAGCGTCGACTCGGGCTCGGTGACGCTGCTGGGCTCGACAGTGACCGGCAACACAACCGGCGTGTGGGTTTCCCCGGCTACCTCGTCAGGGGCCACCGCGACAGGTGGCACGGTGACGATCACCGACTCCACCATCGCCGGCAACACGCAGTACGGCG
>Ga0131853_10010072_pt1 | contig 17299 bp, 6 predicted proteins | sample TergutLab28metaG_FD_92764 | JGI IMG/M metagenome (GOLD analysis project Ga0131853, IMG submission 92764) | Labiotermes labralis P1 segment gut microbial communities from Petit-Saut dam, French Guiana - Lab288 P1 (version 2) (version 2) | ecosystem: Host-associated > Arthropoda: Insects >... | reverse complement strand
TGGTGGAAAGAAAAAAAAGGCCCAAAGGGGAACACGGGGGGGAGCGGGGGGGGGGGGTTGGGGGGGGCCCCCCCCCCCCCCCCCCCAAATTCCGAAGGCCCTCCAAAATTGTGCCAAACTCAACCCAATTGTGAAAACTGTTAAAAATTGCTGAATTTAGGACGCTAACACTCCAAGTTGTTCAGAAAAAGGCAGTAAATTCTAAAACTACCTAGGTTCGCAATTGTTTTACGTTAGCAATGACAAATAAATTGGTTGTCATCATAAATAGTCTTAAAGTACCAAAAATTAAGAAACTTTCACTATATGAAACAAAATTTCTTGTACCAAATTACAGCTGCCTCCAGAACCCTTGTCTAGGGGGTAGGGGGCTACCACCCCCAGATCTCCATTCTCTGTCCCCTTTTCTCAATGGAATTTATTGAACCCACCCCCCCCGAACAAAATTCCTGGGTATGCCACTGGTGAGAACCAAGGTTAAGTCTGGCAGATGTTACATAGACAAGATCTGTGCTTAAGTAGTAAGTTTCTGTAATAGTAGAATTGTAGCAACAGCAGTAATGGTGATGTGGTGGTGGTGGCAGTGGTAGTGGGGGTGGGGGTGATGGTGGTGGTGGTGGTGGCAGTAGCATCGGCAGCGGCGACATAAGGTTATTTATTCTAGAGGGATGGTGCAGTAGGAAATTAGGTTTTGTAAGTTCTACACAGAATTTGGTGTGCTCTTGTTCATGCCACATCTCATCTGCAGTCTGCCCTGCTGTGGATGAATGAAGTATCTAAGTTACTGGGAGTTGCAAGCATTTTTTAAGTGCCTTTTGTCTGTTTGGTGTTGAACAAACAAGACAGAAGCTGAAAGAACTATATTAAGACAAGATATCCTTTATTCAGTGTTATGTATGGCATAAAACACAAGGTAATTGATGATTTAATGAAGCTTACTTGTTTCAGGTAACAAAGGTGTTCCTAGGTGCCCATGCACTTCTAGCTAATGGCTGTGTAATGTCTCGCGCTGGTTCATCACAGGTGGCATTGCTTGCTCACTCTTGCAATGTTCCTGTCCTAGTGTGCTGCGAAACGCACAAATTTTGCGAAAGGGTCCAGACAGATTCAGTTGTTTACAATGAACTTGGTGTGTACATTTAACAAGCTTCTTATAGCTTCATTCTAGCAGTACCATAAATGAGGATATACAGGGTGCGGCAGAAAAACCAGACAGTTGTCAAAATGAAATAACACAGTGAAGTTTCACCTTTTCATGTAAAAGTTGTTATCACTGGAAAACTTAATACATGCCATTTTAAGTTTTGAAAATTACATCACTCAGATGTCTCCCACCATTTCTCAAACACTGCTTCAGTCTTACTCCAAGATTTTCCATCACACGATGAGTCATCTGCTCCAGGATCGCCACGATTTCTTCCTTTATGCTTTGCTTTAGTTCTGCTATGGCTGTAGGCTTACAGATGAAAACTCTGCTTTTGAGATACCCCATAAAAAGTTATCACAGGCGGAGAGATCATTTGAACATGCCGGCCATGGAATATCGCCGCCACGGGAAATGACATGTTGTGGAAACATTTCCCGCAGAACACTCATTGATGCCCTTGCTGTGTGGGCTGTTGCCCCATCTTGCTGAAACCATACTGATGGAGGATCGATCCCACGATGATGTAACTCTGGTTTACAGATACATAGCACTCGGATGTCGCAGTAACAGCTGCACCTTCGTTGTCTTCAAGAAGTAAGGGCCAAGAACTCCAAACGATGCGATCGCACACTAGACAGTCAATCTTTCGCTTTGGAGAGGACGCTGATGGAGCTCTTGTGGATTTTCAGGTGCCCAGTAGTGATAATTTTGTTTGTTCACATAACCTGACAAGTGGAAATGTGCTTCATCAGTCATTAGGACAGTGTTGATAACACCGTCATCACTCAGCATTTCGAGAAGTTGCTCAGAAGAAATCCTGCGGTTAGCCATATCACGATCACTTAATTCTTGAACAATTGCAATTTTGTACGGATGAAAATTAAGATCCTTGTGCAAAATTCTCCACACGCTGCGATCAGATAGTCCTATGGCAGTGGAATGCCTCCTCACTGAACGCCTTGGACTCTTCACAATGCCATCCTTACCTTACCAACGTTTGCTGGTGTTCGTACCATAGGAATTCTGCCCCAGGATTTTCTTTTTAAGGCCGAGGCATTTTCCCGAAAGTTCTGTACCCATTCTTTTATGGTGTTATGACAGGGAACATGGCCATGGTGTGGAATGTTGAAGTGTCTGCGAAATAATCATTGTGTTGGAACAGCTGAGTCACCAAAAGCTTCAACAACAAAAGCACAATGTTGCACGGTCCACTGCTGCATGGCTACTGAAATGGCATGAAACCAGCTTGCCACTGACCTTGGTTGCATTACCCTACCCCACACAATTGCCAATACAACAGGACTTAAAAACTGTCAGGTTTTTCTGCCGCATCCTGTATTAGCATCAAAATTACTGCTGTGGTTACAGAAACATATACACTCCACAGTAAAGGCTACTGATGTTTTACTTTAGTTATTTTTATATATATATTTTTTTTTACATTTGTTTTGTGGGGCACAAATGGAAAAGAACTTGAAAAATAAACTAAACCCAGGGTTTCATAGCACAGGACATGCTATTTGTCAATTCTTCTGTCACAGTGGTGTATGTTGACCAGCCATAAGGTAGCATACACCCATAATTCATGACCAACCAGTGACATTGTTCAGTTACAGATGTACATATATGTAAATGGTTCCTGCCAGGATGTACTTACATGTAAATTGGTCCTGTCCTTGGCTTGAGAATCAATAGTACACTGCTGTGATAGTTTGCATTTGATTGTGATGACACTTCACTTCCATTGTGCTTAATCATGGCATTATTTTCATAACCTGAACTCAGCAGCTGTAAATACAGATCTTGAGGTTCCAAAACAGTTGAGTGACTTAATTTTTGTGCATGAAATGCAGCAAAATCATAATGTCTTAAATTTGGAAAAATCGTACATGATTTATATCAGGGTTTGGCCCTGGGACTACAAAAATGAGCACAAAGTGCAGTAAAATTAATTTTAACCATTAGTTATTCAGTATAACTGTCAATATTGCATTGATTTTGAAAGAGTTAATCACTTTGTAGTTTCTGAGTTTTAAGGGATAACTTGTGTGGATGTTTTCAAGAAACTGATGTACATTTGATATTCAACAGAACTGCTAATGCAGCAGTGGAGGTGTGGAGAATTTTAATTTTGCATTAAGATAGTTTTCTCCTGTAGCACCTCTGAAGAATACAAGACCTTTTACTGGGTGATCATGCCATACATGTACAGTTATGTGGTTGGCTGGAACCACAGCTACCACTTCTGCGTGACATTCTGCTAGTGGGTAAGGCAGAACTTAAACTTGATGGTATTAACAACACAAGGAATTATCTTGGGTGCAGCAGAATCCCGACAAAGTAGCCAAAGTAATTTGCAGCAGAGCTTTTCAGTAAATTTATGGAGTGGAATCCCAGATAACTGCCTTGTTGGAGTTCATGGTATCACAGGACTTCTTACTGATAGGTGTATAGTAGTTCTGTAGAAGATTAACTTCCACTGTATGTAGAGAGTGTGCATTTTGCAAAAAGAGGGAGAGTGGACACAACATAATTGCATGCCTCTGCATTTCGACAGAGTGCTTTATGGAATACTTTAACTAAAAGTATCAAAGGAGTTGGATTGAAAGAAGTGGTACAGTGGCACTCACGTGCAATCTAGGATGTACCACAACAGTTAGCTGGAAGCAAAATGTCATTTGGTTTCACAGTATCCTTTAGGGTGTGGAGTACATGTTAATAATTCAGAGAAAGAGCCTTACATTCTTCACCTTGTGCACATGAGTCAGACAGAGGCTTTTTAGTGCAGAACAAGTGGGTTTTGTCATTCTCAGACATTTTAGAACACTAAATATGCTATTTGTGAAAGGGTACTGGAAACAATTATAAGAAGTGGCAGAGCCTTACTGCTTTGATATAGCATTCTACAGCCATCACCACGTCTATTAACCCTTTAAATGCCGAGTTAAATCCCATCTGCCATCCGTTGGCATTATTAGGAGCTCACCATATTCTCCACATTAGCAGGATAAGGGTTAAATTGAGTGAATATAAGTTGCAAGATCCTCAAGAAGAAAGTGATGGAAGTAGAGAGAAGAAAGGAGGAGTATTAGAGAGGGCATCAGGTTACTCTATGGCATTTCAATGTGTTGACACATTGCAGTGGTATATCAGTGAAAGAGGGTTTGTGTATAGTGACATTATAGCTGCATACTCCTTTCAGGACCTTAACCTCTCTGACCATTGCAGCCCACTCCTCCCTCACAACCTTCTGCCTCATCCTTCTGACCCCTGTGTGTCCATGCAGGACCTTAGCTTCTCTGACCATCACACTCCACTCCTTCCTCACAGCCTTCAGCCTTCTTCTTCTGGCCCCCCCATATGTCTAAAGTGATTCACCACATTGCTGAGCCACCCTTACCCTTGTCTTATTATAGCTGCAAGAAAAACTTTGTGCTGAGGATAAGTACAAATGTCTGTCATAAACAAACGAATAGTATGGACTGGTTTTTAAAATAGAGTAGAACTCCATTTATCCAGATTAATTGGGATGGGAAGCCATCCAGATATGCAGAATCTGGATAATTGGATTTTTCTTTGAAAATAGGCCACATTGGCATTTTGAAATTTGGCTGTTACTATGTACAGTATGTACCTGCATCTAAACCTTTTGACCATGTCTGATTTGAAGTTCTAGAAGTCATAATACTGTACTGTACTTGATCTGATAACTGGTAATTTCAAGGCAAGTTAGTTTTGTAGAATTCTCGACAAATTTACCCAAAGGGCCAAGCCGATCTGCATAAGTGGAGTTCTTCTGTAAATGCAGTGAAAGCCATTGTAGGGGTACCTTATTTATTACATGTTATGAGAGCAAACCATAAAATATCTTACATGTGTATGTACGTATTTTTATTATAGATGCATCATTTACCCTCCATTAGTGCAGATAATCAGGAATGCAGTGTACAATTTGGGACTTAGTTTTGTGGCAGGAACACATCACTGCTGTGGTAACTGTTGGATGTGGTGTGGATACAGTTTAAAAGCATTGTTGCAAGGACCAGTGTGAGAACATTGTGGTTATGTAGCACTCACTGTTTTCTGGTGAGTAAATGTAATTTACATTGCTAGCAGCAGGAACTACATCAGTCATAACAGGAGATGTGTTTTGAAATTCCTTCTGAAGATGAAGAGCTAAGTCCCAAACTGTATAAGGTGTCTTTTTGTTAAGATCTGATAGCAAGACTTTAAAAGAGTTTAGGTGAAGCAAATAGATGGACATATGAAATGACATGCATTTTCTTTTGGGCAGGTGATCCTGACGAGCTCATTCCAACAGATTTTTATGTGAAGGAATACCCTTTGTCAAAGTGGAAGAGCATTGGTAGTCTGACGCCACTGAACCTCACGTACGATGTGACGCCACCTGACCTCGTGACAGCTGTAGTCACAGAGCTGGCAATCCTTCCATGCACCAGTGTACCCGTCATCCTCCGAATCAAGCCCACAGAGACTGGCTGCTAGGTATATATCCATACAGAGATAAAACCAGGAGCCATATTCCAAATAATCATTAAACTCTGAATACTGTGACAGATACTTAATGACAAATCAAGGGGTTGTTGATTTAGTTGGTGAAAATTTTCTTAGTCTGTTATTTACTGTGTGTAGCAAACAAGCTGAAGATGCAGTGTAAGAGAGATCAGCTTCTGTAAATGTCATCAGTATGGCTACATTGTTCCCTAAATTGCATGTATATTTGGTTTTGTATGCTGGAAAGCAGTTTACATTGTCAGCTGAAATTTTTATTAAATATTATATAAGACTTGACACAAAAAGAGGGAACTGAAGATACTTAAGATAAATACTTTGTTCTGAGTAAATGATGTAAGCAAGAGGTGAACTGTAGTAAGTGTCAAAGCTAACCAAGTACACTGAGGTTGGGTTTTATCTCCAACTCATTTTGGTTCGTCTGGGCCATTGTCAAGGTGTACAGTATGACAAAAAGTGGAAGCATCAGAGGTTTACATACAGAATTACATACAAATGTCCTACACATTGATGTAAAAATGAAGGATGAAAGTATGCAATCCATGATTTAATACTTGATGAAAGTTGTACTCTAGTGATATTTTGGGTTCTGTGTAAACTACTTTTGTAATAAATATTGCTTCTAGACAGGCTGGCTGTAAGCATCAGCAAGGAAGCCAATGTCTGAGGTGACACTACAAATTTTGTTTGTTATGCCTGTCTAAAATTTGATCTGTCCAAAACAATTGGTGCAAAATGCAGCAAGTGTGTTTAAACACTAAGACAAAAAGAAGGTAGGAGGTTGCCCAAAACATAGAGCTGTTGTTGTCTGTAAAGTAGATGAATATTAGTGAATGTATGTAGAGGCAAAGTATGAGCAAAAATTGATCAGATGCAGCATGTTGAAGGTGTAGTACAGAAGTTGGAAATCATAACTCATTGCACTTAGTTGTTTGGCTTTAATTATTTATGAAGATCTAACTTTGTAGAAGTGCTACATTACAAGACTTGTCTGTCCTTTTAGCAGATGATTGAGTTATGTTGCTTTGTAGTGATTAGCAACACTTGAATGGGAATTACTTCTTCATTGTTAAGGATAGACTTGCATGTAGCTGAGATGTGATTGAAATGGGCCACAGAATGGTCAGGTATAACCAGGGGACTGGGGGGAGAGCTGACATTAAGACTGATCAAGGTCAACAAGACTTCGTTTGTGGGCCAGGTAAAGAGAAAGTGGACATACATGCATTGTCCTTCAAGAGAACATCCACCCACTGTCATGTGGTGAATGAGATCTGCCATGACAGTCTTGTTCCCTATCCATGCTGGGATAACTGCCTAAGCAACACATTCTGTGTGTGAATATTTGGCCAGGGTATTAGCATCATTTAGATGGATGTGGTGACTGACTCATGTTTCTGCTGTGTCCATAACTGATTTTTCCAGATAATAGACACACATGTCAGTACTGTGCTTTGATGCAGATCTTTGTGGAGGTTCGGATTGGTCACGTTTATAACAAGGCTGTTTGGTAGTGAATGCTGTATATCCCCTGTGTTAACAGAGGTTGTCCTTGGTGGGACAAAGGAAATTGTTGACTGTTTGGCAGGAGACCCACAGGGTTAGATTTCTAGACTAAAACATTGCTACTGTTTTTATGGCAGGTGTGAAGGGAGGCATAAATGCTACTGATGTAGCATTATCTGTACATGGATTAACCTCTACTATTCTATTACTTTTGTATAATTTAGGCTAAAGAATTGTTAGAGGACTAAACATACATCTGTAAACATAATATAACCCAAAGTAACCAACAGAACATTCCAACATATGTTTCTGTCATTTCAAGCATCACACATGGACCATGTCATTAGCCAGATCACAGCATGAACAAGGAACATGGTTGCTCCCATAGAATGTCCTTTACACTGTTTCTGAAATGTTCCTTTCGTCTTGTTTGTTATTGGTTCAAACAGTGCTCTGTCTTCTGCTCCTTGTCTCTGGATCTGAATGGTTGTTTTTTCCACAGCCCATTCCCTCCCCCACTCCTACAGAAACTGACCTACAATCCAGTTTTTGTCACATCCACACTGCAGGCAGAGACAGCAGGTGCCCCTGAGTTTTTGGTAACTGCCTGTTTGTCTACACATTTGCAACCGAAAATATGACAGTCTTACCTTTCAGCAGTTTGAAAACTGTGAATCTTACCATTCAGTGATTGGTGTTAACAAAGAGTGCTTTAAAAGCACAGAGGGCAGTTCAGTGTCATCTGCACTCGGGTTCCTGAAATTAAATTAGTGTTTTGGCTTGGCATATACATTACCAATGGTGGTAGAACTAGTGATAAATAGTGTAATCAGAATATATAAGTGTACTGTTGCCCCCAAGATTATATGTGACCACCATCTCTGTAGAACCAGGAGATTTAAAATCCACTATTCCTGGGAGATAGTTGTTACACATGAATAAAATATAGCCATGAACCCCATACTATGGGGATTTAACATGTCCATTCTCATATTATTTTGAAACTGGCATTGAAACAACAAGCAGTGAATGTATTAATGGCACTAATGAATATAAGGGAATTCTGATCATTGAATTGTTTGTGATATTAACATATAAGATGGCTAAACCCAAATTGTTGGCAACGTTTTGGAATATATGCAAGGAGTTGTATATCAAATATCATATGCTGTTAAAATTTAGATTTTCACCAGCCAGACTTAGGCTGCAAGTTTTATGGTTGCTGTAATTGTGTACTTTAGTGATGTTTACAGCCGAGTTAAAATGTGTCTGGATCCAACATGAACTGTTTGTGTGCAGATATTTGTTTCTCAGATGTGAAGACTATATACTTTTTACTGTGATAATGGTCTTGTCACAGTCAGTACCGAAGTGTAGTGGTCTAGCTTAGTGCTGGACAGATGACACCCACAATTAGGGGTGTATTGCCAAGATGTTAATTGTATGTTCATTCATTATTATTTTACTAGTGTATTGTGCAGAATGGAAAAGGAGATGATAATCTATTCAGTGTACTGTGTTTATATTTCCATCCCCACATACTGTAGTCATAAAGCAATTTAATTCTTTGGTACTGAGTGTGAAGTGGCTCCAGCATAGTCCTGCCTATGATCATGTACCAGCCAGCATTGTGTTCATGACCTGATGACACTGCTGTGCATCAGTGAATGTATGAATAACTACTCCAGCATTCTTCCATGCATCACTACAGTTCATATAAATTTGAGGCAGATGACCAGAGAAGTTTTGTCCACAGTGTTTAGTGTACATAAAGTTGGAATTATTCTTAGAGTATGTTCCATTCTCCCTGCATTAATCAGATCCAAAAATATATAAATAACCAACAAAATGCCTTTAATTTTCTGTGATGTATTTTAGTCACATTAGTCTCACCAACATGTTTCAGCCAGTATTCCGGCCATCTTCATTTGCAGATCTTGGTGGAGGGTCGGGTTGGTCACATGTATACCAAGGCTCTTTTGTACACAATGATGTATATCCCCTGTGTTTACAAAGGTTGTCCTTGATGGGCCAAAGGAAATTGCTGACTCTATTTGGCAGGAGACTCACAGGGTTAGATTTCTGGACTAAAACATTTCCACTGTTTTTTATGGCAGGTGTGACATGAGGCATAAATGCTACTGAACTAGGATTATCTGTACATGGTTTAACCTCTACTATTCTATTACTTTTGTATAATTTAGGCTAAAGAATTGTTAGAGGACTAAACATACATCTGTAAACATAATCTAACCTAAAGTAACGAACAGAACATGCCAACATATGTTTCTGTCATTTCAAGCATCACACTTGGACCATGTCTTTAGCCAGATCACAGCATAAACAAGGAATGTGGATTCTGAAAAGTTCCTTTCATCTTGTTTGTTACTGGTCCAAACAGCTCTCTGTCCTCTGTTCCATGTCTCTGGTTCTGATTGGTTGTTTTCCACAGCCCAGTCCCTCCCCAAAATCTTCAGGGTTATGCTCATATCACAAAAATAAAGTTGTGGTTAACACTGTCACCATCACTCCATAATAATTAAAATGATGTAATTTAGGTTAAAATTATTTAAATATTAAAAATGCATTTTGTTGGTTTTTTATATATTTGTAGAGCATCAATTTTGTATTTGTTGGAAGATGGTGTGTTTTATCAGTTCTTTCAATGATGGATTATTGGCAAAAATGCTATGTAATTGGGCCAGTGTATGACAGAAAGTATTTAACCACATGACAATACAGAATTTTCTGCATAATCTTATTACTTTGTGACTGATGAGCTGTAGGGTTTTAAAATAGACAGTCACATAGTGTGGTGCACCAGAGGTGTTTTGAAGTCACTTGACAGAGTTTCGTATAGCCCAAGTGTAGATGATAAAATAAGACAAAAGATTGCTTGTGGATTACTCTGCAGTTTAGTACACAGGTTTTACCAATGCATTCTTTATTTATGAATTGTTGTGTTGTTTCATTTGTACCCATTAGAAAAGTATGACTTCCACAGCAGTTGGTGTCTCAGAACTTACAAATGCTCAACAGCCTTATGTGGAGGTCTCATGTAGTGAATTTCACTGAAATGGATCAAGAAATGTAGGAAGGGTTGGTAGAAATTTATTTACGGCTTTAAATAACATATGACTGCCATTGAGTCAATTTCATGAAACTCGCAGTCATTAAATGTTTGTGTATGGAATTTTTTCCAAGTCAAATGAAAACTTATAACATAGGACAGAAAGATGTATAAAACAGGTCAGAATTGCATTGATACCATTAAGTCATGCCTGCTAAACTGGTGTGGTACAGACAACTTGGTATAGTTTGGTATGTATGCAGGCAACATGAAATTCAATACACAGGATGCAGCTTGAATAAGTATACTTATAACTATATGTATAATTTTACTCATGTATTTTTGTGTACATCACGTACAATAAAAAAATGGTGATAACAGGAGCAAAAATTTATAAAAATATAATTCACAACTTAGGCTAGGCTATCTCTTGTTTTGAGTGTGTTTTACAGCATGAATGTCTCAATAAATAAACTACTCTTAAATTGTCAAGAGTTTCTTTGGCCTTTGTCTCAACTTTGCCAGAGAAAGAGTTAAAAGATGTTTTCTTATTTCAAGTGTCTGTGCAGGCAACATAATGCTGTGTTGCAGGCAAAATGCTGCCCGTGAGCTACGGGTTTAAGCGGCACTGCTTGAAGTGAAGTGTAGTTTTAACTGCACAATTTTTCATTGGACTCACAACTGCTCATTCGCAGTATGCAAACATCTGCTATACTGAATTTTACCCAAATCAATAAAGAAATGTTGAAGGTACGGTTATAAATTCATTTATGCCCATAAGTGATATGCCTGCCAACACTTGCTGGAAAACGTTTTACAGAACTTCTCAACCAAATTTTGTGAAAATCCAGTAAATGGTTTAGTTGCATACTCTTACAGACAGATGGACAGAGTGATTAGGAATCTACACAAAGCATTCTTCACATGCACACAGATTTGTTGTGCCCATGCAGTGCTTTTTCTGGAATAGAGACCAATTATTTCCCTCAACCTCATTAACCTGTTGGTATATGCATGTAAACACTGAGGTTTCAACGAGTTGGTATTGTGCCACAGAACGCGATAGTGCCACGACTACACACAAACGTTATTATTATGTCGTCTCACTTTGTGTGTGTGTGTGTGTGAGTACGTAAATAGCTTGAACGAAGTCCACTGCTATGGATAATTCTGATGTATGTGATAAAGAGTCGCCAATTTTTATATAAATCAAAATAGCATATTTCCTCCGTAATCTTTAATAATTAGATACTTGTATGCTGATTGTGTCAAAGCTCTGCGGTTTCGAAGGCCGCACGTTGCTTTTGTTTATCTTCAGTGCGAAGGCGGCTCCTAGCAGGTGCAATCTGATCTCGCACTCTGATAAAAGGATGCGCGCTCTGTCACGTACCTATTGTACGCTTAAGGCTGGCGTAACCAGTTATTTTGGCAGAGGGCGACGCAACTGATATCGTAGCCCTGCCCGAGAGCCGCACGTAAAAAATCTGTGGTTGACTTAATCGCCGTTGCCACGGGTTCGATAAGCCCGTTGTCAGGTCAAAAAAAAAAAGAAAGAAAGAAATGAAACATGCTGTACTGTTCAAAACTTGGACTTAACGTAGAGGCTAGATACAGATTCTGCTCACACCATGAAATGTGCATTGCACTGTGCATGTTCGAAATAATTAGGTGTTCACAATCACCAGTGATAATTTTATCGAATTTTCTCCATATTGAAGACTGCTGGTTGCTGGGGTGTGACGCCGACAGCTCGTCAATAGTACCTCGGATGAACCTGCCGCCTCCATCTTCAAGGCAGAAGATGGAGGCAGCAAGCATGATTTCAGGCTTCCGCCGCGAAGTAGATGAGAACAGCGGTCTGCTGGTTATTACGCATCCAGTAGTGGTAATTCCGTACCGACGTTTCGGGACAACCTATCGTAACGTCGGTAAGGATCTAACAACCCTTAAAGATGGGACCAATAGGTTGTCCCGAAACGTCGGTAATGAATAACCACTGCTTGCTGTGTAACAACCAACAATATAGCAATTTTCATGTAGGTAGCTTCTTATCTAAAGGTTTGGTGCCTGTCTGCTAAACTACACGGTGTCACCGCCGTTAGGGTATACATTTCGAATGGTGTATGCCAACAGAAATCAACCGACATGTTATTCGGAACATTAGTTGTAAATGCTGTGGAAATGTTATAGTCATGCCTGGACGTCACAGACAGGCTGTAAAATTCTCGTCTCCCTAACGAACTGACTGGCCATGACGTGGCCTTGGACCCGGCTAATTTTTTTCTCCATTTATTTACTTATTTCGTTCTTCTTGACGCTCCAGCCCGATTCGAACCTCTGTCTCTATCGCTTAAGTTTTCGAAAGTCATCTTCAGAGAAGGTGTAAATGATGCTGAATAGGGCATCAGGCCATGCTAAAACATTACTGCTGCAGTATTACTAACAACAACGCGGGCAAACGTGAATACTCGTGACATATTCCAAACATGGCGGCCTGTGACCTCGCAACCAGTGACAATATACAGCACGGTTGAAAACAATTGGCCAATTAAGGCAAGCCGTATAGATCTACAAGCCTAGTGTTGTCGAGTCTGTTGCGATCCCATAGCTCAGCATTTCTTTTCATTGAATGAGTATTGCGCAATATGTCTGCACAGACGGCTCAGTTGCACTACGCAGTATTCCGTTACGTGATGAGTAAGCGTATTGAGTGGCATGGTGCTGCTTGTGTGGCCATTGGCTTAGCCCTGTGTTTTAAAAAAGGAAATGAATAGCAGTTGGACCAAAGAATGGTACATATCGAGAAGCAGTCACTCCCATCCATTACGCTTCGCTGTTTGGTCACTGGAAATACTTTTGCAGACCTGAAATTTTCTTTTTGGACATGTACACTGATAAACCATTTGTATGACTGGAAAGACCTTCGGGGATATAGGAGGTTGAGGCTCCCAGAATTTCTATTCAGCCCTATGTACCGGCCGCCTTTGCCCCCAGGAGATATCCCTTGTACTCATAGAGGCTGAGACACCACCGGGGCCACAGTGTGGACGAAAAGGATGAAGTCGATCTATCCCGCGCAGGGCCTCAAACAACTGCGATGCAGTGTACCCCGTCCACACTGCACGAGATGCTATTAATGACGTCACGATGGCGTCACGCTGTAGGACGTTCAGTCGCGAACATACCACGGGTATCGACAAGTGATTCTGTATAGCAGCTGATCTTAACCTTCTTAAGCTGGGATCCAAATTAAGCTTGAAACTAAGCTTACAGACCACAGTTCGGTTTTAAATAAATTTTTCCTCTTAAATACTTTATTTTGTAAATTGTGTATTTACCAACAAAATACTATATTGCTCAGTTCCTGCACGTTTCGGCTTCAATTTGCCATCTTCAGGGTGACAATTTGAACTTATTCGAAATCACCTCGGACTTAACAGCTGGTCAGTGAGGCCGAGACTTGTAAGAGCTAAGCAGTATCGTGATCCATAGGCTGTATACTTTGTTGGTAAATACATTACTGATTGTGTTGGGAGTGCACGGTGAAGATGTGCAAAATACTTTACTTTTGTCTTCTACAAAATTCAGCACTTGTTCAACATAGTAATACAATAATAATAATACATATCAATTACTTTCTTAATTTGCAGTAAAATAATTTTTGCTGAAGTGCAATGTTGAAAGAAAATGTCAGATTAAAACAGTTAGTCGGTTGTGTATGTGAAGCTTTGAATCCTAAGTCCGTGGGCATGTAATGGCAATGCCGCAGTCTAAAGTCACGCTCTGTTTTCTTCGAAGCTTACGTCGTATGGTAGCAAGTGCTGAAAACCATTCTTCACAAAAGTATGATTTAGAAAAGCGTAGTAAAAGTTCCACAGTCTCATTTCACAAAAGGGTATTTCCTTTTTTTTTTATTGTGAACCATAACGCATCAGCGATAGGCTACTGTTTCTTTTTGAAACCCGCAGGAAGGTGTTGCGTCATTTCGTATCTCGCTAGACTGCCCTTGAAATGCCATTAGCCAAACCTTCGACGTAAAGGGCAAATGGGCTGCGCTTCAATCTCTGTCACATTCTTCGGGAAGTAGCGATCGAAGTGACGAGTCATTTCTTCCAGAATGTTACACGATAACATTCTGTACATCAGAAAATTCAGCGTTTTCTTCTCCCAGAAGCAAATTCAGTGTCGAAAAGATAATTCTTTATTAATTCCTTTTTCATCATTAACAATTTTAGCCATGTCTTGAAGACTGTCAACTTCTTTGTTCGAGTACTCACTTTCTCATCCTGGCCTTACGTTCAGATCCTGAACTTAAATGACTGCGGCAAATATACCCAGAAGTCAGGCTGGTTTTAATATTCACTTGGAAACCGAGGTTCTGTGAGACCTTTATTTTTATACAAAAATGTTCCGATTTCATTGTGTAACGGCACAACCCGTTGAAGGATGTCTCCTAGCCGAAAATCCTGGTATTTAAAACGATCTGGTATTTACACCTAGAATGATTTCATTCGTTCACAATGTCCAACTTTTCGAACATCTATCTGGAAGTAGTGAAAATTTTTCACATATAGGTTAACGTTTTGACTTTGACATAAGCTGTGGCAAGTTCCAGCTTTTACTGGTGCATCGTGAGGGCATCAACTGGAATCCTGATTTCAGGTTAGAATTTCTTCATTGAATACACGTCCACTAGAACCGAAACTCCCCCTTTAATGTGTGTAGTCACCGGCCTTTAAGACAACAGTTCTTCCTTTTATCTGTTAGCCCTGGACAGCATACATACGAGGGTGTGTTTCTGCCACTGCTAGAAGCGTTGCTGCACTGCTGGACCTGACCTATTGGAATCGCATGTAGGACGGTCAGATATTTTTCCTAAATTTCAGGGATATCCTGAAACGACGATTCCGTAGCTGCATTCTCATTCTCGCAAACAAGAAAAAACCTCAAGGGACAAAATTAGTCGAATAAGGAAGGTTGGGAGCTCAGAGAAGTTTGCGGCCAAACATTTTTGCACTGACCAAGCAGTGGGGTACATTAGCGTGATGAATCAACCAGTCCTGGTTCCACCGTCCTTCCAGTTGTTTTTGGGCGGATTCCCTCCCTCAGACGTTGCAAACCCTCCGTGTGGCAATATTGTTTATCCGTTTGACCTGGGATGAACAAACTTCCGGTCAAAAAATATCACCAACTTGCTCCTTCTGTTCCATCTGACTTGCCTTGCTTTCTACGGACGTTGAGGTTACCAGCTATTAGGCCCAAATTAAGGGGTCTGCTGTTTTTGTGTGAGTCGTAACAATAAACCGAAGTTGCATATTCTACTTTGCGGGATTCAGCTTTCCCGAGTTTTAAACCAAATAATGCAAATACTCTATTTGTTAAAATCAGCCATTAGAGAATAGTGACTTGTAGGCCTACTTAGGCTTAAGATGTTAAGCAATTAATATGTGCTCAGAAGAGAAACAGAAGGTTCTGGCTACGGTCGTTACTACACTGGCCCAGAAGATGGCGATACTACGACATCCGGTGGCAGAAAACTTTAGGTTGTAGCTGCGAGTTTGGGAACTTTTGAATACCCCTTCGTTTGCTTTGAGGTGTGCATTAACCAGTCACATCACCAGATGTGAAATGCGCTTGTGCAGCGTGGTATTCCAATTGATTAACGAGGATCATCGTGACACGCCCTACTGGTGTGTCAAGTCATAGGTTAAGGATCCTTGCTATTAAGGTTTGTAATATTGTTTGGTTTATGTTACCAATGTTGTATTTAACAATCTCTATTCCCTGAGGACTATTTTTTAAGTTGTAGAGGGTTGGGTAAGACTGTTCCTCGGTACCTCGGCCCCCAACTGGGCCTATTTATACTACCCCAGACGAAATATTAGTATGGGCAGTGGCCGGGGACGACCAAAAATGAACTGCCCTTGTGCCACTTCGTTCAGCCCAAGTGTGCCATGGCCTACGCTGGGAAGGATTCCGGTCGTGTACGGCGAGAAGAATTGACTGCTTGAATTATGGCACCGCCATTGTCTGGAACTGTATTTGAGATGCGTGAAGTTCCACATGTCGGCTATTCCCTCACCGTGTGACTGGTTGACCTCATAGAAGACCAGACGAAACAGGCGGAGAGCACACTTACGTCTTTCTTTGTGTGACGTCACACAGTACGTGAGTTTTTGCAGGTAAGTGAGATGGCTTGTCGGAAACGAAGTGCGCACGTCTTGTTTCTCGACCCTACGACATTACGTAAGGGGGAAGAAGTCCTTAAATGACCGATTTGCTGGTAAAATTGCTAGTCTCGCTAGTTCCGTCAGGTACACGACAACGCTACAGATTAGACATTCCGAACTTGTTGAAAGGGACAGGTATGTCTTCCTCTGTCCCATCATGACAGGGTGTTAGGGGGAACTTTCTTCCCGGAGGTGAAGTAGCCGGGACGTGAAATTCACCTCCCCATCTAGTTTTACGAATGCGTGGAGATGTACGTCCATTACCCCATATACCTTCTTTGCGTGGTGCATAATATCAAGAATATTGGCACGTTAGACTTTGCATTCAATTATTAATAAACGCAAACTCTCCTAACAGCCTTCTACAAGCAGTAATGCGGCATCTTGTGTATTATTATCTCGGCGTAATAGCGCAGTGGTCTAATACACTTGCAAATCCACGACACAGTTCGGTCTCTTGATATTCAAATTTTGCTTCAAGACAGTAAAAGAGCTGAATTTCAGAAGTTTCATATATAAGCGTAACGGATTTTTAATTTTATTGACTGTATTAATTTACAAGAAAGTGTCTGACAGGTTCCCTATTAGGAATGGTTTGAAACAAGGAGACGCTGTACCACCAATGCTTTTTAACTTCGCTTTAGGGTACGCCATTAGGAGGGTTCGGGATGGCTTGAAACTAAATGGTACACATCAGCTGCTGGCTTATGCCGACGATGTTAATATACTGGCAGGAAGCATATATACTCTAAAGGAAAATGCAGAAGCTTTAGTAGCTGCTACTAGGGAGATTGGACTGGAAGTAAGTGCTGA
>Ga0131853_10010071_pt1 | contig 17299 bp, 26 predicted proteins | sample TergutLab28metaG_FD_92764 | JGI IMG/M metagenome (GOLD analysis project Ga0131853, IMG submission 92764) | Labiotermes labralis P1 segment gut microbial communities from Petit-Saut dam, French Guiana - Lab288 P1 (version 2) (version 2) | ecosystem: Host-associated > Arthropoda: Insects >... | reverse complement strand
TTTGTGGTTGTTGCTTGTTTTTATGGCATACGATATTATGCTGTGGTCTGAATTGCTTTCTTCATCGCTAATGCTCCAGTCTGTTATTCTTCGCAGTACATTGCTTTTTGCTAGCGTTAAGTCTATGTTGCTTTTGCCTATCCGGTTTTAAAAATTTGTTTTTCTGCTCGGTTCTTTCATAATATGCAGCTGTTTACTGATTATATATTCTTCTAGCCGCTCTCCCTTGTTGTTTGTTGATGTGTCATGCCATGTTGTCGACCTTGCGTTACTGTCTATTGCAATGATGACCCCTTTCCTTATCCCGTGTTTTAGTATCTTGTCAACTTTGTTCAGGCCTTGTTCGATGGGTTTCTGTGTGTCCCAGTACATGCTCGCTAATATTAGTGTAGTGTCCCCTCTTGATATCTCCAGTGTGATGGTGTCTTTGTCTGAGAGTTATGATATTAACATAGTGTCTACTGCTTTGTTTCTTATTGTTATAGCAGTTCTACTTTGTGCCTCTCCTGCCGTGTATCTTCTGTATTTGGAGTCTAATCCCGCCGCTCTACCTTGATAAATGTACGGTTCCTGTGTGCATGTTATATCTAACTTATTGTCTGCTGCGTATTTCATTAGGTTCGCTGTTGCCCCTCTCAAGTGTTGCAGATTGATCTGTACGCATTTTAATTCTATTATTGTGTCGTCCATGGTTTGGTTGTGTAGTTGTTTGGACTCTGTATTCTGTTTTCTTCTTATATTTTTCTATGATAGCTTTCATGCTTGGGCAGTTCATATGCAATGAGGAATGGTTTTCATTTATTTTTGTTTTTCTGCTATGGTGGTTGTACGACCGGCAGTTTATGCATTTGTACTCTTTGTTTGTGCTTCAGGTTATGGTTGTCTGCACATAACGGACAAATTTCTGTCCCTCTTCAGTCCTTCATTCTGTGGTTGAATCTAGAATATCTGAAGCATCAGGTGGCAACCAAGTAGTCCTCAATGCAACAGTTTATCCATCCTATTTTGACTTTGTTGTCTATCAGTTTCTTCCTTGTTTGTGCGCTGACCTCTATTACTATATAGCGTGTGTTTCGTTTTGTCTCATATGTGAATTTGGAAGTAATTTCCCCTTTTCCTATACCTATTTCTGGATTCTGTGCCATTAGGGTGTCCTCTATGTTGTCTGTGGAGATTTCCTGCGGTATGTTAATTATTTTCAGTCTTGGTTTTCGTGGTCTCTGTATGTGCGTTTCTATTTTGTCACCTACTTTTTCCTTTATGCTATTCTCCAGGATCTCAACCTTCTGGATGCTGTCTGTTTCTATCTTTACTCTCCCGTCCCTAGTGTTTTAATAGATTCAATTCCCACTTTTATTTCGGCCGGGTTTATTTGCAATTTCATCATTTCTTTTATTGTTTCTGCTGTTTGGTTATCTATGGAAGTCACTGCTAATTTGTATACTTTCCGAGTTGCCTTGCCTGCTACCACCTCCGAGTACAATTTTCTCTACCTCCGCTTAGCTGCGCCACGTTACCGACGGTTTGGACGTTTTTCCTCTGCGGAGCGCTAGATGGCTCCGCTATGTAGTTCTGTGCTCTGCTCCTACCTACTTCCCGTTTCTCTTTGGTGTTGGTCACTTGCCTTTCCAAATCTGTTACTTTCCTAGAATTGTTTTCATTAGTGGCTATTAGCTTAGCAAATAATTTTTTTAGATTACACACAGTGTCAAATATAGTAGTCTTCAATTCTTTCTTCATGTTTCCTCTGCTTCCTGTGGTAGACACTTACGTTTAGAGTGTTCTCTATACCCTCGTTCACCTCGTCCGCCATCTTGGCCGACTGTATGTATGCATGTAAATATGAATGTGTGTACGTATGTTAGAATTATGTAAGTTTGCATGTATGTTTAAATATATATGTGTGTAAGTATGTATGTTAATTGTGAAGTGAGAGGGAAAACCATCACCATGCAACAATTAGATGTTTATTTTTAACAATTTCTCATCATATTTCGGGCATCATTGTGCCCGTCTTCAGGAGAACAATACGTATGTTACTGCTTGTGTTGTGTTGCGCTGTAACAAGCGGGGAAATTTAGTTATTCGCTTTAATGTCTTCTTTGTGTGGTATTGCGTAGTAAACCCAAACGGAATCCCGTGTGCGTATGAGAAGGTGGTGTGCAAATTGGTGTGTCGTGGTGTTGGACTGGTATATGTATCGTGTGCTTTCCAGGTCTCGTGTATCGGGGCGGGTGCACTGATACATGCGTTGTGCCTGTTTGATGGGAGGGGTGTGTGGTGCAGGTGTTATTACGTGCACTAGGGGAAGTATGCCGGTGATGGGCAGGTTGGTATAGGGGTGGACCTTTAATGTGAATTTAGCTACATACATGGTTCTGCTGGATGTGGTTGGTAGCGGTTGTGGGGCGCCGCCTTGTAGGGTGTGAGCACTGTGGACGTTAATGTTCGACTAGTAGGGTCATGTAGGATGGTGGGAAGTGTTGATGGCCATCTGGTGCAGATGGTTGAGTTCGCCGGAAATGAGCCTACCAGATTTGTGAAATGCTTGTATGAAGAACTGTTCATATGGAGTTAAGAAGGAGGTGATTTTGACGGGTTTTAGGAGGGTCATTGTTTTCTCCATGGGGCCGTATTCATGCTTGTTGTTAAGGATGTGGAGGGCATATGCAGATTGTGGGTTGTTATTTTTTATGTAGCGGGCATGTTCTTTGTAACGTTGTCTTAGGTTACGGCTAGTCTGACTCACATAAGCCTTGTTGCATGTCATTCATGTGAGATTGTATATGCCACTTCTGTCGTAGTGTGAGGGGGAGCGTTGCTTTATTGGTACGATTGGACAGGTGTGAGATTGTTTTGGTGCACTTGTAGGCGATTCTTACGTTGGTGTGTTTGAATAAGTTGGTAATTTTCCTGATCTGTGGTGATATGTAAGTATGGGGCCACCTTTACTTACACACACTTACGTGTGTGTATGCATGTCTGAAATACAATTTTTATTTGTGTTTGTATGTATGCATGTATACATGAATGCATATAAGAATTTATGTGTGTATGTACGTATGTATGTATACATGTACATATGCATGTATACATGTAAGAATTAATGTATGTATGTACGTACGTACATATGTATGCATGTGTGCATGTATGCATGTGTGCATATATGAATTTGTGTAGTTTATATCTATGTATATATTTAAATGTGTATGTATGTATGTGTGTATGCATGTATTCATATATGCTTTAATATATAGGGTGTGTCCCAGGAGGAATGTGCCCGAAATCGTTGGGTTGTTTCTTATGTTAAATTATATCGATATATCCCAAATCACCTATGTCTATTTTTGAACGATTACAGATATGATGACCGGATAATAGTGTGGTCTTCTTGCGTGTCAACACACTGTACATGTCAGCTGACAATCTTATCCATTTCCATCCTTGAGTGTGGTGTCATATGACGGCAATACATCTCGAGGTAGCCACATAGCAGCAATGTGCGACCGTATTTTTGCAGTGGCAGAACACATCCGCAACCAACCAACAAAACATTTTTTCCGCTTTAAATCCCTCTTAATGCGTGTCGAAAACAGCATTGCAGCTGGTAGAGGACACTTTGACAAATTACTGTAAAGCAGATACATATTTTAGTACAGTTATGTAGTAGGCTTATACCGGGAGGCGCATTCAGCCATGTTACTTCACCGCTGGTCATCCTCATGTAGAGTGCTTGGAAACATAATGAAAATAATTATATGTGTGCATAGGTTTTTGTAGTTTAATTCAATGGCTTTATATCACTCAAGAGTTAGGTTGACGTTATGTACAGCTGTTAATATAATAGAAACCACATATTATTAAAATATTTGGTACGTATTTGGTAATGAAGAACGGTGTAACACAAGTCAAATATTCAAAATTCTCTGACCATTATCTCCGTAAAGGTCAAATTTGGACAGTAGTGATTTAGGTTATTTCGTTAAACTTGAACATTAGGAACACTCTCCCGAAATGTGGCACATTCCCCGTGGGACACACTGTATATATATATATATATGCAAGTAGGAATATATGTATGTATGTATGTATGTATGCACGCAACTGTGTACGCATGTATGAATATATGTATGAATTTAAGTATGTATGTATTCATGTACACATTTGTGTATTTATGCATTTATGAATTTATGTACGTATATATTTTTGAATGTATGTGTGTATGAATACATATATAAATTTATGTGTGCATTTATGTACGTATGTATGCCTGAATGTTAGTATGTAGATATGTATGTATGTAATTCTTATGTATAGAAGTATGTATATAATTATTATGTATATATGTGTATATGTACGTATGTATGTATATATGCATGTATGGATGTACGCGTGTATGAATTTATGTATATATATGTATGTATATATTCATGTGTGTGTGTATGTTTGTGTGTATGCACGTATGCGTGTACGTATTCGTAAATTTACGTAAGTATTTATGTATGCATGTATGTATGCATGTGTGTAAGTATGTATGTATGGAAGTATGCATTATGCATGTATGCATATACGAATTTAATTAAGTATTATGTATGTGGCCATGTATGTATATATGTACCTACGCCTGCATGTATAGCTTACGCATGTATGAATTTATGTATGTTTCTATGTATTTATATATTATGTAAGTGTTATGTATGTATGCTTACACATATATATGTACGATTATATTTTAGTATGTACGTATGTATGTTCGTAGTATGTAGATGTTTATGTCATTATGCATGTATATATGTAAGGATGTATGTATGTTTGTATGTATAAGTACGATTGTATAATAGTATGCAGGTATGTGTGCATGTATATTAGTGTGTATGTATGTAAGTATCGATGTATGAATGTATGTTAGTATGTATGTAAGTGTATGTATGCAGGAAAATATGTTTTTGTGTATGTATGTATATATTTATTTATATAAGTGTGTATGAATATGTTTATATATGTTATTATATGTTTATATGTATGTACGCAAGTACTTTTTTATGTATATATGTATGTATGTAAGTATATATGTATGTGTAAATGTGTATTTGTATATACGTATTTTATTATTATGTATGAATATATGTATGAATGCATATATGTATGGATATAAGTATGTATGTTTGTGTGTCTGTATGTATGTGTGTATGTATGTGTATATATTTATGTATGTATGCGTGTGTATACGTATGAATATAATTATGTGTGTGTGTAGTCGTGTATATTATTATGTTTGTATGCATGTATATAAATCTGTATATTTTATGTATGAATGTGTGTAATTGTGTAAGAATTTATGGATGTATATTGCTATGTATGTATGAATATTTTTAAAATATGATTTATTGAGCATGCTCTACTAACCTCGGTACTATTACATGACTTTTATCCAGCTATGTACATTGATTTCCTACTTTTAGATTCTCAAAATCTATTGATTCAATGTACGCACAAAACTTCTTCTTGTGCTTGGTTATGAGAACTTCCTTGCTTGCTGGTCAGGTTCCAAATTTTGTTGTTTCAGGACCTCACGTTTGAGGCTGTTGTTTGTGTTTTGAAACAAAGTGTGATCCGTGGTCTGGTATTCATTGCCGCATGTGCACGTCTCATTTTCTCTCAGGTGAAAAAGTTATAGTTACGCTTTCGTAATACCATTCCCAGACAGAACTGCATATATATATGGATTTTGCTATATTTCGGTTCTCAGTCTAATATGTAATGCCGAAATGTTTGGCTCGTTGTCCACTCTCACTGCCACTGTGCTTAGCGTCTTGTCTGCCTTCTTGATATAATGTTTTATTCGGAATCCTAGTGAACACGTCCCCGTGCTTCCAAATCGTGATTCTTCTTTTGCCAGTCTATCAGCCTTTTCATTGCCAAGTGTTCCAGCGTGGGATTTCAAATAGAAAATTTTATATTCAATTCCCTTCTCTCTTGACTCTCTATTATGTATGTATGTATGTAGGTATGAATGTAATTAAGTACGTACGTATGCTTGTAAGTATGTATGTATGTGTTCATGTCTCTATGTATAAATGTATGTATTTAAGTATATATAAGTGCATTTATGTATGAATATATGTATGTATGTATGTATTAACTATATATTATTGCATGTGTGTATGAATGTACGTATTTATACATGTACGATTGTATGATTGTGTTTATGTATGTACGCTTGTTTGCTTGTATGAATTTATGTCAGGTTGCACGTATGATATAATGCATGCATGAATGCATGAATGCATGTATGAAGTTATGTACGTATGTACGCATGTATGCTTGTATGCATGCATGTATATATATATATATTATGCATGTATGTAGGTACGTATATATGTAAGCATGCTTATATGCATGTATGCAAAGTATGCAGGTACTAATTTATAAATATAAATGTATGTTTGTTTGCATGAAGAATTTATGTATGTATTTAGTTATGTATATATATATATGTATGCATGTATGTAAATGTGATTTTATGTATGTATGTATATATGTATTTATATATGTATATTTGCTTGTATGAATTTGAATATGTATGTATGCATGGATAAACGTATATACTTACGAATTCTTGTGTGTTTATTAGTTTGTATGTATGTGTATACATGTATGAAATTATATACGTATGTTTGAATGTATATATATATGAATGTGTGTATGTGTCTATGTATTTATGTATTCAGGTATGGTCATGTGTACTTATATAGGTTTGTATGTATATCTGTAAGAATGCATGTAAGTACGTGTTTATTTATGTATATATTCATGTTTGTGTATATGTAAGGCTGTATATATGTTATATGTGTATGCATCTATGAATTATGTATGTATGCATATAAGGGGGTATGCATGTAATAATGAATGAATGTGAGAATTTATGTGTATATATGTATATGTATATTTCTTTATGTTCGTTTGTATATAAGTATGCATGTACGCATATATGCATGCATGAATTACGTAAGTATTTATGCATATATGCAAATATATATGCATATATGTTTTTCAGTATATGTGAATGTATGCATAGATGCATTTGTGTATACACGATTATTATGTATTTATATATGTATGATATTTGCATGTATGGAAATACGTGTATATGAGTTTACGTATATGTGTATGCAAGCAGGCCCGGATGAAATTAAGTATACAGGGTGTTTCACGACTTTAGGGCATAACTGCAGGAGGTGATTTCCTAGGCCTTTGAGATAAAAAAACTTCATATAAACTTGTGTCCGATTTTGGACGGTTACGGAGTTATGACCGTTTTTTAATTCCCGTACACGCCCTCGTGTGAACCGCGTCTGTCAGCTGGCGGGTCGCTATTTTTAGCCAGTTACAGACACTTGTTTGGTACCTAAGGCGTGCGGGGAAAGGTGGGGTGCTAAGTTCTACCCGCTCGGTTCACAACCGAGCGGCCGCCTGTGTTGCGCCCGGCGGTGCCATTTTCGAAAATCAGCTTTGTGCACCGATAAATTCAAATTAAAGGTAATTTTAAGAAGTTAACTTTACATTCGTACTTTAAATGTATCATGTATTATGCTGGTTTATTATTTTGTTCCGTTTATTGTCAGTAATCTTTACCTTCTGTTCCGAGATTCAAACGGTCATAACTCCGTAAACGTGCAAAATCGGATACATGTTTATGTGCATTTTTTGATCACAAAGACCTAGGAAATCACCTCCTGCAGTTATTCCCTAAAGTCGTGAAACACCCTGTATATGTATGCATATATGCGTGTGTTTAACATCAATGTTCGTATGTACGTACATATGTATGCATGTATGTATTTATGGATGTATGTATGTATGTGTGCGTGTGTGTATGTATGAAAGCATGTATGCATTTATGTATTTATGTATGTATGTATATATGCTTGTATATATATTTGTGCATATATGGATTTTTGTATAATGTATGTAAGTATGTATGTGTATATGTTTGTATGTATGTATGTATGTATGCACGTATGTATGTATGTATGTGTGGATGGATGTGTGTATGTATCTCTGTATGCGTGTAGGCTCTTGTGCATGTATGAGTTTAATTATGTAAGTGTAAACGGATGTATGCATGTAAGCGTGTGTGATTTTCTGTACGTATATAAGTATACATGTAATTTTGCATGTATTTATGAATGCATGTTTACATACATGAATTTATGTACGTACGCATGTGAGTATTTATATATGTATGTATATATGTGTATATATATTTATGTACGCATATATATATATATATATATATATATATATGGGTAAATATATATATGTGTGTGTATGACTGTATGCATTTATGAATATATGGATGTATGCATGTATGTATGTGTGTATGTATGTATGTGTGTATGCATAAATATATGTAGGTATGTGTGTATAAGTTAGTATTTATTTATGTATTTTGTATGAGTGTAAATATTTATGTTTATGTGCAAGTATGTAAGCATTTATGTGTTTGTATACATGTGTGTATATATGTTTGTTACAAAGTACGTATATGTATATGTACGCATGTATAATTATTACAAATGGAAGCGTGGATGTATGAATGTATATTTGTATGTATGTATGCATAAAGTATGTTTTTTAATTCTCATTTACGTATACATGTAGGTGTATATGTATGTATTTATGTACGTATGTTCGTATATATGTGTTAATGTGTATGTGTATGTATGTATGAATATATGTATATATAAATGTATGTATCTATATATTTTCTTGTGTATATATATAATTGTGTATATATGTGTGTGTTTATATGTATCTATATATTTTGTTTGTAGGTATGTTTATATGTATGTAGGTAAGGATGTATGCATATATATAATAATTGTGTATGTATGTATGAATGTAAGGATTAATTTGTGTATGCATATATGTATATATACGCATGTATGGATAATTGAATATATATATGTATGTTTACTTATTTATGTATAATGTATATGTATGTATATAGATGTATTTTTGTATGTGTGTATGGATGAATGTATGCATGAATGTAAATATGTATGTTGGAATAAAGGTATGTAGAGATATTTATGTGTATATATATGTATATACATGTATATATATATTTATATTAGGATGTATATACGTATGATTATATGTGTGCAAAGTGTTGTATATATGAATTTATGTTGGTATGTGTGTGTATGTTAGTATGTATATATATATGAATGAATATATGCAAGCATGTATGTATGGCGCCCGCAGTGCTCATGTTTAGGGCCGGGAATGTGGAACACCTTCTACATTTCGCTACTGAAACCAAAGTTCACGAGAAGTACAAAAATAATAGCATTTGCTGACGATCTCTTATTACTAACAACAGGGGAAACGGTAAGCGAAATAGAAAAATTGGCAAAGTTAGAGATGACCTAATTCTCAACTTGGGTAAGAGAAAACAAGTTCCGATTCAACGAAAATAATTCGAAGGCAATGCTGATGACGCGGAGAAAAAGGAAAGAAGGAAGGGAAGTGGAAGTCTACCTAAACAACAAATTACTCCAAGTAAAAACCATGAAATGCTTAGGTATAATAATAGACAAAGAACTAACGTTCAGAGAACATATAACACAGGCGACAGAAGAATGTAGGAAATTAATATTCACTTTAGCAAGATCAGCAAAATTAAATTCGGCCTTAAGTCACAAAGCTTTAAGAACACTTTACACGGAGGAATGCAGCCGCTCCTTCTATACGGGTACCGGTTTGGGCAGAAAAAGTAGAAAAGACGCGATACAGCAAAATGCTAACTGGAGTACAATGGCTAATAAACATGAAGATAGCAAAAACTTACAGATCGGTGTCCAATGAAGCATTTGTATAATCACATGATTAAAACCCATTCACATCAAAATAAAAGAAACGGCGGAACTCTACAAAATAATCAAAAGAGACAGTTTGATGAACTTACAAATCGACCATGACAAACTCCCCAAACAATGGCTTCACCCAGCAGACAGGGCCATTACCATCGACCAGGACAACACACAAGAAGACCCAACACACATAAACATTTACACAGATGGAAGCAATTCGGAACAGTTCGTAGGAGCAGGTATAGCCATAATGAGGCCAGGAACAACAACCGTAGAACTAATGTACAAAATGGACACCAGGTGCACTAACAACCAGGCGTAGACATTCGAAATAAAGAAGGCGCTGAAATATTTACAAACTGACTTGAAAAACGACGTAGACAAAGTAACAATAATGTGTACAGATAGCAGGAATTTATATTATTATGCTTGTATGTATGTACGTTAATGTTTATGTTCGTATGTATGTATTTACGTACGTATTTCTGTAAGTATTTACACATGTATGTTTGTATGTACGTATATAAGTATTTTTTAATTATGATTTACCATGTACTTCATGTCGATTAACCGGCTATGTATATTGAATTCATACTCTAATATTGTCAAAATCTATTGCTTCAATGAACGCACAAACTCCAACTTTTGCTTTGGTATGAGAATTCGTTGCTTGCTGGCCAGGGTCCAATTTTTTCTTTCAGGACCTCACGTTGTACCCTTTGTTTGCGCATTGAAACAAAATATGGTACATAGTCTGGTATACACTGCAAGATGTGCACATCGCTTCCTCTCTCTGGTGAGAACGTTGTATGTACTGCTTCGCCAACCCATGCCCAGTCAGAACAGCACATATCTTTTAAGTGAACATAATTTCGGTTCTCAGTCTATCATGGACTGTGGGAAAGAATTCTCTGTTTGCCGAATTTATTTGGCACAATTTCCAATCTCGCTGCCAATTGTGCCTAGAATTTTATCTGTCTTCTTGATATATTGTGCTTTTCTGAATCCTATTGAACTTGTTCCATGTGCCTCAACAGCAGCCATCTCATTGCCAAGTATTCTAGCGTGGGCTTTGTTACAGAAATTTCTTCCTACATTCCCTTGTCTCTAGATTAAATAAAATGTATGTGTGTAGGTATGTATATAATTATGTACGTAAGTTTGTATGTTTTAATGTATGTATAAATGTACGGATGTATGTATATACGAATGCATGTATGTATTAATATTTGTGCATACATATTATTACTTATATTATTGTATATACGTGTATGTATTTATACATTTATGATTTTAAGATAGTGTGTATGCATGTGTATTTCTTTACATGTATGATTTTAATTAAGATTTTATCTATGTATAAAATAATAAATGCATGTATGCATGAATGCATGATTGCGTGTTTGATATTATGTATGTATGTACGCATGTATGTGTATAAGTATGCATGTATGAATGTTTGTGTGCACGTATGTATGTACGTATGTATGTATGTATGCATGAATATATGCATGTATGCAAGTAAGCATGTATTAATATATGTATATATGTATGCTTCTATGCATGTAAGAATTTATGTGTTTATGTAAATGTATGTATTGTATGAATGTATGTATTTACATGTGTACGTATGCATGTACGAACTTATACATGTATTATGGTTGTATGCATGAATATACATAAGAATTTTGTATATATATTTGTTTGTATGTATGTATATGCATCTATGCTTCTATGAAATTATGTACATATGAATATTTGAATGTATACACTTATGAATGTGTATGTGTGTATGTATGTATTTATTCAGTTACGAATTGATGTACGTATGTATGTATTATTATATATATGTATTCATATATATAAGTATATGTATAATTATATTGATTAGGTGTTTATATGTGTGTATGTACGTATATTTATGTATGTATGTAGGTGTGAAAGTATGTATGTATTTATATGTATGTATGCATGTATGCATTTATGAATTTATAAATGAAAGTATGTGTGCATATAAGGATGTAGCATTTATGAAATTATGTTTATATATATATGTAAGTATATGTGTATTTGTGTTTATGTTTGTATGTATAAACGTATGCATGTATGCAAATATACATATATGATTTACGTATTTATTTATGTGTGTATGCATGTAAGTATGCATATACGTTTTATGTATATTTGAATGCATGCATATGTGCATGTCTGCACATACGAATTATGGACTTATGTATGCATATATGTATGTACGTATGCAAGTATTCAATTATGTTTGTATGAATTTATGTAGGTATGTATGCAAGCAGGCACCAATGAACTTATGTATGTATGTATAAATATATTTTTGCATATTTTCGTGAAATTTACACGAATGTACTTTTGTATGTATATATGAATTTATGTATTATGTGTTTATGCGCGTACAAATATATGTAAGCATGTACGTGTATATAAATTTATGTATGTATATATGTATATATGAGTGTTTATAATATTGTCTGCATATTACAATTTATTTATGTACGTATGTATGTAATAATGTATGCGTATGTGTTTTTATGTATAAATGGATGTATGTATGTATGCATGTATGCTTGTGTGCATGTTTGAATTTTCGTATGTATTTTTCCACGTATGTGTACATGTAAACCTGCATGAAATCATGATTGTATATACTTATGCATGCACGCATTCCTGTATCTATATACACATGTGTGCATATATGAATTTATATATGGATGTATGCATAAATGCATGTTTTTTTCTGTTTGTATGTATGTACGTAAGAATGTACGCATGTATGTATTACGTAAGTATGAATGTATGCATGTGTGTAGGTATGTATATATGAATTATGCATTATGCAGGTATGCATATACGAATTTTAGTAAGTACGTACGTATGTGTTTATGTATGTATATATGTACGAATGTCTGCATGTATGGCTGTATGAATCTTTGAATTTATGTATGTATGTATCTATTTATTTATGTATGTAATTGTGTATATGTGTATGTATATGTGTATGAATGTTTGCTCACAAGAATGTCTGTATTTTTATTTTATTGTTACGTATGTATGATAGGAGGTATGTAGGTATTTATATCTTTATGTATATATGTATATTGATGTATATATGTATACGTGTAAATATGTATGATAGTAAGTATGTATCTGTTCATATATGTTAGTTTGTAAGTATGTGTGGATGTATGAATGTATGTTGTATAGATTTATATATATGTAGTAATATATGTATTTGTATATGTGTGTATATACCTACGAGTATAAGTGTGTATGAATATGTGTATATATGTTAGTATATATGTATGTACTTATATACGTATATAGGTATGTGTGTATATTTAGGTATTGTGCATTTATATATGTTTGTATGAATGAATTTATGTATGTTTGTATATATGTACGAATTTAGGTAAGTATGTTTGTGTGTATGTATGTATATGTGTACGTATGACCAATTCGAGCAGGCGCTGAATCTTATAGTGTGTACCACGGAACAAAGCAGTATTTTAAGTAAGCACTGAAGGAGAAGATCCTAGAAACCGTAAGTACCCTTAGAGCATTATTTGTTAAAATAAAATCTAGTGGTGACAAGAAAACAAGTGAAATAAACAACCTAACGAAACAAATAGACAAGCTGGAAACAGAGCTGAAACAGTGCAAGGGGAAAGAAAAGAACATGCATCCTACGCCATCTCCCTCAGGTGCAACAACACTAGAAGAAGCAGCTGTTAAGGAACACTGCACGCCATCTACCGTCACAAGTCGAGAACTCACAGACGTAGCACTGCGGCACGTGGCGGTACCTACTGAGACGACTAGTAAAAGTTACGCGACAGCGGTGCGAGAGACGAAAGCTACAGCATTTAAAATAACAGTCAAATCCAGAGGTGAACACGCGCCGGATTCAAGTAAATAAATGCTGAAAGCCAACATAAACCCCGGCGAAATCAAAGTGGGGTTAAAACTTTTAAATCATGCAATAGAGGAGTAATAATAGAAACAAACAGCAAAGAAGAAATCGAAGCCCTGGACCAAGAAATCAGAGTAAAATGTGGAGAAGAAGTAGAGTTTCGCGTACACACAAGAAAGAAACCACAGCTAATAATCATAAACGTACCAGAATATATTTCAACAAACAACATTGAGGACAAAATTATAAGGCAAAATCCCGAACTCAATCTACAGAAAGGAAGCAGTGTGTCCAAATTCATCAATGTTACAAAGAAGACGTACCGGCATGCAGTGATAGAAGTGGGGGTGGACACAAGAAAAAATGTACTGCACATGAAAATCAAATTAGGATGGCAAATATGCAAGATTGATGACTACATAGTAGCATCTAGTTGCTAGAACTGAACAAAGTTTAACCATAGGACTCAGGAATGCAGGGTGGAAGTAACCTGTCCTCTGTGTGCAGGGCCACATACCTTAAAAGAGTGTACAGGAGACTCAACTACACACAACTGTATCAACTGTGCGAACTACAATAAAAACAATCCGACGAAGACCATTAATGAAGCCCACTCATCCTTGGATAAAAAATGTACTAGCTGGCAGGCAGCAATAGCGAAAATTAAAATGAACACGGAATACTAATGGACGGCTGGACGATGGCTAATAATAATGCTAAGCAAATGAAAAGAACGGGCAAAATAAACGCACGACTGAAATGCTTGCAAATAAATCTACAACATTCTAGATTAGCTACAGACAATCTTCTGAAAATAACACAAGAGGAAGGAATGGACATCTTGTGTATACAAGAACCATACACAATAGGTAATAAATTAGCGGGCTTATCAAAATCTCTTACAGTCTATACGTCGGGGGCAAGAAGAAAACGGGCAGCTATTGTAATTAATAATAAACAAATAGACACAATAAAAATAACCCAGCCCTCGGACGAAGAAACGGTGGTACTGGAAACAAAGGTTGGCAACGCCACGTTATAAATTGCTAGCATGTACTTTGACATCAACCGACCTATAGACTACGAGTTACAAAAGATGCAAGCAATATTAACGCATGCAAATTGTGTAGGAATAGTATTCGCAGTAGACAGCAATGCTAGATCCACCTCATTGCATGACGTCCTGACCAACAAACGGGGAAAGGAAATGGAAGAATTTTTCATAAGCAGACAACAATATATCGCCAAAGAAGAAAGCTGCCGCACAACGTTCTGGACCAGTCGCGGCGCTAGCAACATCGACTTGTCGATCCTAAATAACCAGGCGATCGGCCTCAAAAGTGGTTGGGCAATACACGATCAAGAGAGCTGCTCAGATCACAACATTATAAAATAAGGTCTCGGCAATGTGAACACCATAACTCAACCGACGGGAAACAACAAGGGAGGGGTGAGATACAGAATGGAACAGAGGGACATTGTGAAATTTCAAAGGAGCCTCATAGAAATCATGGATAAGCGTCAAATCGGAATGAACAAGGAAAGAGGTGGAATAGAGGGACTAGATGAACACCTTAGCCAGAAAGTAGCAGCAGCACCATGCTTGGAAATAGTAATTGAAGAATTTCAGGAGGACCTTGAAACAGCCTGCAGGATCTCTTTCAGAATAAGGAACATTTCACAGAAGGCAACATCGAACAAATCTGTCCCCTGGTGGATACAAACCTTACAATTTTGAGGAAAAAGTTAAACGCACAACGACGGAAATTTCAACGGACGAAAGACAATTACGACCACCGAGACCAACGGAAAGAACAATATCTGGCCACAAAAACAGAGTACGCTGCAGCCATCAGGAAAGGAAGATATACTTCCTGGAAAGAGTATTGCACTATGACCTCCATAACTAATCCATGGAGCGGAATATGCAGGACACTGGCAGTTAGAGATAAGAGAGCTGCACCTCAAACTACACTAAAACAAAAAGATGGTACACTAACAACAAATCTCCAAGAACCTATTCAAAACATGCTACAGGTCCTCCCACCAGAAGATAACCAAGAAGGACGATACGGAATTGCAGAAAAACATCCGCACACTAGCGCAAAAAGACAGCGACACGGACGAAGACAAGGAGTTTACTGTACAGGAAGTTAAGAACATGGTACTGAGCATGGGTAAAAATAAGGCACAAGGGGAAGACGGCATACCAAGTGAAGTCTTTAAGAGTGTGGTAGAAATATTACCTAGATACATGACAGCCATATATAATGGATGACTCCGTAAAGGAACATTCCCGCAGAGGTGGAAAAAAGCGCTGGTAATACCAATAACTAAAACAGGGAAGACAGAAAGTGAAGAAGCATCTAAATTCTGCCCCATAAGTCTATTGGACACAGGTGGGAAGGTGCTGGAAAAGTAAATGATCAATAGAATCAACCATCACTTGTACTCACGGGGACACATGAACGAAAATCAGTTCGGATTCAGACCTCAAAAAAGTACTATAGACGCGGCTATGGTAGTGATAGAATTTGTACAAGACAGCTTGTTCGCAGGAGACGTCGTAGCGCTGTTGAGTCTAGACGTACAAGGCGCTTTTGATGCAGCCTGGTGGCCCGCGATTCTGAAAGAAATGAGAGATTGCCGAAGCCCCAAAAATCTCTACAAACACACAAAGAACTACTTTACATAGCGTACAGCGATATTGGCAACGAACAGCATAAGAATGGAGAAGGAGCTAAGTAGGGTATGCCCACAAGTCTCATGCAGCGCCCCCAGGATACCTGAATTTGCAATAAAATTCTCTGTTAAAATTAAAATAAATGGATCGAACAAAAGTGGTGGCATAGAGCCGTGGAATATTGCACGAACGTAGAACTTATTAAAATAAAGAGATGGGCAAAGAACAACAAGATCAAACTCAATGACACCAAATCTAAGGTAATGCTAGTCTCAAGAAGGAAGCGCAAATAAAACAAGAGCATCACAGTATATCTAAACAACAAACCTCTTGAACAAGTCACTCAGATTAAATACTTGGAAATAATTCTGTACTATAAGTTTAGGTTCAATGAACACATAAAATACGCAGCAGAGAAAAGCTCAAAACTAATACACAGCTTATCAAAAGCGGCGAAAGTAACATGGGGGATTAAATATGAAGCGATAGCAACTATATACAAAGGTGCAATACTACACCTGCTAACATATGGGTCCCCCGTTTGGATCGAAGCAATGAAATTCGAGCATAATAGACGGAAATACATCCGGGTACAACGTCTCATTAACATCCGAATGGCAAAGGCGTTACGAACCACGTCAAGCGAGGCGCTTTGCATGTTGACGGGAATGACTCCCATACTTATAAAACTAGAACAAGGAACAGCACAATACAAAATAAAACAGAACTCGGGAAATAGCGAAATAGAATGGGAATGCGACGTGGAAATTCAAAATTGGCCGCACCCGGCAGAAGTTG